>ULWQ01021392.1_pt1 | contig 13168 bp, 16 predicted proteins | sample 1960491 | NCBI WGS metagenome assembly ULWQ01 (sample SAMEA4835816, study PRJEB28245) | human gut metagenome | biome: gut microbiome; material: fecal sample | place: Denmark | collected 2008
ACGATGATTTTCGTAGGCTTTTTCTTTATCTTTTTGTACATATATTGGGATTCTCCTTTCCTGCTTTTTCTTTTGTTCGTGTATATTATCAAAGCTCAACGGCTTTCACCACTCCGCTTTTTCCTCGCTTCTGCCCTCTGCCGTTCCTCCGCAAGCCTTCTCCTCTCGGCTTCCTTTGCATTGACCTTTTCAGCTGTTGGCTTGGACAAACTTTCCTCATATTCCTCAAGCTCCTCCTTTGCAGAACGGAGATAGCGTTCATAATCGGTTTCCATCTGACGGATAAAAGTGGTGTACTGTGCTGTTACCGCTTTCTTATCGGCCGCCAGTTTTTCGGACTCTTTCTCAAATTCAGGAAGCTGTGATTTCAGCAATTCAAGCTCCTGCGATGCCTTTTGAATATCCGCCTTGCTCCGTATTTTGTTTTCCCTGAGAATTTCATACGGCTCTAAATCCTTGAGCATACTCGGATACCAAGGACCTTCACGATTAAGAAGCTCCAGATAGCGATCACCGTTTTCAAGGATAAACTCCTTTTCCTTTATCTTCTCTTTGGTTTTCTTTACCCTTTCGACAGCATGATTGGATTTCTCGGCAATGCTGTTGACGTGCTTTTCAAAATCCTCTTTGGAATGAATGTTATGCTCGTGAATGTAACAAAGCAAATCGGCAGTTTTGCGAAGCTCGTTGTATGTAACGTGATTGAAGTCCTCGCTTTTTCGGTAAAAGCCTATCTGTATCTGCCGTAAGCAAAGAGCATATTCTCTCTGTACTCCCGTATAGGACAAAACCTTGTCAAGCGACATTTCTTTATCCTTGTTCTCAATGCGGTACTGTAATTCTTCAATACCATACCCATCACCCAGCCTTAACGTGCGGACAGGTTTTCGATTATCAAGATTTGCAGGCTTAACGGATAAATACTTCCCCTGCCGTACAAGGTAACCGCTGTTACAAAGCTGTTTCACCAAATCGTCTATACTCCGAACATTCTCCATAAGCACAATTCGGTCAATATCATCGCAAAGCTTCTGTTTCCACGATGTGCCGTTCTGACGGGCAAGCCACTCTGCATAATTCTGTCTTGCGTTCCATTTGGGATTTTCGATAACATTCAGATTTCTCCTTTTGCAGAGTTCGTTTGCAACCTCTCTGCATTGCTTCAAGGTGGATTTGTTGTCAAGCCAGCGTTTGCCGTTCAGACTGTACGCATTAACGGCAATGTGAACGTGAATGTTGTCTGTGTCGGTATGAACAGCAATGAGTATCTGATACTTATCCCCGAAAACCTTTTTCGCCCATTGCTCTGCAATGTAGCAGGCATCTTCCGGGGTTACTTCCTGCCCTTTGAAGGAAAAAACATAATGGTGCATTTTGATATGCTCCTTTCCCTCGGGTTTTTCCGTTCGGTGAAATTTCTCTCCTGCGAACGTTTCATAGCAAAGGGACATTTCAAGATATGCCGATTTCGGATCAACGGAACAATTTATTCCCCTTACGATTTCAGCTTTCTGAGCTTTTGTTTCTCCTGTGATATATTTCAGAAGGGCAAGCGGTGAGTTTTTTATGGAATAATGCTTTACTACTGCCACTACAATTTCACCTCGATCATCGGGATAGGGGTCAGCCCGTTCTTTGCAATATCGCCCAGATAGTTGAGCCACCTTTCCACTTCTTCTACGTCTTTTGCAAAAACTTCCTTGTTTGTGTTTACGTCCTTTGCGACTCTGTTAATGCAAAACTGAACAGTGTCCGTTTTGGAGGAAACTCCGTTTTTATCATAAGCGGAATGGTCGATAATTTTGATTTTGGGGTTAAGTGCCTGTTCTCTTATGTAGGCAGCAGGGAGCTTTCCGCTTTCCTTTGCAAGTGCAGTTACCTTGTTCCATTCATCGGGACTGTACTTGACTTCCCTGCGAATTTTGATTTCTGTCTTTTTCATTGTTTCCTTTCTTTTCAAGCATCGTTCAGAAGCTGTGAGTAGTAGCGATAGAAGATGCTTCTGTAATCTTCAAATCGCTTTTTGAGTTCTCGGAGCTTTGGGAAATGCTCGGAATTTGTATTCTCTGCAACCTTCAAAATCATATTTATATCGGTGCCGATATGATTTATGATTTTGAGTGGAAAGCAAATATCCTCTCCCTGATAGCATTTCCATTCCTTGTGAAGCGACATATTCCGAAGATATGTTGCAGGCTTCATTTTCAGAGCTTTGGCACATTTGCAGACACGTTCCCATTGGGATCGGCTGAAAATGACCAGCTTTCGTTTTGTTCTTTTCAAAAATATCTCTCCTTTATCTTTCTATCAAATATCGGGGTCTTAGGGGCAGTCAGCCCCTAACAAGCCGACTGCGGAGCCGGTCGGGAAAAAGATGTACTTTTTCTGCACTTGTGATAATCAACCGTCCCCTTTTTTCAACCGTACGAAAACAATGCGTTTAATGCTTCCCCGACAGGAGATTTCCGATTTTCTTGCCTACGCCCGTATTGGCGGTTTCCTCCAGAACGGCAAACAGAGAATTGAGCTTTTTCCCCATATCGGCAATAGCAAGGGACTTTTCCGTAAGCTCGGCAATGCGTTTTTCCATTTCGGCTATTTGTTTATCCTTTTCGGCGGTTTTGGCTTTTTCGGCAGTAAGCTCCTGCTCCAGATCGGCGATACGTTTCTTGTATTGGTCTGCTTCTCTGATAAGCAAGCCACTATTATCACTATATATCTGATATTCCTTGTACCACTTTTCCGTTTCGGCTTTCTGCCTGACAATTTCTTCTTCAAGCCTTTTCACCTTATCCACAAGCGGAGCATTTTCCAAATTCGGCTTCAAAAGTTCCTGTGCGGTATCGTCAAGGCAAGTTTTACCGTTCATCTTGAAAACGTGATTCTTGAGCTTATCCGCATTTCTGCTTATCTTTTTATATACCGTCTGCTGTGCGATGTGCTGTTCGGCAGCATACTCTTTTACGGTCATCGGCTGTTTTACTGTTAATTGCAATTTCGGTCATCTCCTGTTTTTGTTGGTATTAAAGCAACCGCTTTTTAGTACCATTTCTGCATTAGCTTTAAATCGGCGGTATTTTCATACTGCTTTATCGGTATCAATTTCGCCGTATTTCAATACCACATTTACTGTTAGCTTCAAATATCCGCCGTTTTGATGCTATATTTGTTGGTATGAATTCTTTACGTTTTTGATACCAAACGGAAAAATCATACTAAAACGGCAGGATAATGGTACTAAATCTGCGGTCACACCGTATCATTGAAATGGAGCTGACCTGAGTTTGGCGGTATTCTGCGGAAAGCAACATTTTCAAGAGTAACGCCTTCGGGCATTTTCTTCAAAAAATTGATAAGCTCCTGTGCGGAGATTTTCTTCTCCTTTAAAGTTTTGAGAATCTCCTTGTTTTCAAGCTCTGCGATTTTCGCATTGTTCTCGGCAATACTTTTGTCGATAGCCTGTCCCTTATTCTTGTGGGCGGTTTTCTGCTCCCGAAGCCTGTCACGCCTTTCATAGCACTCCTGCAATTTCTCCTCATCGGTACGCTTCGGTTTTGTGAGCTTGGACTGCTTTTCGTCAGAAGGCTCGGTTGTGGGTGTGGTCTTTACTTCCTCATTCATAAAATGATTTCTCCTTTCATTTTTAGTTCGTTACGATTTCGGCTCATTCCTTGTCCGTCCTCTCCAGTTCTGCAAGCCACTCCATAAATCTCTCCCGTCTGATAAACTTACGCTTACCGATGCGAATAACGGGAATATCCTCACGATTGAACAGGGCATATGACATAGAACGTGAAAATCCCATATCCTGCAAGTCCTTTGCGGAGAGAATTTCGGGTGTGCCGTTTTTTCTGTCCTCCATCAGTTTCACCTCCTTTGCGACTTTTGATGGTTTGATTATATCATCATTTTTCGCATTTGTACGGAAATTGTTGTGTAGTCAGGCATCAATCGATTGCTAACGCCCTGTCAATCACTTTGATACTGATTGATTTTGTCTGACTTGCTTGACAAACAGGTCTTATGATTGTATAATATTACTAATAGAAAGTATAAACACACAATCAACAAAATGGAGGTTATGTTATGAGTCGTTCATTTATCGTAGATTTCGACAACTATGAAAATATCACATTTAGGGATATTATCGAAAAATTATATGAATTACGGGATTTTGACAAACTTGTTGATATGAAACAAGCTTCCATATCCAAAAGAGTAAACGATGTAAGCACAGCAATTACCGAAGACCTGCTGGACACTTCCATAAACGAGGGATATTTCTCATTTTTGATAGACGAAGGGCCTATTTTTGTTACATTCAGCAAGAGAGATCCCGATATTAATCCCTATAATCCTTACAAATATAATTATTACATTGAAAGCCGCCATTTAGTGGGAATCGGAAGGGATCTCTGGGTTGCTGCTGCAAGTGCGTTGGCGTCCATTACAAACGGGATAGTCAGCTCGGCTGACGGTGCATGGGACGGTTACTGCGAATACTCCGGCGGCGAGCTATGGAACGAATACTTAAATTGTCAGCGAAAAAAGGACATCAAAGAATATTCCTGAAAGGTTGTGTCTAAATCGGCATCTCTAATCTTTTCGTTTTTGTCCCAGGTTACGGTATCACTTACAATGGTAATTTGCGGTAGATACAGATATGACGTCGGGCAAGAGAATTTACAATTTTGTCCTCATTGAAGAGTCTGTGCAGTTTGCTTTGCTTGTGGGAGCAATTCCCGTTATGGAAAACATACTAAAAAAATTCAAAAGAAACGGAGAAAAGACATTGAACATAAAGAACATAATTGCAGATGATAAGACAGCATCTATCGGTATCAGCTTTGATGTTCCGAATGAAAAGGAGATTATCGCTATCGGAAGTCCCGACAGGCTGAAAGCATTTTTTACGCTCGGCATAGAAAGTCCCGAAATTGAAGTCCGCACCCGTAAGCTCGGCAGCCTTGTTGATGATATGAATGAGCTTGCTCAATCTGAGGAAAATGGCAAAATGCAGACTCTCGCCGAATGTGCGAACGGCTTATGCGGAATCATCAGCGAAGGGCAGGGAAACAAGTCTGCGGAGGAATATATAAATGCCCTCGCCAAACTGTATGACAGTTCAAGCAAGGGCAATATGCTTCTAAATTTTATGATTTTCTTTATTCTGACGAATTATCAGTATAACCACAAGACGCTCAGCTCCGAATGGCACGTTTTTATGTCCTCAATGAAAAAGTCGGCAGCTCGCTTTGCAGAGCAGTTCAATACTTGTGTTTCGGATATGCTCCTTCCGTTTCGTAATCTCCCGAAAGTTCCCGAATCGAACGTTCGGTATTGGAACATTCCCGAACAGATAAACGCTTCGCCCACTGATTTAACGGTACATATCTACTATACGCACCTTAACGGCACTTGGAAGACAGCCTATGTAGCCGATGACTCGTTTCTTGCCGTTCTCCGTATTTACGTTGATATGCTCAAACAGGCAAACCGCATAGTATCAAACTGCACGATCTGCGGAAAACTCATAATCAAGGACAAAACCAACAATTCCGACTTTTGCAGTCAGGAATGCCGCAACGTTCACAAGAGAGAATGGACGAAGGAAAATCGCATAAAGAACGCCGAAAGCGATGTGCAGTGCCTTTACACTCAATTTTACAACAACACCAACAACCAGAAACGCAAGCTCAAGCGTTCTCCCGAAGCTCTTGAACAGTATAATGTTCTTTTCAATGAGCTGAAAGAAAAGGCTCTTACTATGAAAAGAGGACTGTCCGATGACAGCCCTGTGTCTGAGGTCAGAGCTTTTTCGACTCAGCTTATTGAGTGGGAACAGGATTTGAGGGATTTGGCGGAGCAGCTGCACGAGGATATGAACAAATCATAAGTCAAGTTTGAGTGAGAATTGTTCTTGAATTATAATACATTTTGTGGTATAATCAATTTAGTTATTATGTAATTGGAGCTGTTTATATGAACATTATTAGTTTGTTTTCCGGCTGTGGCGGTCTTGATTTAGGCTTTGAACGTGCCGGATTCGATATTCCCGTAGCAAATGAGTACGATAAAACTATATGGGAAACCTTTAAAATCAATCATCCGAAAACACATTTGATTGAAGGGGACATCAGAAAAGTAAACGAAGATGATTTTCCGAGTAATGTAGATGGCATTATTGGAGGACCTCCCTGTCAATCTTGGTCGGAAGCAGGAGCTTTGCGTGGTATAGAAGATGAACGTGGTCAATTATTCTATGATTATATAAGAATATTACGCAAGGTTCGCCCTAAATTCTTTCTTGCTGAAAATGTAAGCGGAATGTTAGCCAACAGACACAGTGATGCTGTGCAGAACATAGTTAAGCTATTTGAGGAAAGCGGATATAATGTCACAATTACACTTGTAAATGCGAAAGACTATGGAGTTGCAGAGGAACGAAAAAGAGTATTTTATATCGGATTTAGAAAAGATTTAAATATTGATTTCAAATTTCCTACCGGCTCAACGGCTGATGATGATAAAAAAATCACATTGAGAGATATTATTTGGGATTTGCAGGAATCGGCTGTTCCTGCTGCTGAAAAAAATCATCATAATTTATCTGCTGTCAATAATAATGAATACTTTACCGGAGAATATTCACCCATATTTATGAGCCGAAACAGGGTGAAATCGTGGGATGAACAAGCATTTACCGTGCAGGCTTCTGGCAGACAATGCCAACTTCATCCGCAAGCTCCTAAGATGGTCAAGTTTGGAAAGAATGATTGCAGATTTGTTGAAGGTAAAGAGCATCTCTATCGCCGTATGACTGTCAGAGAGGTTGCAAGAGTTCAAGGTTTTCCGGATGATTTTAAGTTTATTTATGATAGTGTCAATGACGGATATAAAATGATTGGCAACGCTGTTCCTGTTAATCTTGCATACGAAATAGCAACCGCTATTAAAAAAGAATTGGAGGCTTTATAATGAGTTCAAAGAGCAATGATCAGGGACGAGCATTTGAATATGCTTGTATTACTGAATTGGAAGAACGAATCAAAGAAAAACGTCCTGTAATCATAGATGAAGAATCGATAAAGGCAGCTAAAAGAGCTTGGGAAACACAGGACTGTTCATCACAAGACATATATTCACGAGCAGCTTCTGCTTTTATTGATACGCTTTTTTCTGCCGAACCGCTTATTTTGGAATGTGACGGAAGTGATGATATTGTTGTATTATCAATTAATAAGGACTCTGATGCTGAAGGCGGAGATGTTCGTGACATTGTAATTACAAGAAAGCATATTCGTTGGGATATAGGTCTTTCTATGAAGCATAATCACTTTGCCGCTAAACACTCTCGACTTAGCTCAACAATTGATTTTGGAGAAAAGTGGTATCATTTGCCGTGTGCAGATGACTATTGGAATACTGTTAGGCCGATATTTTCCAACTTAAAAGTCCTTAAAGGTCAAGGTTTAGCTTGGCACGATATGGAAAACAAAGAGGAAGCAGTTTATGAGCCTATTATAAAAGCTTTTATCGATGAGCTGAACAGAGCTTATGAATGTGATAACACAATACCTTCACGATTAATTTCGTATTTGCTTGGAATACGAGATTTTTATAAAGTTGTTGCTATTGACAATAAACAATTGACGGAGTTTCAGTCATTCAACCTTCGTGGAGAGTTAAACAAAGATGGTAAGAAGAATAAGGCTACATTGTTAATACCCAAAGCAGATTTGCCGACAGAAATCATTTCTCTGCGGTTTAAGCCAAACTCGAAAAACACAGCTGAACTTTATCTTAATAATGGTTGGTCTCTTTCATTCCGAATTCACAATGCTTCTACTATTGTTGAGCCTTCCTTGAAATTTGATATTCAGTTTTTAGGAGTGCCGGCAAATATTATAACTGTAAATTGTAGTTGGAGATAAAATTTCGGATATTTCAGTATATTGCACAGAGGAATACACAAAATGAAATATAATGAGTATAACCTTAATATATTAATAGAAACATTTCTTACCCAGCATCGGGAATCAGATCAATGGGACGTAAAAGAAGAATGGCACGAAAATTCTGCCGATCTTATAAAAGATATTATTTGTTTCGCAAATACAATTCACGATAAAGACTGTTACATTATTTTTGGTGTTAATGATGAATTAAAAGTATGTGGTATGCAAAATAAGCGTTATAAGCAAAGTGACATCTTAGACACATTATCAAATTTGCAATTTGCAGGAGATATAGTCCCACAAATCGAACTAAAAACCATTTCAATGCAAAGCTCCTATGCACCATATGATGTTGTCGATGTTGATGTTCTTATCATTTATAATACTAATATGACCCCCATATACTTAAAAAAGCGGTATGGTGAAATGATTCAGGGTTGTATTTACAGTAGAATCGGTGACAAAAATACGCAAAACAATGGCAATAGCGATATGGGGCAAATTGAAATGCTATGGCGGAAAAGGCTTGGACTTACAAAACCGCCCTTTGAATACATAATGGATAGCCTTAGCCGCAAGTTGGAATGGCGTGAGTACAAAGGCTCGTGGTATAATATTTATAAGCCTGAATATGTAGTGCGGAATAATTGGGATGTGGATAATCAATTGAAAACCGATGATTTTTACTCGTATTCGCAAGTCAATGAAAGCACGCATTTTTACACGTTGGAGATAATTGTCAATAATACTGTGCTTGAAGAGTATCAGACAGTTTCTCTTGATGGCGGAAGGCTTTTAGTACCTGTTCCAGAATTAGGAGTTTTCAGTGAATGGAACAAATCTGACGAAAAATATTATCGTTATTATATAGAGGAGAATGACAGGTACGTTATTTTGAAATTCTTATATAATCCCGAAAACTCTGAACAACGTATTGCATATGACAATCTGTTGAAAATAGTTTTAATATATAAATCCGATGACGAAAGAATTAGTTTTGAGAGCTATGTTAAGCAATCGTATTCGGATTTTGTTCGAAGAATTGAAAGCTGTAATGAGTTTGATAACATTGGTGCCGGAGATCCATATAGAACAATGGTGTATAAGCAACAACTTAGAGTTGGAGCGGTTCTTAATGAAATGCTTAAGGAGTATCGTGAGATGATTAATGGGAATAGTAGTAATTTTGAATAATAAATATATAGTAATATTGGGATGCAATTTCTATCTTGACAGAAAGAAAAAAAAGATGTATAATATATACAATGGGGTTTGTGTACCCTTTTGATGTTTTCAAGTTATAATCCACACAAGTTGGCTTGTGTAAAATATTACTTAAATACAATGCGAGGAAAGGAATTATCATGGCAAATAAAGAGAAAATGGGCCCTCCTACATTAGAAATGATTCAGGGCAATCCGTACAATTATACTTTTGATGAAGTAGCCAAATGTATGGGAGAAGAACGAGCTAAGTCTTTATTCAAAACCTTGTATAAAAATGGCGTAAGTCCTAAAAATCAAACTATGACTATAAAAGACATATATGTAGGGGGAGATACTACAAAGTATGCTTTTGAATTACAAGATGGCTACTGCATTGAAACAGTATGCATTAAAAGAAGGACTGGCAATACGGTATGCGTTAGCACTATGGTCGGTTGTCCGGTGGGGTGTATTTTCTGTGCATCAGGAAAAAATGGATTTATTCGCAATCTTTCACCAGCTGAAATAGTTCAGCAAATCGTTCTTTTGAAAGAACGTGTCAACAGAATCGTTTTTATGGGGATGGGAGAACCTCTCTTTAATTATGATAATCTGATTAAAAGTATTCATATACTTCGTGATCGCAATGGACTTAATTTTCCTACAGATGGCATAAATGTATCGACTGTTGGACCAGTTGAACAGTTGAAGCGACTGAGAGAGGAGCATTTAAAGATTCAGTTTACACTCTCTCTTCACGCAACGGATCAAGCAACTAGAAACATGATTATGCCGCACATGAAATCCAATAGCATTCATAGTGTTGTCGAAGCTGCGCTTTCCTATTCTGAACGACATAACAGAAAGATTACCATTGCATATCTGCTCGCTCCTGGAATTAATGATAGGGCTTCAGACGTAAGACAACTTGGTAAATGGTTTAGAGGAAAAAATGTACTGATTAATCTTTTACAATATAATGAAACTGCCTGTAAGAGAATCAAACGTCCTAACAAGCAACAATTGGTTGCATTTAAGATTAGACTAGAGGAGGCTGGCTTGGAAGTAAAACTTCGGGAATCAAGAGGTAATAGAATAAAAGCTGCCTGTGGTCAATTAGTAAGTGATTATAATAAAGGGAACGACGCCCCTACGTCTGATTCACCTGAAAAGATGTCGCCTGTGATACACAAGCTTTCTGACAATAAAGCTGATACAACAAGAGGGATAAGAAAAGAAAAACGTCACCCTTTTGCAAAACATAAAGCCAAAAGGAAACGTAAGAAAAACTAATGATGAATTATCCCTCTAACCATTGTTGACTATTCTTTTAATGGTTATCGTTTGCGCTCACCATAATACTATGACGCACGGACGCACCTATGTATGCGCCCGTGCTAACCATAACATGAAAGGTGGGTGTAAACAAATGCAAAGAATAACAACAGAAAGCAGATTAATTATCCGCTTTCTGTTGTTTTATTTTATGAGAGGTAGTTGGATTTGCTCAATATATTACAGCTTTGTTCTATTGTGTTTTTCGATGTTCCGTAAGAATTGTTCTACTGATATGGAACAGCGGCGTGGAAGAATGGTACGTCAAGGCAATGAAAATGACGAAGTGAGGCTTTTTCGTTATGTAACAGAGGGTACATTTGATTCGTATCTGTATCAGATTCGTTTTTTCAATCAGGAACAAATACAGATAATTGAGGAAGAAGCTGTTAAATGTTATAAAAACGGAAAACGAATATACAGAATAGGAGAAATAATTATTTTCTTGCTTAATGTCGGACTTAGAATAGGAGAAGCGTTAGCATTGGAGTGGTCTGATATAGATTTTGATAAGAAGTATGTAAAAATCAGAAAGAACGTTGTGTTTGTAAAAGTACGTGATGAATCAAATTCCTCATATAATTATCATATTGTTGAACAAAATGCTCCAAAGACAAAAAGCGGAAACAGAATTGTTCCATTAAATTCAGCAGCTTTAAAAGCATTAAAAAGTTTGTATGCGATAAATGGAAAGCATAAATATGTGTTTTCTACATCAAATGGCAACAGAGTGTATCCACGAAATGTTGACCGTATGTTTCGTTCAGTATTAAAAAAATGCTGTATTAAACCAACAGGAGTACATACACTGCGTCACCAATATGTCAAGTACACGACAAAAAAATTTAGTGATTTTTTTGAAAAATTTTGCCGATTTTCAGTTTCCAATCCATATATTCCTCATCTCCAATAATTCCGGTAGCGTTTTCACATTTCTGCTGATACCATTCAGCCAGCAGTTCATTCACAGTTTTAGAGTTGAAGCAGAGCGAATATCGCTTGCTCCCGTATTCGTCCTTGCACTCTTTGATTGAAACAGGAATACTGTCCTCAATCTCAAGCAGCAACATAATCAACCGTTCGGTTTCGCTGCTATAACCGCAAGTAAGGTATTGTGCGCTTATGTCAAGCACATCTGCCATTTTCTCAATAAGTTCCTGTTTAGGATAACGAGAGCCGCTTTCGTATTGAGCTATACGAATGTCGGCTGTTTTTTCATTTAGCCCTACCGCAATACCCAGAGCTTTCTGCGTAAGACCACGAAAGGTGCGGACGAGCCGCACCTTTTCTCCTAATGTTGCCATTGCTACTAAAAAATCCTCCGTGTAGCATATTTAATCTCAATACGGTTATTCGGGAAAACATAGACCCTCTCAACGAGTTGGTCAACAAGAGCTTTTGTCAGGCTGTCGGCTCCGTCAATCGAAGCAGCGATTTCAGCGTTCTTGATACTTTCCTCATAATCTTCCTGCGCCGTTTTCGCTTTATCAGCAACCACAGAACACAAGTGTTTCATATCGGCAAGCTGAATTTCAAGTTCGGCTTTTTTTGATTTATAGGTATCTATATCAAGTATGCCGAGGATATACTGCTCATAGAGTTCTCGCTTGCTTTCTTGCAACGGACGGCAGACACCCAATGTGTTTGTGGGGTTGATAATTTCAAATATATCCTTACTCATTTTAGTGTCCTCCTGTTGGTGTGGTATCCTCGTCTTTCAGGCGAAGCCCGTATTCCTTAAGCATATCAACAATATCCTTATAGGTTTTTTTGCCCAGATTTCTTATTTTTTTCAGCTGTGTAGGCGTTAGACTAACGAGTTGACCCATAGTGGAACAACCTCCACGGTATAGAGTGCTTTTGGTTCTCTCCGGAAGATTAAGTTCATATACTTTTGTTTCAAACAGAAGCCCATAATATGTATTTTCGACTTCTTTGGCAAGTGCTTGAATGCCCATTAGCTCAAACTTGACTTCTGTAAGCCTGTTTTCTATTGTGGCTAACGTCATTATGTCTGACTCTGACACATCAGAACTAAATGCAATGCTTTTAACTGTTGTGTCAATTTCTGCCATTTCGCTTTCTCTTTTATCAAGCATAAAGCCAAGTATGGTTGAAATGATAGGCAGAGTATTCTCAAGGTCTTTTCTATTGATATTAACGTATTTCATATAGTACACTCCTGTTTTGGGCATAAAAAAAGGGCGTACCTCCATAAAGAAGATACGCCGAAATTGCCTGATTATTTTTTAGCACACTAAATCAGCAAACAAGCGTAATGCGTGTATGCGGATTTGGTATTTTTTGGCTCAAAAAAGCCTGTTTTTTTGTCGTTAATGTAACACCCCCATTTTTTGGCAGTTTTTTACCGAAAAATTCAAAGTGGAAAAAGAATTGAAAAATTACGGCAAACTCTCGGAAACCTTGACATATAAGGCATTTATCCGTTTGTCGTAATTATACCATACGGGCATACTTTTGCAAGCAGACTTTTTGCTAAAGGTGTTGATGTGAAAACTGTGAGTGAACTTCTTGGACATTCGGAAGTTAGTATAACTTATGATACATATATTCATCTAATTCAAGAACAGCATGTTGTCGCTGTTGAAACACTGGAAGATTTATATAATGTGCTATAATAGCACAAAAGCACGTACAGCCCCTACAATA
>ULWQ01040756.1_pt1 | contig 13085 bp, 10 predicted proteins | sample 1960491 | NCBI WGS metagenome assembly ULWQ01 (sample SAMEA4835816, study PRJEB28245) | human gut metagenome | biome: gut microbiome; material: fecal sample | place: Denmark | collected 2008
TCACTGCGCATGAGCAGCGAGCAGAAGTTCAAGGAGGGTGATGAGCTCGCCCAGACCGTGACCACGGATAACGCGAAAGAGCTTCTCTTCTTCACGAACCGCTGCCAGGTCTACAAGGCTCGCGTCAACGACTTCAAGGAGACAAAGGCGAGCGCACTCGGCGATTATGTGGCGAGCACGCTCGGTATGGATGAGGGCGAGACGGCGGTCTATATGGTCGTGACCTCGGACTATTCGGGTCATATGCTCTTCTTCTTTGAAAACGGAAAGGCGGCGAAGGTCGAGCTTTCCACCTATCAGACGAAGACGAACCGCAAGAAGCTCATAAAGGCTTATTCAGACAAATCGCCCGCCGCGGCGATGCTCCATATAGAAAGCGACGTTGAGCTTGTTATAATCTCTTCCGCGGGCAGACACCTTTTGATAAACACCGGCGCAATCTCGCCCAAGACTACCAAGGACACTCAGGGAGTCGGCGTTATGAGCCTCAAAAAGGGTCAGAAAGTTATGACCGTCCGCGCGTATAAAGAAGGGGAGTTCGCCAAGGCGTACAGATATAAAACAAAGAATCTGCCCGCCGCCGGAGCGCTGCTGAGCGCGGAGGACAAGGGCGAACAGCTTGAGCTCGGAATATAAAAAAGACCGTTTGCAAGGCTTCCCCGCAAAACGGTCGGCGGGAAAAGCCCTGCAAACGCATTGACTTCGGACTCTTGCCGCTGAGAGTAGTTTGCTCAGCCTCGCGCTGATAATACATCTTTCGGAAGGAAAATTTCTCCGTTTGGCAAAAGTTTTTGTAAAAACTATTGAAATGTGTCAAAGTATATGCTAAAATATTTTAGCAATTTGTGTTTGGAGGTTAACTTCATGGCAGTACATGAGATTATATTGGGCATAGTCCTCATTCTTCTTTCGGTCGCTATTATTGTTCTTGTCCTTCTTCAGGAGGGTAAGTCCGCAGGTCTTTCCGGCGCTATCGCAGGCGGCGCAGAGACTTTCTTCGGCAAGAATAAGAGCAGGACTATGGAGTCGAAGCTTGTGCTTATCACGAAGATCATCGCTATCTCTTTCTTCGTTCTCGCACTCGTTGCAACTCTGCTTCTTCTCTTCCTTTAATACAGGACAAGTAATATCTGAAAGCTGAACTTATGCGATTCTTCGGGGTCGCATTTTTTCATGCGTATATAAAAACGGCCCCGGGCTTCACAGATTTTCCGTGAAGCCCGGGGCTATGTGTGTTTAAGGGAGTTTTTATATTTAACCGAGATTCAGCTCAACGCGCCCTTTCGGGACATACATTATCGTTCTGCATCCGTTCGCGCGCTTGAATTCAACAACATATCCGCCCGTGAGGTCAAATCTGTAGCCGTAGGCGTTGTCGGCGAGCGCGTTTATTATTTCGCTGTCGGTGAATTCTTTTGAATCTTTCGGCATGAAATCGCCGCTCGTGTATACGCTTACCACTTCGCCGTTGTCTTTGTTCTTCTCGGGCTTTGATTTGCCGTTGTCCCAGAAAGCGTTGAATATCGGCGTGGCGTATAAATCTCCGCCGACGGCCGTTTTGCCAATGTCCGCGACTCTGACGCTGACTATCGGCGATTTGTCGCCGAGCTTGTCATAGAGCCCGTGGCTCTTGAGATACTCTACGGTGTTTGTCATCTCTTCAGTTATCGGAATGACCGTCTTGAACTTGCCGAAATCGCCGTATTCCGAGCCGTTCGTCATCGCCTCGTTTGCGTAGTTGCTGATTTTCCATGCGTTGCGGACATTGTCAGCCGGAGTATCAACATCATCGATATCGGGCACATCCGCCTGAGCTTGGGTCGCCGTCACGGCTTCGACTCCGTCCGACGCTATGTCATGATAGAGGGCTATCGCGCCGAGCCACTTTGAGTCGGAGCAGAGTATTCTGTCCGCGCCCAGAGCGGTTATGTCGTTATATATCGCGCGGGCAAGCCCCTGTGTAAACTGCGGGTCAATTACCGTCTTCTCGTCCATCTGCCTTGAAAACAGAACGGGGAAAACTCTTTCGCTGTCGATGTTCAGCAGCTCGTTTTTGATTTTGCCGTTCCAGTTCTCTGTATTTTCGACGGAGTAGAGCGAGCGGTAGTCGCTGAGTACAACATTCTGATATTCTCTTATGATCTCGCGCCCGTTCTTGAGCTTGTATCTTATAATTACGGTGTTGTTCACGGTTCTTTCGGAATAATCCTCGCCTTGCGAAACGGCTCTTCTGCCCGAAGCGATGAGCTTTTTGTGCAGCTCGCGAACGGTCTTTATGTCGTTTTCGCTCTTGAATCCGCCTATAACCATGCGTGTGGTGTCAATATTTGTGAGGTAGTAGCGCTTGTTGTTGGTGTTTACTATATTGCCTTTGTCATCTATGGAACCATAGTAGCCCGAGTAGTCGCTGAAGGTCAGATCGTCGTTGTTTGACATATAGCTGCCGAGCAGTATGTCCGGCGCTGAGACCGACACGCTTTCAATTTTGTCTATATCCGGCAGACGGCTGCTGTAGCCGAAAAATCCTGTGTAGAGTGAGAGCATAACGGCACAGGCGAGAGCCATGTGAATGAGCCCGTATTTCCATTCTTTTTTGATTATCTTGAAGCTTCGATTCAGCGCAAAATCGAGAACGACAAATATCACGGCGCTCAAAAGCACGAATATTATGCTATAAAGCAGATATTCCTTATTGGCAGCGGGTTTAAGCCCGACGGAGACCGCCATTGCAATCGCGGAGACAGAGACCATTGCGGTTATCACAAAATTAATTATTTTGTTTCTGCCGCTGAAGCCGCAAATCTCGACCTTTCTGATTCTCAGCATCAAAAGCCCGAAAACAAACAGCAGGGCTGTCAGTATCGCCCAAAGTATGTACGGCTTTAGCGACGGTGCGCTCCAGCTTTTAAGCTTGTCTGCGCTCATTGCGGAAAATCCGTTTGAGACGAATGTGCCGGAGCGAATAAACGCGTCGTTGTTGAGCATCGGCAGGTTGAGATACGACAGCACGCGCCCGAAAGGGGAGAGAGCCATGCTGATATCCTGGTTGTGGCTTGTCGACGGATAGAGCGCGTAGTTTGTGTTGCCCGGCGCGCCGAAGAGCAGATGCGGTACCGCGTTGTTGAGAAAATATACAGCAGCGCTCGGAAACGCGAGAAATGCGAGCGAGAATATGACGGATTCGCTTATTGTCCCTACACAGACCGAAACCGCCGCCGCGACAGTGAACCCCGCGAGAGCCGTTACAGTCATATGCACGGCGTAAAACAGCAGCGCGCGCCAGAGCATCACGGACGAGCCGAAGTAGGCGAGATTCAGTATCGCCGAGACCGCGAGCGGGAGCAGCACCGCCGCTTCGAGCATGGCGGTGCCTGCGAGCCAATGAGCCGAAAACAAACCCGCGCGGCTGATGCCGAGGCTGAAATATATGTTGCTTTTTGCCTTGCTTGAGACGAATCTGAAAAGCATTATGCCCAGCGCGGCGGAGAGAACAACGACTGCCGCCGTGTAAAAATAGAGAATATCCGTCAGCATATAGTTGTCAGAGCCGCCGATTATTAAAAATTTCCCGGATTCACGCAGAGCATGAGCCGTCGGCGAACCGGCTTTGGACAGCGCCATGAACTGCCTCATCTTTTCGCTCCCGAAGAATCCGTTGAGGTAGAGTGCCAGGTTCATGACAAAAATCGCGAGCGGAAAAGCAAAATTCTTTCTTATCGCGTGAACGACCGTAAAGCCGAAGGGGCTTTTGAAGCCGTCTCTTGATTTGTTCACTCTTTATCCCTCCCGATATTTTTCTCCGGCGGCTGTACCTTTTTGAATACAGCCGCCGATTTGATTTTATTTGCCTGCGCCGAGATTCAGCTCGATGCGCCCTTTCGGAACATACATTATCGTAAGGTTGCCGTTCGCGCGCTTGAATTCAACAAGATATCCGCCCGTGAGGTCGAATCTGTAACCGTAGGCGTTGGCGGCAAGCTTTTCGAGCGTCGCCTTGTCGGTGACGGTCTTTGAATCCTTCGGCATGAAGTCACCGCTGGTGTAGCTGCTAACTTCATATTCATAGCCGTCAGAGTCCTTCTTTGAATATGGCTTTGACTTTCCGTCGTCCCAGAACGAGTTGAAAATCGGGCTGGAATAGGCGAAACCGTGTCTCATATCGTCTGAGGATGTGGCTTTGCCCATGTCTGCTATTCTTGCGCTGACTATCGGCGACTCGTCGCTGAGCTTTTCATAGAGTCCGTGAGCCTTGAGGAAGCTTATCGTATTTGTCATTTCCTCGGTTATCGGGATTACCGAATAGTCGCCGAGCGCGAGGTATTTACCTTGTGAGTTATCTCGAATTGCAAGGTTGTCAACAGTTTCCTGACGGGATAAAGGTTCTTCTTCCTCGGTGATTTCGTCCTCTATTGAAGTTGCATTGACATATTCGGATGATTCATACATTGAGTAATCTTCTCTCTGACTCCTGTTGACATAGAATGCAACCGAACCTAGATATTTGGCGTTGCTTGTCAGGAACTTGTCGGAGCTCAGCGTGGTTATATCGTTGTATATTGCGCGCGCAAGACCCGCCGTCAGCTCTTCGTCAACAGCTATCCTGTTGTCCATCTGAGCGGAGAAAACTATAGGAATAACATTTTCAGAGTCGATGTTGAGCAGTTCGTCTTTTATCTTGCTGTTCCAATTCTTGGTGTCTTCGAGAGTATAGAGTGTTGGATAGTTTGTCAGCGGAACATATTCATAGACCCTGACAAGCTCGCGTCCGTTCTTGAGCTTGTATCTTATAACAACGCTTTGGCAGGTTACTCTCTTTGAATAGCCGTCGGAGTTTGTGTTGACTCTGCGGATATTTCCGGCTTTTATCATGGCCTTGTGTATTTCGCGCACAGTGTTTATATCATCTTTGTCTTTAAAGTTTTCGATGAGGGAAACCGAGCGGTTGCCGACATAGTAGTAATTTGAGTATACATCGGAATAATATCTGTCCGTGACATAGCTGCCGCTAAGTTCGCGTCCAAGCTGGTAGCTGCCCATCAGCGCGTTGGGGGCGGAGATGGATACGCTGTCAATATCCTGAATATCCGGCACGCGGCTGCTGTAGCCGAAGAATCCGGTGTAAAGCGAGAGCAGGAACGCCGCCATAAGTCCGGCGTGGACGAGACCTATCTTCCAGTCCTTTTTGATGGCTTTGAAGCTCAGATGAAGAATAATGTCGAATATCAGGAAGATTATGACGCTGATTATCATCAGCCCGACTATAATCATCCAGGTTGTTATCTGCGGTATTTCGGAAATCACGAAGTACAGCACCAGCGAAGCCACTCCGAAAGAGGTAATCATGCAGAGCACGAAGTTGAGAACGGCGCTTCTTCCGGGGAAACCGCATATCTCGGCTTTTCTGCGCTTGAACATGAACAGACCGAACACGAAAAACGCGGCGATGAGAACTGCCCAGAGAATATAGGGAGTCAGCGATGGCGCGACCCATTTTTTTGCCGCATCTTTTGTCATAGCTTCAACGGAAGATGAGTTAATAAAAGAGCTTCTGTTGAGCATGAGCAGATTTATGTGGCTGATGATGCGCCCAAATACGGTGGAGCCCGTTATGTCGAAGTGCAGCTCTCCGTAGCTTGATGCAGCAGGGTATATGCCATAGTAAGTTATGGCGGGCGCGCCGTTGAGAATTGAGGGAACGCCGTAGTTCACGCACATTGTCACAACGCTCGGGAACGCCGCGAGAACGGCTGAAAAACCAATCGATTCAACAACCGTACCCACGCAGCTCGAGACCGCCGCCGATATTGTAAGACCGGCGAGCACACATATCACGTTGTGCACCGCATAGAACAGGAAGGTTCGCCAGAGCATGACGGACGAGCCGAAATAGTGGAGGTTGAGCCCGAGCGAAACAGCGAGCGGGACGAGTACCGCCGCGAGCATCATGAACACGCCCGCAAGAAGACGCGCGGTGTAGAGGTCGGCGCGCTTGATACCGAGACTGTAGTAGACATTGACGGTCTTTTTGTTCGTGACGAATCTGAACAGCAAAACGCCGAGCAAAATCGATATCACGACGAGCAGGGCGGGGAAGATATAAAGCAGCGGGTTATATGCTGCCTGTTCGGAGTCAAAGATAAATACTTCATATGCGTCGCGCATTAACTTCAAAACATCCTGACCTTTGATTGAGGCTGTTTCTTTTGCTTCTCTTATCTTCTCCCAACAGAAGTTGGAGAGATAGAAAAACATGCTCACTGCAAATGTCAGCAGCGGGAGAATGAAATTCTTTTTCATCGCGTGCGCGACGGAGAACCAGAAAGTGTTCTTATATTTTTTCTTCATCTGTGTCACCTCATTTCTTCTCTTCGGCCTTGCCGAAGATGTCCTTGAAGTCGTAGTCGCTGCCCTCCATCTCCTCGAGGAAGATCTCTTCGAGCGTGAGCGGGAATTTTTCGATCATCAGCGGCTTCATATCCTGAAGCTTCTTCTCGTTTTCGTCCATGTCGCCGTTGGCGCTCAGAGTGATTATCTTTCCGTCCTTCGAGAAGTGCTTGATGTCGAGATCCTTGAAATCGCTCTCTTCGAGGTCGCGGTCAAAGACCAGCCTGAACTTGCAGCGCGAGCCGCTGATATCGTCAACCGAGCAGTCCATGACTATGCTCTTGCCGTTTATCAGCGCGATGTGGTCGCACATGTCCGCAAGGTCGTGGAGGTTGTGGGATGAGATTATGACCGAGCATTCCTCCTCCGCCATGTATTCGAGCAGGAGGTTCTTAATAAGATTCCTCTTCGCCGGGTCGAGTCCGTCAAAGCTCTCGTCGAGCAGAATGACCTCGGGCATCGTGGACATTCCGAGAATTATCTCCGCCTGCCTCTGCATGCCCTTTGAAAAGCCGCGTATGCTCTTCTTCGTGTCAAGCCCGAAAACTTTTGAAAGCTTGTGCATGGTGTCGAAGCTGAAGCGGGGATAGTAGCCCGCGTAGAACTTGCCCATGCTCTCGATAGTCGCGTTGGGCTCGAAATAGAGGTCATCGGGGACATAGAAGAGTCTCTGCTTCACTTTTGCGTTGTCAAAAACATTCTCGCCGAATATTTTGACCTCGCCCTCGTCGGCTCTGTAGACTCCGGCGACCGTCTTGAGAAGCGTTGTTTTGCCCGCGCCGTTGTAGCCGACAAGCCCGTATATTGACGACTTTTCGACTTTCAGCGAAAGATTCTGAATGGCGGTGAAGTCCTGAAACCGTTTTGTAACGCCGATTACTTCAATCATAATTCTTCCTCCTGAGTGTAGATTTCGTTGAGTATGTCGATAATTTCCTGCTTTTTGAGTCCCTTGGCGCGGGCGGCAGAGATGGCGTCCGAAATTTCGGACACCGCCGTGTCGTGCACCGAATCGTTCTTGAAAGCCTTTTCGCTGACGAAGCTTCCCTTTCCGGGCACGGTATAGATAGCGCCGTAGGATTCAAGGTCGGAGAATGCCTTTTTTACCGTGTTTATGTTCACACCGGCGTCGGCGGCAATGGACCGTATAGACGGCAGCTGCGAGTGCGGAGCGAATGTACCGACAAGGATAAGAGTCAGCAGCTGATTCCTTATCTGTTCGTATGCCGGCACGCGGCTCTGCTTGTCGATTAAGACCACAGCGATTCTCCTTTCTTTTTGATTCCGGCGCGCCGCAGTGCACCAAAATCAGAATAGGTGTGCTGCCTGTCATAGCACACCTATATCATAACACAAAAAATACCTTTGTCAACACAAAATTTTAAAAAATCTAAAAACAAAAAAGCCGCCCAAAGGCGGCTTCTCTGTATTTGGTGATCCATCGGAGATTCGAACTCCGGACACCTTGATTAAAAGTGAGACTGTATTACTTGATATTACCCACAAATAACACTATTTAGGGGTGCGTGCGTCGCAGTATATAAAGCGGGTACAGGGTGCAGAAGCTCAGAGCGTGTGACTTGCTTTCCCCCTGTATCAGAATCTAAAATAGGGCGCGGAACGCGCCTGCCGAAATGCCTTGCTTCGCTCTGCCGAAAGTATTCGCAAGTTTCCGTGCACGCCGAACATTAAAAGTTAGTAGCCTGCCGCCATTGTCAGCCCCGCGCCGTAGGCGCTTTTTCGCCTTGTTGTAGTGGCTTATTGCTTTCTCAATGTGAAAATGCGCTCGGTAGCCTAAAGGCTTAGTATTACCCTTTAGGCTAACTTGTGTAATTGTGTAATGCCGTTCACCTATTATCTAATAGGGGTGAACATGGGTACTTTAGTACATTGAATGCTACCACTTATTTAACTTGATTTAGATAGTATATTAGCAGAAATTGAGCCTGTCACATTTTTGTGGCGGTGCTTTTTTAATATCTGCCTGCTAAATAGTCTAAAGAAACTTTGTATAGGTCAGCTATTTTTAAAAGCGTTTTTAGGTCAGGCTCGTTTTGTCCCGATTCATAGCAAGCATAAGTAGTTCTTGCAACGCCGATTTCTTTTGCTATCTCGCCTTGTGTTTTATTTGCTCTTGTTCGCAGTTCGTAAAGTCTGCTTGTTAATTCGTAGTTTTCGTTCGGTATATCTTCGCTTGCTATTCTTACTATTTTACTTGGAATTTTGTATCCTGCCGCGAAATTGGTTAGGAATGCTTTGGTTATTACAAGTTCGCCGTTTTCCATTTTTTTGCATTCATCAACTGGAAAGTCGGTTATCATATGCACTTCTTCTAATGTTGCTTTATATGATTCTCTTACTGCCTTGATAAATTGGGGTAGTTCAAAATCTCCAGATATTTCTTTTCTTGTTACTTTGAATTTAACGAATTTATCTCTATAGCGTACTGTTGTTTCATACCTCATTTTCGTTTCACCTCTGTACATATTTTAATATACTTCATACTTTTTTGAAAGCTTGAAGTTTAGTGCATTAACATTATGTACGCGAAACGCGTAAAAACTGTTGACAACGCAAGAAACACAATATATACTATTAGTAACGCGAAAAGCGTAATTTTGTTAATGAGCTGTTCTTATGCCTATGTTTTTAACTCAAGACGAATTGTGTGAAATCTTAAAGGTTGACCGCGTTTTTCTCTGGAAGTGTCGTAAAAATGGTATGCCGTATTATCAATTCGGCTCGAAAATCATTCGCTATACCCTTGATGATGTTCTTAACTGGTTTAATGAAAATCAAGAGGTGATATTCGATAAGAGGGCATAAAAAAACGGTAACGGCTCAAAGCTTGGCGGCTCACCGTTACCATTCACCCAAAACAGGAATAGCCCTGCAAGGTAAATATATTATACCTCGTTTCCGCTATTCCTGCAACAGAAAAGGAAAGGAAATTGTTTTATGAAAAATCCACATCGCAGGGTAGTTTTGAAAATGTCACATTCAACAGCAGGAGAATTATTGCTTCAGCTTGATTTGTCGAGCAAATTTATCCGCGCTTTTTATGGTGAAGATCATAGTTTAATGCGTATTAATCGGGCTTTGTATTCTGCTGTTCATAGTTCTGTTGAACATATCGATGATAAACAGATTGTTGTTTTGGTTGATGATTTTGTTCCACACCGTGAATCCGCTGATTGATTACTTCTCTCGGCATTGGATATTTGCTCATTTCTGCCAGTGCCGTGTTCGTTGTTCGGGGGTGCGTTTGCTCCCCTCAGAATCTGAGGGGGCAACGCACAGACCCGTGTCTCTATTACTTGACTAAGTATCAAATTACGGTTATTTCAGATAAATCTAACTATTACAAAGGAGTGTTAAATGCCACTTAAAGAATCTAAATACAAATACAATCAGACTTTTGTTAAACTGCTCGGTTCTAAGATTGTAGTTAGTACATTGGGCTGTGTCAGAAATTCTGATATTGTTTGTGATGATGATAAATATTCTGAGCGTTGCTCTGTTAATGATAAGAAACTCACGGAAAATATTAAAAGGTCAAAGAGCAAAATCTATGAACTTGCTTGTTGTAATTCGTGGGATTGGTTTTTTACTGCTACTCTTGATAAGTCTAAATATGACCGTTCGAACCTCGAAAAATTCCATAAAGACCTCACTCAATGGTTTAGAAACTATGGCAAACAACATAATATCAAAATTGATTTTCTTCTTGTTCCCGAATTGCACAGTGACGGTGTAAGTTGGCATATGCACGGACTTTTGCGCGGTGTTCCGAAATCTCATTTAAAACAATTTCAAATAGGTGACCGTATGGGAAAAGCTCTTGCAGAAAAAGTTAAAAACGGAGATGTCGTTTACAACTGGCTTGCATATTCGAAAAAGTTCGGCTTCTGTGACCTTGAACCCATTAGAAACCCCGATGCTGTCAGTAAGTACATAACTAAGTATATCAACAAAGATTTATCTTCGAGTGTAACAGAGCTGAACGCTCATCTGTTTTATCATAGTAGGGGATTAGAAAAAGCTAAAATTGTTAAAAGCGGCACTCTTACTACTCCTATTGATTATGATTTTAACGGTGAATATTGTTCTAAAGCGGAGTTCCCATATTCCGATGAACTTCTTAATCAACTGATTTCTTCCATTGTTTGATTAAGATTCAAATACAATGTTTAGGGTGATGTTTAAGTGACAATTCGAGAATGTATAGATGATTTTTTAATTGAACAGCAGGTTCGAGGAAATTCACCTAAAACACAGAAACACTATTGTCGGTGTCTCGGATTATTCGAGCGCTTTCAATCTCCTAAAAATCCCGATATTTCTGCTGTGAGCGTTTCTGATTGCAAAGCCTATTACATTCACCTTTCAAACAGAAATGTGTCTTCTGTGACCGTTCAGACATACATTAGAGCGTTGCGGGCTTTTTTGTCTTGGAGTTACCTTGAGGGTTACATTTCTGAAAACATACCGAAAAAGTTTCGCTTGCCTAAAGCTCAAAAAAAGAAAATCGATATTCTTACCGATTCGGAAGTTGAACAGCTGTTTCGCTGTCTTTCAGGCAGAGATTTTATTTCTGTGCGCAATTACTGTATTGTTGCTCTTATGATTGATAGCGGATTGAGATTGAATGAGGTTGTTACAATCAGACGAGATAAAATACATATTGCCGAGGGTTATGCAATAGTCAACGGAAAAGGCAACAAAGAACGGTTTGTTCCGCTTGGTCTCAACTCAAAAAGAGCATTGTTGCGCTACTGTGCAATTGTTCCGAGCAAAGAAAAAGAGACACCTTTATTCGTAAAAGACACCTTGATTCCCATAAAAGAGAGTACCGTAAAACAGCTTTTTCGGAAGCTGAAAAGTCGGTCGGGAATACCTCGTTTGCACCCTCATTTGTTGCGCCATACCTTTGCTACACGGTACATAGAGCGCGGTGGAGACATTTACAGCTTACAGTCAATCCTCGGTCATACATCGCTCGAAATGGTGAAAAAGTATGTGCACTTGATTCCCTCAAAAACAGTAGTCAACTTTGCGGTTCTTTCGCCACTCGATAACGCCCTTAAAAAATGAGAAAACCCAGCAGTTACAACGGTTGTAGCTGTTGGGCTTCTTTTTGGTGATCCATCGGAGATTCGAACTCCGGACACCTTGATTAAAAGTCAAATATGTAGTACATACACATAGCAAATTGTGGAGAAAAGCACAACATATAGTAGCTTGGATGTGCGTGGTAGCCGATAGACACTAAACAAAAATCGAGCGTTACTACGGGATTACTACGGATTTTAAGATATCTTCGCCATTTCCTCATGAAGAGTTTTGTCTGATACAAGTGCATAGTATTTTAAGGTCGTGCTGTATTCTTCGTGCCCAAGAATCATTTGTGTAGCTTCGGGTGATACACCGCTTTCTACCATCATTGTTGCACATGTTTTTCGGCAGCAATGGGGGGATAGACGCTTAACTCCTATTTCTTCAAGGCAGTCGTAATACTTTTTGCGCATGTAGCTCGAGCTGTATCCCTCGCCGTCATCACGACATACTATTTTTTTACCTTGCTTTGCTACAAGTGCTTCTATATACGGCTTAATCACCGGCAGAACAGGAACATGGCGATTCTCTCCGGCTTCGGTTTTTAGACCACCTATGAGCAGAGCTTGATCCGCTATGTAATCATCCGGAGTAAGGGCGAGTAGTTCAGAAATACGAAATCCCGTGTAAATCAGGATGAGAATGATATCGGCGTATGGGACATTAGCTTGTGCGGCAGCCTTTATCTTTTTCACTTCTTCGGTGGAAAATGGATGTATTTCGTTTTTCTTTTTCTTTGGGAGCTTAACGAATTTAGAATAGTCTTTGTAACAAATGTCTCTCTCCAACGCAAGTGCATAAAGACGCGAAAATGTGATTTTTATATACGAGAGCGAAGTGCCGCTTTGTGCGCTGTATGCATCAATGCATTTCTGCATGTCTTCCGTTCTCAGCTCGCGCATTTTTATGCTTTTTACATCTTCGGGGATCTTCTTCCATGCGGCGTTGTAGCAGTCCTTTGATTGCTTAGCCAGGTTCTTATATTCGGCGCGGGAGAGCCACAAGGTGTGCAAGTCATCGACGGTCATATTGATTTCAACTACCGGGTGTTCGAGGTAGTGAGCCAGAGCAGCTTTTGCCTCTTTGCTCGATGCGTAGTGCCCGAGGATTTCCTGCTTTTTAATCATCTTGCCTTGCTCGTCCAGGCTATAACTTGCCGGCAGCGCGACGACCCAGGGACGCCGCTTGATATCCTTGCGTTTATATACGCTGCCTTCACCGTTTTCACGCTTTGCCATTAAAAAATCCGCTCCTTTACTTGTGTTTCCTCAGAGCGGGTGATATAATAATTATGTCAATCCACTCTATACGCATGGTGTGTGTTGATGCCTGAGCCCTCGGTGCTGGAACACCGGGGGTTCTTTTTTATTTAATCGTCGTCATCTTCAAAGTCAACATCACTGCGATAATCATCGGTGTATGTCTCATCGGAGGACTGAGACTGACGGAATTCCGTTGCCATCATGGTCTTGTTAAATTCCGCTGTCGGATCTATCTCATTGACTATAGACTCAAGCTCGTCCACAGAGGAATAGAAGAACTCTTTTCGGCGGTTGACCTTGTTCACTCGCTGCGCATCAAGGCGG
>ULWQ01060668.1_pt1 | contig 13069 bp, 16 predicted proteins | sample 1960491 | NCBI WGS metagenome assembly ULWQ01 (sample SAMEA4835816, study PRJEB28245) | human gut metagenome | biome: gut microbiome; material: fecal sample | place: Denmark | collected 2008
ACTCATTTGATGCACCACTTAATAAGGCCGCGTCTTCTGCTAGAGGAAGTATGTCGAAATTTTATGATGCTGCTAGATACCTTGTTACCGGGTTTGCAAATGGTATACGAGACAACATTTATCTGGCTCAACTAGCTGCGATAAAGATGGCTGACGATACGGAAAGTGCTGCAAGATTTAGACTTCTTATAAATTCTCCTTCTAAAGTCTTTAGAAAGATTGGCGCCGGTGTCCCTGAAGGTTTCGCTCAGGGTATAGAGCGCTTTAGTTATCTTGGAACCAGGGCGGTCGAAGGCATGAGCAATGATGCTGTTGACTCAGCAAGCAAAGTACTGTCAAACATTAATGCCGTTTTGACTGACGATGTCAACAGTCAGCCGACGATTAGGCCGATTGTCGACCTAAGCAATGTTGAGAGCAGTTCTGACGCGATCAGCAATATGCTTGCTATTGACCCGACAGTCAGTGCATTCTCAAATGTTCGCTCGATCAGTGCAATGATGAATCGTAATCAAAATGGAGCTAACGATGATGTAGTTTCGGCCATTAAAGACCTTGGTAAGACCATCGGCAAAGCATCTGGTGATACTTACCAGATTAATGGCATAACTTATGACAGTGGATCTGAAGTTTCTGAAGCAATTCAGACACTTATTCGTGCATCTATCATAGAAGGGAGGAGATAAGTATGGCTTATATTGTCACAATCGATAGAATCCAGGCAGAAAGTGGAGGAACGCGAAACCTTTTTGCAGCATGGTCCAATGATGCTTTTGACCACTTAGACCATTACAAAGTCAGATGGTGGTATTCGACTGGCGATGATAATGGTTTTGTTGGACATGAAGAAGAAATTTCGTGGAAGTATTCGAGATGGACAGCACCAGATAATGCCACAAAAGTAACAGTTGCGGTCATACCTATTTCCGCTACTTATACGGCAAATGATACGGAGGTTAGCTACTGGCAGGGTGAGTGGGCTCAGAAGAGTATTTATTTTGGGGCTGACATCCCGCCAGAAGCTCCTCCAACTCCGTCGGTTACGGTTAAGGATTATAAGTTAACAGCTAGTCTTGATAACCTTAAGCCAATAGAGTTTGAAGGTAAGACAAACTGGATATATTTCGAAATCGTTCGAAATGATCAGTATGTTGTTGTTTCTGAAGGAAAGGCCAAGATTATAACCGGGCATGCTCAATTTTCTTGTGACATTGCAGCCGGCGGCGAATATAAAGTAAGAGCTAAGGCTGTTCGAACGCATAAATCCAAAACAGTAGTCAAATCATATACAAGAAAGCCATATAGTGGTTCAACATCTGGAAACTGGTTTGATGCTGCGAAGGATATAGCTAAGAACACGACATTCACTACTGTGGAAACAGATGTTCCTGATGATCATGGCATCAGTGAATGGTCTGATTATTCTTCGAACGTTCACACTAAGCCGGAATCTTCAGATGGCCTGCTTATTACAACGTGCCGTGCTCAAACGAAGACATCTGTATATTTGTCCTGGTCCAAGGTCACTGGTGCAACTACGTATGATATTGAATACTCAACTAAGAAAGAGCACCTAGGAGCTTCTGATGACTCGTCCACTGTAAGCGGCATCGAGTATACACACTACGAAAAGACTGGTCTAAATCCCGGATCAGAATACTTTTTCCGCTTACGTGCTACGAATGATGTCGGAAGCTCTGATTGGTCTCCTATCGTTTCGGTCATTCTAGGTAAAACCCCAGCAGCGCCAACTACATGGTCATCCTCGACCACATGTATGGTCGGCGATAATTTAATCCTTAGCTGGCTCCACAACGCAGAAGACGGATCAACCCAAACATTTGCGCAAATCGAGATTTATGTCAATGGTGTGAAAGAAACGCATACTATTAACAGCACCGCAGAGGCAGATGATAAGAAGACGATGTCTTATACTGTAAATACGTCTTCTTATTCCGAAGGAAGTAAAATACAATGGCGAGTCCGTACAGCTGGTATCACAGGAGACTATAGCGATTGGTCTATTCAGAGAACGGTTGATGTCTATGCTGTTCCATCATTGAACCTTGCGGTCACCGACTCAAATGGAAGTACTATTCAGACTCTTACCTCATTTCCGATCAATATTTCAGCTACGGCTGGTCCGTCCACCCAATCGCCAGTTGGATATTACTTAACAGTTATTGCAAACCAGGCATATATGGCAACGGACTCGATCGGAAATCATAAGAACATTGGATCTGGAGATGAAGTATATTCTAAGTACTTCGACACATCGGCTAATCCTATGTTAGTTGCATTGTCGGCAGGAGATATATCCCTTCAAAATGGAATATCTTATACGATAGTTTGCACCGTCTCGATGAATTCTGGTCTCAATGCGTCAAGCACGTTATCCTTTACGGTAGACTGGACTGTGGCATCTTATACCCCGAATGCTGAGATCGGCATTGACTACAATTCGGTATCTGCGATTATTCGCCCGTATTGCAAGAATGGTTCTGGTGAACTTGTTAATAATGTTACTCTGGCGGTCTATAGAAGAGAGATTGATGGCTCATTTACTGAGATCATGTCAAATCTCGATAATGCCGACGGTACGTTTATAACAGATCCTCACCCGGCACTTAATTACGCTCGGTATCGAGTAGTAGCGACTGACGCTGCAACCGGTGTTATCTCATATTCCGACTTGCCGCTGTTCCCAGTCAATGAAAAAGCATGCATTATTCAGTGGGATGAGGAATGGCGATCTTTTGATTCTGCAAACTCTGATCGCCATGTCGAACCCGTTTGGTCTGGGTCGTTCCTACGTCTCCCTTATAACATTGATGTGAGTAACTCCTATTCTGTTGATAGCTCGCTTGTCGAGTACATCGGTCGCAAGCATCCGATCAGTTACTATGGAACTCAGCTTGGAGAAGGGGAGACTTGGAATGTTGTTATTCCAAAGTCAGACATTGAAACACTGTACGCGCTTCGTAGATTAGCAGTATGGACGGGAGATGCTTATGTACGTGAGCCATCCGGAAGTGGCTACTGGGCAAATGTTGGGGTTGCATTTAGTCAGAAGCACCGCGATATGACAATCCCAGTTACACTTACAATTAAGAGAGTCTCAGGAGGTATTTGATATGCCCGATTGGACCGCATCGATGCAGCAAACATTTGAGTACTATATTGTCGATCCTAAAAGCTGGAGAGATATAAAACGGCTCGAAAATGTCAAATCATGTACTATCAGTAGGGATTCCGACGCAGATACGCTTGGTTCCGCAACTTTTGAGTTGTCCGAAGCCATAGGTGAATGCTATATTCGAGTTTATCTTATAACGATTCAAAATGGAATTCAAGAACGTTTTCCTTTAGGAACATACTTGCTTCAGACTCCTGAGTCTTCTTTTGATGGTAAACGAAATAGTATATCGGTAGATGCCTATACGCCATTATTAGAGCTCAAAGAAAACATGCCGCCAGTTGGGTATTATATTCCAAAGGGGCAGAATGCAATGAACTATGTTTATACTTTGACTCGCGAGCATGTCAGGGCACCAGTGGTTGAAGCAGAGTCGTCGACAACGCTGTTCTATGATTTTGTAGCGGACACGTCAGACACATGGCTTACATTTTTAACCGATTTGGCTACATATTCTAAGCACAAATTTGATCTTGATGAAATGGGGCGTGTGCTATTTGCGCCCCATCAAGACAGCGCATCTCTTCGGCCAATATGGGAGTACAATGATGGAAACAGCTCAATTCTGTATCCAGATCTGGCATACAAGCATGACATGTACGGTATCCCGAATGCTATAGAGGTTGTATATTCCGACGGAGATAATCATTATTACACTAAGATCGTAAACGACGATCCGAACAGCCCAATTTCCACCGTAAACCGAGGGCGAGAGATCATGGAGAGAGAAAGCAATCCGAGCCTTGTTGGCGATCCTACAGATAATAAAATTAAAGCATATGCTGAACAAAAATTGCGAGACCTTTCGAGTCTTGAGTACACCATATCGTATACCCATGGCTATTGCCCAGTACGAGTCGGAGACTGTGTACGCTTTAATTACGCTCGTCCAGGTCTTAATGGAATTAAAGCTAAGGTTATAAGCCAAACAATCAAATGCCAGCCGGGTGTTCCGGTTAGCGAGAAAGCAGTATTTACTACTAAATTATGGAAGGGGTGATGATTCGTGCCTTTATCTAGTGAACTCGTGTCTCAGTTTGCAAAGCTTGCAAGCAATAAGCCGAAAGAAGAAAAAGAATCTACCGTTTATGGTACAACTGTTATTCAAAATGGAAATAAATACGTCAAGCTGGATGGTTCTGAATTACTCACCCCGGCATCGTTTACAACTAATATTGCCGATGGCGAGCGTGTTACCGTATTGATAAAGAACCATATGGCGATTGTCACTGGTAATATCACGTCTCCTGCTGCTAGAACAAGCGAAGTGGAAGAAGTTGGAGATAAGGCAGATGCTGCTTCTGCGGCAGTGGAAAATTTAACTGCAGATAATATTAAAGTAAATCAGAAGCTTGAAGCGCAAGAAGGGTCCATAAAAAATCTTACCTCTGATAATGTTACGATAAAGAATAAACTGAATGCCCAGGAAGCTTCAATTGGCAATTTAGAAGCAGAAAATGTAACCATAACTGGAAAGCTTGAGGCCGCGGAAGGTAATATTAGCAATCTACAGGCCGACAACGTCACAATAAATGAATCATTAACTGCGGCTAAGGCTAGTATTAAAGATCTTGATACCAAGAAATTGTCGGCAGATCAAGCAGATATAAAATATGCCAATATTGATTTTACTAATATCGGCAAAGCGGCAATTGAGAATTTCTATGCAACGTCTGGCATTATCAAAGATCTTGTTATCGGCGATACAAGCGTGACCGGAAAATTAGTTGGTGTCACAATTACTGGTGATCTTATTGAGGGCGGAACGGTCAAGGCTGATAAACTTGTCATTCTTGGCGAAGATGGGCTTTATTATAAGCTAAATGTCAACGCGCTTGGAGAGACAACTGCCGCTTCAGATCCAAAGTATCAAAATGGATTAGACGGTTCGGTTATTGTCGCAAAATCCATAACTGCAGAGAAGGTTAATGTCCACGATCTTGTCGCTTTTGATGCTACAATTGGCGGATTCAACATTTCAGATAGTTCTATATATTCCGGCGCTAAAGAATCTGTAACTAATGGAACAAGAGGTATATACCTTGATAAAAACGGCCAGATTTCATTTGGCGATGCAGATAATTTCATTAGATATTATAAAGATACTGACGGGGCATACAAACTCGAGATATCTGCAGCTAATATTTCCATAAAAAGCGGCGGCGAAGGCTCAAATCTTAACGATGAAATTAGCAATATCAAGAATGACGTCAATTCTTTAAGAGGCGAGATTGCGTCAGAAGAAATTAGATATTATTTATTACAATCTTCGACTTTGGAAGCCCCGAAAAAGCCGACTACTTATCCTCCTCCATCTACTTGGGTAACAACCGAACCGGTCTATTCCAATCCAGATAACGATCCTGATACTTTATATTTTGTTGTATGCACTGTGTATACAAACGGGGAATTCAAATACTCGGATGTTTTGATATCTAGCACATATGAGTCAATCCGAAATACAGAGACGCGAATAAATCAGACCAAAAGCAGTATTGATTTTTCGATTACGGAACAGATTAACACCGTTCGTACAGATTACAAAACCTATACTGACAACGCTCTCAATGGTTATGTAACTAATGCTAACTACGACAAAGATAAAAAGAATACGGATGATAAAATGTCCGATATGGAGGATGCTCTATCCAATAAAGCTACTAAAGACGATCTTAATGGATTTGCTACTTCCGAACAATACAATGAAATACGCAAGTATATATCATTCACTAAAGATGGAATTAAAATAAGTTCCGACTCAACATATCAACCTGATAATCCCGATGCCAAACATCTAACATTGACTCTTGACAATGATGCCATTAAATTTGAAAATAATGGGGTAGTTATCGGGAGATGGGACGGATCAAATTTCTATACTGGTGATATGGTTGTAGAACTTAACCAACGAGCCCAGTTTGGTAACTTTGCACTTGTTCCTAGGTCGGACAAATCACTTATGTTCCTTAAAGTTCAGGATTAATTTTCATAGGATTGGAGGACTTGTCTATGGTATTAGCAACATCTGAGGCCTTTGATACATCAAATCAATTTATTAAATTCGAAATTAAGGTAAAAGAAAACTCCTATAGTGTGGAAAATAATTCATCAAATGTTACTGTAACTGTTAGGTTTTGGAGAACAAATGGATACACAACTTACGGCAACGGAACTGTTTATTGCTATATATATGACACTACGTATTCACAATCTGTTGACTCTAATGATAAAATAACTAGCGACGGAATAGACCTATTCACAACAACTTTAGATATACCACATGACGACGATGGAACCAGGACTTTAAACATTGCTGCATACATTAGTCATGAGCGATTTACATCCGAAAGCCATGCATTTTATGTCGGCTTAACCACTATTCCGAGAGCTTCGGAATTAAGTTGCAGAACGTCTTGGACTCTTGGAGAATCGATTACGTTTACGATTGATAGAAAATCGAGCTCGTTCAGAGATACTCTGTCATATGAAACTTCAAGCACCGAATATTCTGGAGATCTTTATGTCAAAACTTCGGCTAATACCATTGAATATACTCCGCCGAAAGACTGGGCAAATCTTTATCCAAATTCGACTCGAGGAATGGTCGTTTTCGTGCTAACGACATACGACGGCAGTGGGAATTTGATCGGTAGTACAAGAAGAAATGCATGGTTTGTAATTCCGGATAATGATAGTTCTTTTCTCCCGACTTGCTCTGTGTCTTTATCAGATACTTCTTCGATCACAGTGAATAGTAGCAAAAAGAGTTGCCTTGAATATTTTGGGAAATATGTTGCTGGCGTATCCACAATTCACGCAGAAATAGCTGCTGATGGGGCGTATGGTTCAACAATAAAATTATATTCTGGGAGCTATCCTGGAGGTTCGTTCTCAAACCGATCGTTTGATATTCCAACAAGCGGGTTATCTGGAGAATTTCAAATTAATGCGTCCGTTCGAGACAGCCGAAATATAAAAAATACCGCGTCTGCGTCCGCTAGCATTATAGCATATTCGCCACCGATAGTTACTGCTCTTTCGGTGCACAGATGCGTGTCAGAAACCGATGGAACTGAAAGTGATCAGGGTAATTACACTCAAGTCAAATACGGATACGCAATCTATAATATTGCAAGTACAACTGGCAATAATAACGCAAAAAGTGTAGTCCTTAAGTATAAAAAGAGCTCTGAATCGAATTGGACTATCAAGAACCTTACTGCATCTGCATATACAGGAAGCGGATCTGTTATCATTGAAACTCTTTCTGATTTTTCGTACGATATCCTGATTACAGTCAGTGATTCAATTACGTCGTCTTCAAAGTCAACTTCAGTGTCAACCGGCTATTGTATTTACCATGTTCCTGCATCAGGAAAAGGAATAACTTTCGGCGGAATTGCCGATGGCGATGGATTTAATGTCAAAATGCCAGCAACATTCTCAGGATCAATTAGTGCTGGCGGAAACTATAACGGTAAATACGTAACAGGGACATGGCTACAAACAACGCGGGCGACAGATCTTGGCAGAAAACCGCCTAAAATTGCAGTCCTTGACGAATCTGGGTGGATTTATTCAAGAGCATTAAGTTCTCTTATTTTGGAAGCAGTGTACCCAGTCGGTAGCATCTACATGAGTGTTAATAGCACATCACCTGCAACGCTATTCGGAGGTACATGGGAAGCTATCCAAGGTAAGTTTCTGCTTGGCGCCGATAGCGGCGCATATAAAGCTGGTACTACAGGAGGAGAGGCGACACACACGCTTACAACAAGCGAGATGCCGAACCACAGACACGCGGTGTTCCACCCTAATGCTGGAGCCGACGACCACTCCGCGCCCGGCAACTACCCGGACGGCCCATCTGACAGCACGTATTATGCGGCTGGCAGCTACACGTCCAGAGAAGGAGGCGGCAAAGCGCATAACAACATGCCTCCGTACCTCGCGGTATATATTTGGAAACGTACGGCTTAAAAACATATTTTAGAAAGGAAAGATGATTATGAACATCAATTGGAAAGTTCGTATTAAGAACAAATCATTTTGGCTTGCTCTTATTCCGGCCCTGCTCCTGCTTGTGCAGGTTGTTGCAGCCCCGTTTGGCTACAATTGGGACTTTGCCGGCCTCGGTGCACAGCTTACGGCCATTATTAACGCTATTTTTGCAGTGCTTGCTATTCTTGGTGTTGTCAATGACCCGACCACGTCTGGTATGTCTGACAGTAAGCAGGCTATGACTTACGAAGCGCCTAAGAAAGATAAGTAAACTATATTTAAGAGGGTTCGCGATTTAAGCAAGCCCTCTTCTTTTTTCTCTTTTCGCGTAAAAAACATAGTATATTATGAAAAGAAACCACTTGAAAAATTTTACATAAGAAGGAGAATTATTATGTGCATTACTACTGATGGTCTGGTAGTTACGTACGAAGAGTTTCTTGATCTTGTAATTAACGGCAAGTAAATTCTTTAAAGAAGGAGTCCTAACAAGGGCTCTTTCTTTTTTTTCTTTTTCGCAATAAAAACACGCAGTATTATGAAAACACGAAAGGAGAGTATTATTATGAATAAAATTGTCAAAGGCGGTATTATCGGACTCGGTGCTTGGGCTGTAATGGAGACGGTCTTTGCAATGGGAAAGGGATACGCACTCGGCGTCGTTAAGTGCGCTGAGCGTGATTCTGGTATCGATTGCGAGGAATTTGTTGACATTATTGGAGATAGCAAGCGCCCGAGCTTAAAATTAATCGCTTTTATGGCAGAAGCTGCTGATAATTACGTGTCCGAACGTGATGAAAAGGAGGAGTCCTAACAAGGGCTCTTTCTTTTTTACGCGAATAAAACAACTGCTTTTATGCAAAACTATTAAAGGAGGATTTTATTATGACTTGGAAACAGATTGAGACTAGTCGCGAAATCAGACTCTGGGTTGGACAGATTATTGTCCCCACAATCACACTTGCGGGGATGGCTATGTCTATTCCGGAAGTTCGAGAAGCGGTTGGCTCTAAGGCGAGGAAAATGAAAGAGACTATTAATAGTAAGCTTCACAAAGGTTGAGCCGCATAGGCTCTTCCTTTTATTTTTTGAAAGGAGATTTATTATGTATTGGTGGATTGCTGTTTCTTTTGTAATTGGTGTACTTATCTCGGTTTTATTTAACGAGCTTATATCCGGATATGGGATTCTAAAAATTGATCACTCTGATCCTGAAAAAGATCTATATAGAATTGTGATCACAACTGATCTTGACAAATTACCTAGAAAAAAGCGAGTAGTTTTGAAAATTGAAGACAATGCAGATCTTTCGTGATATTTACAGGTTCTATTATGGAACATATTTGTTCACATCATTAAGGAGGAATTTATAATGAGAATCGAAACCATGTTGCATGATGGAATTGAGGATGGGTTCAACGAACTGAAAAAGATTCAAGTTGGTACCGAGGAGTATAAAACCACCGTAGATGGACTGACAAAGCTTTTGGACAGAGCTATTGAGATCGATAAGATTGATTCTGAAACTCAGACCAATGCCGACAATCGTGAGATTGAAAACCGCATTGAACTGAAGAAGATTGAATATGATCGTAAAGATCGAATTATTAAGAACTGTCTTACGGCTGCCAGTATCGTCTGCACGGCTGGTATTACTGTCTGGGGATCTCTTAAGTCTTGGAAATTCGAGGAAACCGGAGTTGTAACATCTGGACCGGGACGAGAATTCATGAGAAGAATTTTTCATTCGATGAAGTAAACGTATATGGTCAATTATAGGAGATTATTTAAACATAGTCTCCTATTTTTTTTCGCGACAATAACACTCTGTATTATGGAACCAAATTAGTGTATTAAAAGGAGGCTAATATTATGATGGTACTTGGTTTTATTGTCGTAATTTTGGGTTGTATTATGATCGCAAAAGGTTCATCTAATAGAGACTCTTAAATGAGTCTCTTCTTTTTCGCGTTAGAAACAATGTGTATTATGACACATATTAAAAATGGAGGTAAATAATATGATGACATTTACACTGCTGGTTGCTGTCGCAATTTTGGTTGCTGTGGCTGCAGTGCTTACAATTCTTATTGGAGGCACATCGGTCATTGTGATCTATGGTGACATTATTCTGTGCGCTGTATTTATCGTCCTTATTATTAAAGCTTGCTTTTTTAATAAGAAGAAATGAAAGGTTGAGCCTTAACGGGCTCTTCCTTTTTTTATTTGCGCGAAAATTACATGCTCTTTAGTGGAAGAATAAACAAATTTGAAAGGAGCAATTTGTTATGAAATGGACTATGAAACCTATCACTTGGGGTGCTTACGCCAAGCTGTGTGCAGTATCTACCGCAATTGGTGTGGTTGGATGCGCAATCTGCTGGCTCGTTGAGTACTATGAAAATGTGGAAGACTTTTTCAAGAAGCTGTTTCGTAAGAAGAGCTAATTCCATTTGTGAATTCGGAAAGACGAGAGTCTAAGGAAACTTAGGCTCTCTTCTTTTTTATAAGGAGGTTTCTATGCTATTTTATGACTACTATGCCAAAACATATTTTGAGTCTTCCCTTGTCAATGTTCAGCAGGAAGCTCGTAAACGCCATCAGAAAGTGAGCCAAGAAAAAGCGATTATGGACGACGGACTCGAATGTTGGATTATATTTTTAGAGCCGAATTCGTGAAAATTACAGGCCCTATTGCGAAGAAAGGAGATGCTTCGAATGAAATTTAATTTCGACATTAACAAACTGATTACTATCGGAGGCATAGGACTGAGTGCAGTTGGTGCGCTTTTGTCCAGCATTGCCAATGACAAGAAGATGGAGAGTGCAGTTGAAAAGAAAGTAGAAGAAGCATTGAACGCGAGAAAAGAAGAGGAGACTTAATAGTCTCTTCTTTTTTATTTTTGAAAGGAGTACAAAAGATGAACAAAGAAGCTATTGTAAACACTGTTATGGACATTAAGAATGCGGTTGCTAAGCATAGCCCTGAGATCCTCACTGGCATCGGCATTGCGGGCATGGTGTCTACGGTCGTGCTTGCCGTGCGTGCGACCCCCAAAGCAGAGAAACTTATTCTGGATCGAGAGATTGAGCTTTCCAACGAAGCCAAACAGGACATCGAGCTTAATAAGAAAGACCGTTTCAAGATCGCGTGGAAATGTTATATTCCTACGGCGATCACTGGTGCAGCATCGATTGCATGCATCGTATCTGCAAGTTCTGTGAACTTCAAGCGTAATACCGCACTTGCTGCAGCCTATAATATCTCTGCAACGGCACTTGCTGAGTATAAGGACAAGGTTGTCGAAACGATTGGTGAGAAGAAAGAGCATCTTATTAAAGATAAGATCGCCGAGGACCGAATTGAGAAGAATCCGGTGTCTAAAAATGAGGTTATTATCACTGGTAGGGGTTCCACGACCTGCTATGATTCGATTTCCGGTCGATATTTCAAGTCTGATATGGACAGATTGAAAAAAGCGGAGAACGAACTTAATAGGCAGATGCTCAGCGACATGTATATTTCTCTAAATGAATTCTATGATGAGATTGGTCTCGACCATATTTCCATTGGCGACGATCTTGGATGGAATATTGAGCGCGGAATGATTGATCTTTCGTTCAGCTCGCTTGTTGCAGACGATGGAACGCCGTGCTTGGTTGTTGACTATCAGGTGAGTCCGAAATTTGGGTATTCGGATCTTATATGATTCGCGAAAAATACATGCAGTATTATGAGAACCATAAACATTTGAAAGGAGATCTTTATAATGGAAGAAATCAAGAATGTTAAGGCTGAGGAAGAGACGACTGAGGTTATTGACGAAGTCAAGGAATCGAAGGGCAAGAAGTTTATTTCCAAGGTTAAGGCTGGTATCAAGAAGAACGGCAAGAAAGTCGCATGCTGTGCGGCAATCGTTGCTGGTGTTCTGGTCGGCTATACCGTTGGAACTAAGCGTACCTGCTTGGACGTTGTTGACGACATCGATCCTGAGGACGACTACGATCTGCCTGAACTCACTGAGGATTCTTCTACGGAAGAAGAGACCGAGGAATGATCGGGTTCAAAAGAGGAAGTACCTAACAAGGTATTTCCTTTTTTTGTTTGCAAAGGAGGATTCGCTATGAACACATATTACTATTCCGGACCTGTTATGGAATTTGATAAATGCATCGTGGATAAATGGGAAGGATCTACAAGAGCGGTATCCGAGAAAAAGGCAAGAGCAAACCTAACATATCAGTATAAAGTGCCCAATGGTAAAGCGCCGAGAAGCAAAATTACGCTTCCTGGTAAACTTATTGTAAAAGATTGAAAGGAGTAAATTATGGATAGTTGCCCATCTAATTCCTACAAATCTAGAGAGGAAAACGCGCTCGCTTCACAGAAAAAGAAGCAGATCACTAAGGTCACCAAGGGTGCGGTCAAGACAAAAAAGAAAAATGAGATGCCCAAACTTGGTGACATGTTTATTTCGGAAGATGCATCGAAAGTGAAGTCTTATATTTTGATGGATGTGCTTGTGCCGACCATCAAGAAGGCCATTTCTGATATTGTCAAGAATGGTGTTGACATGATCTTGTATGGCGAAGTAGGTCAGAGTAATAAGCGCACATATGCGTCCACAGTTTCTTATAGAGACTACTACGATAATGGAAGCCGAAGCGTAAGTCGATTTGATGATCCGTCGAGATCACGTGTTCGAGCAGGTTATAGCTTCGACGATGTTATTCTCGAGACCAGGGGTGAAGCAGAAGAAGTTCTTTCGAGTATGGACGAACTTATTGAGATGTACGGGTATGTAAGTGTCGCTGACATGTATGATCTTGTCGGCATTTCCTGCGAATACACGGACAACAAATACGGCTGGG
>ULWQ01055758.1_pt1 | contig 12926 bp, 9 predicted proteins | sample 1960491 | NCBI WGS metagenome assembly ULWQ01 (sample SAMEA4835816, study PRJEB28245) | human gut metagenome | biome: gut microbiome; material: fecal sample | place: Denmark | collected 2008
TGTCCGCCCCGAAAAAGGGAGACTCGCCCGACCGGCTCAACGAGGAATACCTCGCCGTCGCCGAGGAGCTGCGCAAAGCGAAAAATTCCTGAAACAGCATGGGTCGCAGCGGCATCCCCGTTGCGACCCATGTCTCTGTGTTTACATCACGGCGTATCTTTCCATTGCATCCATCAGTGCCTCTACGTTTTTGAGCGATGTTCCCGGATACAGGCCGAAAATCATCATCAGTCCGCCATCGGGACAAGACAGCTTTTCCACCTCCATGCGAATAAGCGCGTCGACCTCTGCGGGCGTTCCAAATACGGTGATATTCTGCCGGTCGATGTCCAACTCAATGCACAGCTTTCCACGATAGGTATCGCGAATCCAATCCACACCGTTGACCAAATCCTGCAGATTCAGCACCATCACGCCTGCCTCCACCAAATCCTTAGCAAGCATTCGAATGTCGCCATCCAAATGCATATGAATCCAATATATTCAACCGCGCCTTTAATGTCAGTGAGGAACGGAATCTCATACGCTTCTCCGTTTCCGTTCACGTCGCCGTCGCGAATTTCAACCATCGCGTCGTAGAACTCTTCCAGTGTCTTCGGCTCCGTCATTCCAAGCGCGTCGAAGAACTTTTTGTTGTACCATCCATTCGGGCCGCCTCCCATGGAAGGGATTCCGTTTACCTTTAGCGAGCTGATCAGCGCGAAGAACAACCCGGACGCCACCGGGATGTCCCCATCAGATATCTACGGTATGGATGTGAAGGCCTTCCGGGAACAGGTACAGGGACTGGCCATCAGTTTCCCCAAGTATATCCGCGTGTTGTTCATCTCAAACCTGGATAACATCATTCTGGAGGACTTCAGTTCTCTGGATATCCTCGACCTGGCCGAAGAATAATAACGAAGGGAGCCGCTACCATGCCCGTGCAGAAGTATTCAAATTACCTGGAAGTCAATCCGCTGTTCGAGTCTGTCGTGGACATCGATGCCGATCAGCGCAACCCTCATCTTTGGCAGGAATACATTGTCGGCCAGGATATGCAGAACCTGGTGGAATTCCTGTGCCAGTCGCTGGGCAATGAAGCGCCCGACCTGCGGCGTTCATTCTGGATGCATGGCTCCTATGGCACTGGCAAGAGCTACGCGGCTATCTTTGTCAAGCACCTGCTGGAGGAAAAGCCCGAGGTCGTGGATGCCTTTATGGCCAGCCATCAGATGCTGTCTTCCTATCGCACCCGTTTCATGAAATGCCGGAGGAACGGAGACTACCTCGTCATCTGGAAGACCGGATGCACCGGTATCCGCTCCGGCGATATGATGCTGTTGGAAGCGGAGAAAGCCGTGCGAGAAGCGCTCATCGCCAAGTTTGGTGACAAGGCCGATCTGGGCAGCGGCTCCCTGTTGAACGCTGTTAAAGCCAAGTTGAATGATGATTCGATCAACTGGGAATACGTTCTGGAAAGCACGACCCTGGGCGACGATTATTCCACCGTGGACGACCTTCGTGCGAAGGTAAACAACGGTGACCTGAAAGCTCTTCAGCGCACCGCGACCGTGATCCGCAGCCGTGGCTGGGGACTGGTGGACAATCTGGAGACCTTCAAGGCCTGGATCACCGAAGTCATCGATGCCAACGGTCTGGCTAAATCTGGTATCTTCTTCATCTGGGACGAGTTCACCGAATATGTGAACCATTCAGATGACCATACTGTGATGCAGCAGATCTCCGAGTTCTGCAAAGTGAAACCCTTCTTCATGCTCTACGTTGTGCACCGCTCCGACGAGATGGTAGACAGCATGGGCAAAGACCGCTACCAGATGATCACCAACCGTTTCCACACGGCGGAATTCCATATCAGCGCCGACGCTTCCTATGATCTGATCGCCGGTTCCTTTGGCCCGCGTCCAGGCATGGACGAGCATTGGAAGGAAGAGCGCAAGGCGGTCGTGAAGGAAATCAAACCCTTCCTGCCGGATATGGCCGGGCTGGATGACAAGATTTCCGAATCCATCGAATTGCTATGCCCGATGCATCCGATGACCATCAAGCTGCTGGCCCGCGTGGCGGAGAGCTATGCAGCGGCGCAGCGTACCCTTTTCCGGTTTATGAAGGATCAGTCTGTGCCGGACCAGGGATTCATCGGCTATATCAACACCTACGGTCCCTTCGATCAGGCCAAGTGGCTGACGCCGGAATGGCTGTGGGATTATTTCTTCACTCGTGAAAGCGATTTCAGCGACAAGGACACCAAAGCTGCTGAATTCATCCGCCACTTTGAGGAGAGTCGCCATCTGGTGGAGAGCGACGAGAACACCTTCCGTGTTTTCAAGGTCGCTATGCTGCTGCTGGCCATCATGTCCTCCACCAAGGGCGTGTACGGCGGCGTCAAGTCCCAGGGTGGTATTTCCGCTACAGCAGAATGCCTGAAGAGCTGCCTGGCCGGTACGATGACCGCCCAGATGGTCGATGATAAGCTTCAGATTCTGGAAGACGATAAGCTGCTCAACCGGGATGAACACGGTGGTGTGACTCGCCTGCAGCTGCCCTTTAAAGCGACCAGTGGGGACGAGTTCAATACCCGTCTTGCCGCAAACGACAAAAAGTACAGCCGCTATCAGATGTTCACAAGAGATGGAATTTTCTCCTCCGCCTTTGAAAAACGCGCGCTGGATGAAAACGAACCGGCCAGCAAGCGTATCAAAGTAGCCGTCTGTTGTGCGGAAACGCTCTCTATCAAGAATCGCCTGGATGAGATTCAGAAGGAACTGGACAAGGCTCCCCATAAGCTGGGTCTCCTGCTGGTTACAGTTAAGGATGACACCCAGGCTCTGTCCATTCAGGGCGAACTGGAACGGCTGGCCCGGGACGGCGATGAGCGACTGATCATCGCACTGATCCGCACCGCTTACACTGATGACAAGCGCAAAGAGTGGCTCACCCGCCTGACGAGGATGGAGCTGGCTTCTGAGGCTGGTCAGACTGCCTCTGCCAACGGATTCAAAATCGAAATGGAGCAGAACGTGGCAACCTGGGTCAATCAGGCTGTCGCCGGTAGCAAAATCACTGCGTGGCACGGCACACAGGTTTTCAGCAACCAGTTTGGCATGGCACAGCTGCGCAAAACCATCACGACCAATGTGCTGGGATTGCTGTTCCCTTATGCCCCGGAAACCATCGTTGTAACGGGTACAGCATATAAGGGCTGCAACGATCCGGCTCCACTGGTGGGCATTACCCGTTCCACCAACAATTCCCAGATGAAATCCGTGCTAACCGGTATGCAGACGGCTGGTATCATGGATGCCGCCACGATTCATGATCTGGCTCAGAAGGATGGCAGCAAAGGCGCAAAGGCAATGGCCGCTGTCGCTCGACTGGTGGAGGATCAGATGACCTCCGGCCAGCGTGTCAATCTGTCGAATCTTTGGGATGAACTTCAGAAGAAGCCTTTCGGCTATTATGATACCATCGCGTGCGGCGTGCTTCTGGGCTATGTATTTTCCTTCTACAAGGACAGCGCCTATAGCTGGACGGATAACGCCCAGAGCACCCATGTTCTTGGTGAAAGCACCCTGAAAACCATGGTGCTGAATATGTGCAAGGGAAAGATGACCACCGATTATCTGTCGGCTGGCTCCATTACCTTCCAGAACTTCCGCGATTATGCGAAGGTGTTCTTTGGCCTGCAGGATGTTCAGGTTGCCAACGAAACCGAATGCTGGCGCAACATCCGCGAAGCCATTACCAAGAGCGGTTCACCCCTGTGGACGCTTAAGTATCTGGATGACGAAGCTTATATCAACCCCAACTATCACGAAACGACGGTCAAAGTGGTTGATGCCCTACAGCAGTTTGTGATGCAGGAGACAGACCGCGAATCGACCATGAGCGAAGTGCTGACGCTGGTTCATGGCAAGGTAAAGAATATCATTCAGAAGGCTTTCCACGATAAGGCAACGCTGGCTGCCGCCTTCCGTCGCTTCCTCTTTGATGCCTCGCCCGAGCTGAAGAACATAGCTGAAAAGCTGAATCTGCAGCCTGAACCGCTGAACGATAAACTGCACCAGGTAATGCAGGCCGCTATCTATACCTGGACCGAAGATCAGGTGAAGGAGAAGCTCTCTGGCGTTGTGCAGGAGTATGTCTACCTGGATGTTTTGAACGGTGTCATCGGTAAAGACTGCCATGACATCACGGAAGCTCGGAAAGAGCTCACCAACATCTTCAGGTTCTTCCGCATCTCGATGGAGGCCGTGGAGAAGCTGAACCTTCCCTGGTATCCAGCTCTTTCTATTCTGCGTAAGGTTGCCCGCGAAGGAATAGCTCAGGAAACGCCGGAGGAACAGACGCAGGAAATCGATGTTCTGCGTCAATATGGCAAAGAGGCCATGAGCGCTCTGCGCGATGCGAAGCCCGTCCTCAGCCAGATCCTTGAAAGTCGCGGGCTGGAAACCACAAAAGACGAACTTGAGAGCATCTATCAGGGCTTAAAGGATATGACCTATGATACAACGATAGGTCAGTTTGAAAATGCCCTCAAGACACAGACTGCCCGGATCAGCATGGCGCGCAATCGCGTACTGCTCCTGAGCAAATGGACAACCCTGACCGGAGAAGAAAGCGTCAAGTCCTGGTGCGTAACACACAAAGCGCCCATCCTTTGGATCGTGCCCAAGGAGCACGTGAAAGCGATTGAGACCGTGATCGAAGTGCAGCAGAACGTTCGAATCATGGATCAGAAAGTCGTCAGCGCCTTGCAAATGCTGGATACGTTGGATGTGGGTTTAATGACCGACGACCAGAATATCGAAGCCGCTTTGATCAATACCATCGGTACGGAGTATAAGGAAATCTGGCAAGCGGAACGTGATTCGTTGATTTCGAAGGCACGTATGAAGAACGGTGCAGATATGAGCACATGGGGTGTTACCGAGCTCATTGCCTTCCAGCGTATGCTGAAGGAAGCGCAACAGGAAAAAGCCAAGAAAGAAAAGCTTGCCGCAACCAAGACATCTGTCCAGAATATGGCGGAGACGAAACTGCGTTCAAGAATTGCCGCTTTCCTCGACCAGCATCCGGAGTTCTGCGACAGCTTTATGGAGTGAGGTGATCAAGCGTGACAATCCAGGAAGTGATTGCGAAGCTTCAGGCGGATAAGCAAAACCGTGTACCCTCACGGTTTCATTGCCGTGCCATCATGGTGCGCACAATTGATCAGTATTGCCGCTTGCTGGAGGAACTCAAAAAGCTCGGCGACATCAGCGTTGTTCCTGTTGATACTCTTTTCTCGGGAGCAGACGTGATGCCCAGTTATGAGAGCCTGACTGATAAATCCTGGCAGGATAAGTGGCTCATTCTCCCGGGTGTCAGTGAATACCTGCGCCTTTTCCATGCAAACGAAGAAACGGCTCAGCGTTTCGGTTCTCTCTGGCATTATCAGTGGGATGCCGCTACATATGGCAGAATTCTGATCCCTCTGTGGGGATGCGATACCTTGTGGTATGACAGCGCACTCAGGCTTTGCGACGACGAGCGTCAGAAAGAGTTTGTTTATGACTGCTCTGGCATCGGCAATGCGCAGAGAATGAACATCCAGGTGCTTTCCGGAGAATTTGAGCAATACATGTCGGAGCTTCAAACCAGCCACGGCTACGCTTCTTATGGACTGAAGGAATGGTTCAGTTTTTGGTATGAGCCAAATCCCGACATCGTGGACCATCTGATCCTGACAAAACGCATCCGGAGTGTAAAGCCCACCGATGGCGATATTAGTATTCATGTAGTGCGCGACACGCTCAGTTTCATAACGGAGAACCTGCTTGGCGGAACAGCACTGAAAGCGGATATTTGCCCGAAAGAAGCACAGGAGTGCTTATTCCCTTATGCCCTGAAAGGCGCATCAGTGGACAGTGCCATTCTGGCCGCGCTTAACGCACATACATTTTCGGCGCTTGATGCGATGGGAAAATGGCAAGCGATGTCGAAGGGGCAAAAACAGCTTGTCTTCCTGTGGTACACCCTGCATCCGGATGATACTTACCTCAGTTTCTGCGTAGGCATGTCTAAAGATATTGACGATTTGCCCACACAGATCCTTACCGCAGTATTCCCTGTCCGCATCAGCCATCCTGATTGGGTTGCTGAGTCTCAGGCGTATATCGCGGCTTTGTCAATCGATAAGACAGATGCGTATTTTGCTCAACTCGATGGCATGTCCTCCTATGAGGAACGGCTGGATTATCTGACTGACCGCACTGCTCGAGAGCGTATCTATATTCTCCACCTCGTCGGTCAGTGGATGCGGACCGATATTGATACCGTCCTGCAAAGCCAAAAGCTCAAGGATACTTATCCAGTGCTGGCGGCCTATTTGAGCGATGCTTACCCCGATGAATCGTTGAAGTTGTACTTCGGCAAGTATAAAACATACAAGCTCTCGAATACTCTGCCCATCGATGAGGATACCTATTTCTCTGGGATGGATGCAGACGCATATGAATACCGCTATCCGGTACTGTCTGAAGAAATCGTTGATGGTGGAACCTTTATACTGTGGATTGACGCTCTTGGTGCTGAATGGCTTCCTCTGCTCAAGTGGGCTTTAGAAACCTCTGGCGAGGGGAGCGTTGCTTCCGTACAGGTGACTCAGGCGCTGCTTCCTTCAGAAACGCGCTTCAACGAATTATGGAACCAAATGGAAGTTCCGTATGAAAAGTACGACAAACTGGATAAGCTGGCGCACAAGGGCGTTATCGATGATAGAGATTATTACGCATGTGTCGAAGAACAGTTCCATTTCGTGAGCGATATTGTTACCAAGGTTGATAAACTGCTAAAGCAGTATTCAAGAGTTCTCATTACAGGCGATCACGGCACAAGCCGTCTGGCTGCGCGCTTCTTCCATACACGTGAAGCTATGCCGCTACCTTCTCATGCTGAAGTCGGAAGTCATGGACGTTTTTGCCGCATCTCCGGTGATCAGCCAGCAATAATGACAACGCAAAAAGCAGCCAAGGATTCTGATGGAAATCACTATATTGTGTTTTCCAATTATGACCATTATCCGCAGTCCGGTTATGCCGCCGGTGCAGACGATGATGATCCGGTGTATGGTGAGATACATGGTGGTGCTTCCCCGGAAGAAATGCTGGTCCCGGTATTCACCGTTAACAGCAAACATGAGATGCCTCTGACCGCGAAGTGGCTGATGCCAGGGAATTCAGTGAAAATCTCAAACAAGCGCGCAAAGTGCCGTGTCCAGTTTTCAAAACCTGTTTCGTTGGTACAGGCGAAAATAGGTGATTTGGACGCGGAATGCTCAACCGGCATGGTTCCCTCTAAAGACTGGGTCGTGACTTTTACTGGACTGAAAGTCAATAAGCCCACTCAGTTCACGATTTCATTGCTGGCAGATGGCACATTGATCGGTATTGATCCTGTAGAAATTAAACCAGCTCTTGGGGGTGACGATCCGTTTTGAGGAAAGCAAAGGTTTGTGCCGATTGCGGTAAACCCATCAGTAAGGATGAGATAGCGCTATCCAGAAAACTGATTGACCCTGATACGGAAGAGTTTTACTGTCTTGCTTGCATGGCCGAGAACTTTGGATGCAACGAAGAAGATTTGAAGATTAAAATCCAGGAGTTCAAAGAGCAAGGCTGTACTCTGTTCCTGTAGTGGAGGATAAGAAGATGCTTGAAGAAAAAGTCCGTGAAGTATTCGCCGACATGGTCGTTTTGAAGGATCCGCAGCGCAGCGAGTATTTTTCTAACCTCAGCATTCCGTCTTATATGCGGGACTGGCTCGTCATGAAATTCTCCGATGATGAAGGAGTTATTGATTATGACAGTGTCAGACGCTATATCAAACGGTACATACCGAGCCGCGAGGATTTTGAACAGTATAAGTTCCAAATGGTGAACGGTGAATCTGTTCAGTTTCTGGCGCGTGTTCGTGTATCTGTCGATGTTAAGTCGGGCAAAACAGTATTTGAGCTGCCAGACTTCGGTGGCGCACGCGGTGGTGCTTCCGGCGTCGTAGCTTTCGACGTAGTGGAAGAGTGGCAGGAAACGCTGCTCCGGGAGAGCGAGAACTGGGGTATCGTAACCCTGTGCTGGACAATGGAAGGTACAGCGTCCAAGCCCAAAGGCGTCATCTCGATGGTGGGTTACAAGCCCTTCTGCCCCTACACCGTAGATCTCGATTTCTATCGAGAAGCAAGACAACAGTTTGATATCCATGAATGGATTGACGTGATCATCAACGCTGTCGACTATAATCCTGACGGATACACTGATGAGGAGGGAAATGTCAGCGAATCCAAAAAGCTCTTCTTTCTCCGCCGTCTGCTGCCTTTTGTCGAAAAGCGCGTCAATCTGATCGAACTGGCACCCAAAGGCACTGGTAAAAGCTATGTATTCGAGAAGATAAGTAAGCGAGGCTGGCTGATCAGCGGCGGTACCGTGTCGAGAGCTTCTCTGATTTATGACAATGCCAGAAAAACGGGTGGACTGCTGACGAGGTTTGATTATGTCGGCTTCGATGAAGTCCAGTCTATTACCTTTGAAAACCCTGGGCAAATTCAGCAGGCTCTGAAGCACTATATGGAGTTTGGTGAGATCAAAGGCTTCGATGCTATGCTGACCGCTGATGCTGGTGTTATTGTTCTTGGAAACATCAACGCAGAAAGATTTGACATTAACAAGAATATGGTGGAGCACATCAGCGAGGTCTTCGGAGAGTCTGCAACACTTGACCGTTTCCATGGCTTTATTCCCGGATGGGAGATTCCTCGCCTGACAACAGGCCTTATTGCTAAGGGATGGGCAATCAATACGGAGTATTTTGCCGAAGTCATGCATGCCCTTCGCGACGATTTGAGCTACGCCTCCGTCGTCGATGCAATGCTTGAAATCCCTTCAAAGGCAGACAAGAGGCATACTACGGCCATAAAGCGTATCTGTACTGCATTCCTCAAATTGCTCTTCCCTCATGTGCAGTCACCGGATGACATTGACCGAGAAGACTTCATCAAGTACTGTTTGCAGCCAGCGATGGAGATGCGTGGTGTGATATATAAGCAGCTGTGCATCATTGATCCGAAGGAATACTCTGTTGCCAGCAAAGCAATACCAGAGATTACCTGCAAATAAGCCATAAATGGAGGGGCTATGATTTACGCAGATCACGCTGCAACTACGGCTCTGAGCCCTGCAGCATATGAAGCTATGTTGCCGTGGCTCCAGGACAAGTATGGCAATCCATCCACCCTCTACAGCCTTGCCCGGGACCCGCGCAAGGCTGTTGCGCATTCCAGGGAAGTGATTGCCGCAGCTATCAATGCAGAACCAAGTGAGATATTTTTTACCTCTGGCGGCACAGAGGCTGACAACTGGGCGCTGAAAGGAACTATGTTCCAGTATGATCGCAGAAAAGGCTTGATTACGAGCGTCATTGAGCATCATGCTGTATTGAACAGCTGCGTTGCACTGGAGCGGATGGGGTATGCTATCGACACTCTTCCGGTAGATCAGATGGGCATTGTACAAGCGGAAGCCTTGCAATCCGCTTTGACTGATGACATCCTTTTGGTGTCCATTATGCTTGCCAACAATGAAATCGGCACCATTGAGCCTGTGGCGAAACTGGCAGAAATTGCACATCAAGGCGGCGTTTTGTTCCATACGGATGCGGTGCAGGCAATTGGACACATTCCAGTGGATGTGAAGGCGCTGCAGGTGGATATGCTGTCTGCATCGGCCCATAAGTTCAACGGCCCTAAAGGGATCGGCTACCTTTATATCCGCAAAGGTGTTCACCTTGTTCCTTTACTGGACGGAGGTGGGCAGGAGCGCGGTATGCGCGCCGGCACGGAGAATGTTGCTGGAATCGTTGGCATGGCCACTGCATTACAGGAACATATAGAGCATTTACAGCAGGAGGCCGATTATCTGAATGTGCTTTCCAGCAGGCTGATCGATCAGCTGAAATCAAAGGGCCTTGACTTCCGCATGAACGGAAGCCACAACAGAATCCCAGGTAGCTTAAGCCTGTCCTTCAAAGGTGCAGACGGAGAAATGCTATTGCATCGTCTTGACCTGATGGGTACTGCAGTTGCTACAGGCTCCGCTTGCGATTCCAAGGATACAGTGTTGTCTCATGTAATTCAGGCAATTGCAGCGCCACAAGAATACGCTCATGGGACGATTCGGATCACATTGGGAATGGACAATACTACTGAACAAGTGGACATGATTGCACAGCAGATTGCAACGATCCTGCATTAATGGGCCTCGGGATCAGTAAATCAGTACACGGTTGAAAAGGATGTACGCCATGAGAGTCATTTATGTAGAGCCGGACTTAGCACCGCGAATCGTTAATATCCCTCACACACTTCCTGAAATGCAGGCATTAGTCGGCGGAATGATTGAAATCGTGGAACCCTTCGATGATCCTGGCATAGTTCTTGTCTGCGACGAGTGTGGACGCAATGAGGGCAAGCCGGTAAACAGAATCATCAATGAGAGAATAGATATTTGCGGTAGTTTCTTCATTTGCGGGCATAACGATGAGGAACTATGCAGCATTCCGGAACCCATGATATTCAAGTATGTGTCAATGTTCCGATGTGATGACAAAGGTCGAACTGAAAAGGCATAACAAATGCAATGAAGCAAGTGGAGGCTGTCATGGGATTGATTGAAATACGGAAAGTAAGCATTACTGATCTTGCAACGGATAAGAGGATTTGACGGTATACAATTATTTGCATATGAGCATATAATACCAGCCATGGGGGGTAAGTTTTAATTATTTGCTGTAAGGTTTAATTATTCCGCGAATCAGTCCAGAGGGGGGTAAGTTGACTCAGCCCTGCACTCCAGATAAACAAAACTGAAAAGTGGAAAAAGGGAATTCACAGTGCCGCCAAATGGACTTGACTGAACTGCAAAAGCCCATGAAATATGGCCTTTTCCGGGCATTATGTGCCGGAGGAGGCCTATTTTCATTGTATCAAAGACAGCGTTTAGATAGACGAGGGCATTACCGGCACCAGTACAAAACGCCGTGAAGGCTTCCGACAGATGATTGCTGATGCCCTGGACGGCAAGATTGATCTGATCGTGACGAAGTCGGTCAGCCGCTTCGCCAGGAATACAGTCGATAGCCTGACCACCATCCGCCAGCTGAAGGATAAAGGAGTCGAGGTGTATTTCGAGAAAGAGAACATTTGGACCTTCGACGGAAAGGGTGAGCTGTTGATTACCATCATGAGCAGCCTTGCCCAGGAAGAGAGCCGGAGCATTTCTGAAAACTGCACCTGGGGCCAACGGAAACGTTTTGCAGACGGCAAGGTGTCCGTTGCCTACAAGCGATTCCTCGGCTATGACAAAGGCCCAGACGGGAATCTGGTGATCAATCAGGAGCAGGCGGTTACGATACGGCGTATCTTCCAGATGTTTTTGCAGGGGATGACCTACCACGGGATAGCGGAACAGCTGACCGCAGAGCAGGTCCTCACACCGGGCGGCAGGACGAAATGGAGCATCTCCACGGTCAAAAGCATCTTGCAGAACGAAAAATACAAGGGCGACGCCTTGCTGCAGAAGACGTTCATCGTTGACTTCCTGACCAAGAAATCAAAGCGGAATGAGGGTGAGATTCCTCAGTACTACGTTGAGGGGAACCACGAAGCCATCATCCATCCGGACGTGTTCGAGATGGTTCAGCGCGAGATAGAGCGGCGTGGTAAAGGCAAAAAGTATCACAGCGGAGTGCATGCCTTTTCCACCAAGATCAAGTGCGGCGAGTGCGGGTGCTGGTATGGTTCCAAGGTCTGGCATTCCAACAGCAAGTACAAGCGGACCATCTGGCGCTGCAACCACAAGTACGATGGGGACCATACCTGCCAGACACCGCATCTCACTGACGAGGAGATTCAGGCAGCCTTCCTCCGGGCAGCAAATAAGCTGCTGGCCACGAAGGCAGCGGTCATCGCCAACGGACGCGCCATGGTCGAGGTGCTTTTCAGCACTGCCGCCTTGGAGGCAGAACATGATGAGCTCCTTCAGGAAACACAGGTGGTTTCTGATTTGGTGCAGCAGTGCATTTACGAAAACGCCCACGTCGCACAGGACCAGACCGAGTATCAGAAACGATACGATGCCCTGACGCAGCGCTTCGAAAAAGCAAAGTCCCGGCTGGAGGCTGTCGCGGAGGAAATCCACCAGCGGCAGACACAGCGGGCCAACTACGAAGCCTTCCTCAAGGCCTTTGAAAAGCTGCCGGACCAACTGACGGAATTCGCGCTGGAGACTTGGCACAGCCTGGTGGACTTCGCCACGGTTTACAGCGAAAACGATATCCGTTTTACCTTCAAGAATGGCCAGGAGGTCAGAGCCTGATCCAAGACATAAAGCGAACTCCCGATCATCGGTTTATCGCCGGTGACCGGGAGTTTTTTAGTTTTTCTTGCTGACGGATATAAAGGCGCTGCTGTCATAGAGGTTCCCATCATCAGGAAGTAAACTCACAATGGTTTCAAGGACTCGGTGCCCATAGATATAATCAAGTTTCCCGCTGGTGTTCTCGACGCTGCCGTCCTCCCGGTACGATTCGATCTCCCATGCAACACCATCGCAGGCGTGGACATCCAAAGATGGGTCTCTCCAAGGCTCACATTTTATTGCCTCACGGAGTTTTGAAATAACATCATCAGCCAGCTTGCCCGTGGTTTTCTTTTTCACCGGTTTTGGTTGTTCATTTCTTTTCCAGGCATCATCGTAATCCTCAGAAGATGGACGGAAGGTCGAGATGACTTCATAGGAGCCGTCATAGAAAACGAGCCACCTGACTTCTGACCAATCTCCTGGCCCCGTTAATCCCCAATTGTGCTCTACAGCCTTCAACAATGGCTGGTTTTT
>ULWQ01076789.1_pt1 | contig 12820 bp, 12 predicted proteins | sample 1960491 | NCBI WGS metagenome assembly ULWQ01 (sample SAMEA4835816, study PRJEB28245) | human gut metagenome | biome: gut microbiome; material: fecal sample | place: Denmark | collected 2008
ATGGTGGGCGTGCCGGGCAGCGGCAAGACCATGCTGGCGCGGTGCCTGCCGGGCATCCTGCCGCAGATGACGCTGGAGGAGGCCTTTGAAACCACGCGCATTCATTCGGTGGCGGGGCTCTTGCCGCCGGGCGCGGGGCTGATGACCGAGCGCCCGTTCAGGACGCCGCATCACTCGGCCTCTATGCCCTCGCTTGTGGGCGGCGGCGCCAACGCCATGCCGGGCGAAATCTCCCTGGCGCATAACGGCGTTTTACGGTATTGTGTAACGCGCTGTGCATAGCAATAATAAACAAAAAAGCAGGCAGTAATCGGCAATTATTTGGCAATACTGCTTGCTTTTTTCTGTATTATGTTCATCTCATACCTGTGCTATAAATCGAGGCCAATTGATGGAAGATGATTTTTACCCCACGGGAGATTATGGTTTCAGAAAATGAAACAGGGCTTTGAAAAATTTCGGGAAATAGCACCAAAAACAAAGCATTGCGATTGATAGCCCTTCAAAAATTTGCTATAATAGTGACGATAGTGTAGAAGCTCCTGAAAGGAGTATAACAATAGATGACTCAAACGAAGAACAAGCAGATTAAGTCCAAACGTCGGGTCGCCGACCATGGTGAGGTCTTTACTGCTGAACGTGAAGTAAATGCCATGCTTGATTTGGTTAAACAAGAGACAGAACGTATAGACTCAACGTTTCTGGAGCCTGCATGCGGGAATGGGAATTTCCTTGCTGTTATTCTAAAAAGAAAGCTGGCAATTATTGATATCATAGGTAAAGGAAAGCCAAGCATATGGGAAAGCGAATCTATTAAGGCATTGATGAGTGTTTACGGGGTTGATCTGCTTCCGGACAACGTAGAGGAATGTCAGCTACGCCTCTACGATATCTGGAATGATGCTTATTCAAAGGCATGCAAAAGGGAATGCAACGACAAATGCCGTGATACTGCAATGTTTATTCTCAAAAGAAACATCCTATGTGGGGATGCTTTGACGCTAAAGGCCAGCGATGGCAAGCCTATCATATTCAGCGAATGGAGCTGGATTGGTAGTGGCCGTGTTAAACGGCGGGATTTTCGGTTAGATGTTCTTATGCTGGAAAACAAAGATCCGACTTCTTACGATGATAATAATATGCAGCTATCACTGTTTGCGGATGAGGCTACAGGATCTGAACACTGGATGGTTGATCCGTTAACAGGGCAATCGACTCCGGCACCAATCGCAGAATACCCACTTATGCATTATACTCGTTTACAGGAGGCAGGGCTTTATGGCACTTGATCTGATACGCGCTAATTATAACCCCGACGTTCTGTCTTGTCTTGCAAATCTGTCAAGTGATGAAGTGTTCACTCCACCCGAGGTTGTAAATCAGATGCTGGATATGCTTCCACAGAAGCTATTCAGTAATCCGGACACCACTTTTCTTGATCCTGCAACCAAAAGTGGTGTTTTTCTGCGTGAAATTGCTAAGCGGTTAATGCGCGGACTTGAAAAGCAGATTCCAGATTTGCAAGAACGAGTAGACCATATCTTTCAGAAGCAGTTATTCGGCGTTGCGATCACGGAGCTGACCAGTTTACTGGCAAGACGCAGCTTATATTGTAGTAAATATCCTAATAGCAGATTTTCTATAACAAAATTCCCTGCAGCAGATGGGAATATCGGATTTAAAAAAATTCAGCACACTTGGGTTAATGGCAAGTGCACTTTTTGCAGCGCTAACCAAGGGGAATATGATCGTGGGTCTGACTTAGAAACGCATGCATACGAATGGATACATACATTGACACCTGAAAGGATCTTTAACATGAAATTTGACGTAATTATCTCAAACCCGCCTTATCAATTGTCTGATGGTGGTAATGCAGCAAGTGCTCTCCCCATTTATAATAATTTTGTACTCCAATCAAAAAAACTAAATCCTCGCTATTTGGCGATGATTATACCTTCACGCTGGTTTATGGGTGGACGTGGACTTGATAGTTTTCGAGATGAAATGCTTCATGATAAACACATTCGGGTTATTCATGATTTCCCAGATTCATCAGAGTGCTTTCCTGGTGTGGAAATAAAGGGCGGAGTATGCTATTTCTTGCGTGATCGTGATAATGAAGGATTGTGCACTGTGTATTCTCACAATGGGGCAGATATTGAAATATCAGAACGTCCTTTGTTGGAAGATGGTATGGATACATTTATTCGCAACGAGACCCAGATATCAATATTGCATAAAGTTCGCTCTAAGGGAGAAGCATCATTTTCAACTTGGCTTAATGCAGGGCGCTATTTTGGTTTTCATACAAAGGTAGAATGGAGTACTGATTCTTTCGGCAGCATACAAACTGCAGACGGAAAAGATCGTATTGATATAACAAAGCAACAGACAATCAATAAGAATGTCAAGGTATATGTGCATGGTGGAGAATGCTGGGTATCACGCTTTGATGTACCTAAAAACACTGATAGTATTGATTGCTATAAAGTACTAATACCCCGCTCTGGTAATCCGGGAGGATCAATACTTGGAAAGCCGAAGATTTCACCTCCGGGAAGTTGCAGCTCTAACACATATGTTGTTGCCATACCCAACAATGGTGTTAAGCTAACACGAGAAGAGGCATGTAATATTGTTGCCTACTTAACGACGAAATTCGTTCGGTATTTAATTGCGACAAAAACATCTACACAGGATATGCCACCTAAGGCATATGAATTTGTCCCAATGCAGGACTTTTCTCAGCTGTGGGATGATGAGAAGCTTTATACAAAGTACTCTCTGACACAAAAGGAAATTGCAACTATCGAGGCACTTATTCCCGATATGGCTATTCCTGGAGGTGAATCCTAATGGCCGACGATTTCTTCTCGTCAAGACCTGAAGTTCGTCCTACCATCTACGCTTACAGCATTCCCAGTAACCATCCCGGTTATTTAAAGGTAGGATTCACGGATAGGGATGTGGAGACTCGCATCAACGAACAGCTTCACACCAGTGGATTGCCTCATCGCACGGAACTGGTGTTTAGTGCTATGCGTTCGGACGGCAGTTGTTTTCTGGATCATGATGTGCATGCCTTACTTAGAAAAAAGGGTTTTCTGCAGTTGAATTCTGGCGCTGACCGTAACGAGTGGTTCCGGTGTACAGTCAACGATGTGAAAGCAGCCTGCATTGCCGTGCGTGACGGTACTGCGAATATTGAGAATCGTAGTGCCGATTTTGGCATGCGCCCGGAACAATACCGTGCTGTTCAGGATACAATTCGGTATTTCAAGTCTGCCAAGGATGATGATCCCAGCGGCGCACCCAAGTTTCTTTGGAATGCTAAGATGCGTTTCGGTAAGACCTTTGCGTCCTATCAGTTGGCAAAGAAGATGGGCTTTAAACGTGTGCTTGTACTAACCTTTAAGCCTGCAGTGGAATCTGCATGGCGCGAAGATCTGGTCACCCATGTGGACTTCGAAGGATGGCAGTTCGTATCAAATAAGGACGCTCATGGCAACGACCAGTCTATTGACCAGCAGTTTGCCGCTTGTGACAGAGGGCGTCCTATCGTCGTTTTTGGCTCTTTTCAAGACCTGCTTGGTACGAACGACGCTGGTGGGATCAAGGCTAAGAATCAGTTTATCCATGACATAAACTGGGATCTGGTCATTTTTGATGAATACCATTTCGGTGCATGGCGTGAAAACGCAAAAAAGCTGTTCGAAATCCCGGATGACGAAAGCAATGCCGATTTTAATGTGGAGCAGTACAAAGAAGAAGAAGCGGACAACGCTATCAACGAAAGCTGGCTACCCATCACGACCTCATACTACCTCTATCTGTCTGGCACCCCTTTCAGGGCGATCAATAGTGGTGAGTTCATTGAAGAACAGATTTTCAGCTGGACTTATTCTGATGAGCAAAAGGCTAAAGCTGAGTGGGTCGGTTCTAACAATCCCTATGCTTCATTGCCTCGGATGGTTATGATGACCTATCGCATTCCGGATGCTATTCGTCGTGTAGCACAGGAAGGTGAGTTTGACGAGTTCGACCTGAACGTGTTTTTTGGAGCAGATTTCCCTAAAGGCCACCCAGAGCAGGCACAGTTCAAATATAAAAACGAAGTACAGAAATGGCTTGATCTGATGAGAGGCTCTTATGCCCCCTCAACCAGAGACGAACTGAAACTTGGCGAGAAACCCCCGATGCCCTTCTCTGATGCGCGTCTGTTGGGTGTTCTTCAGCATACCTTCTGGTTTCTGCCGAACGTGGCGAGTTGCTATGCCATGTATAATCTGCTTGCTGAACGGCAGAATACATTTTACCATGACTATAAGGTAATTGTTTGCGCAGGTACGAGAGCAGGCATCGGTCTGGATGCACTTTATCCTGTAGAACAGGCTATGGGCGATCCGCTGGAAACTAAGACTATCACGCTAAGCTGTGGTAAGCTCACTACGGGTGTGACTGTGCGTCCGTGGGGCGGTGTATTTATGCTGCGCAACTTGAAATCGCCTGAAACCTACTTCCAGACAGCGTTCCGCGTACAATCGCCGTGGACAGTGAAGGACGAAAACGGCAATTCTATCATCATGAAACAGGATTGTTATGTGTTCGACTTTGCTTTGGATCGTGCTCTGCACCAGATAGCTGACTATGCCTGTCAGCTTAATACTAAAGACAGCGATCCAGAGGCTAATGTTGGCGAATTCATTCGATTCCTACCTGTCCTCGCTTATGATGGGGCAAAAATGAGCCGTGTATCTGCTGAGGATATTCTTGACTTCACCACTGCAGGTACATCTGCAACACTGCTTGCGAAGCGTTGGGAGTCTGCTCTGTTGGTTAATGTGGACAATGAAACCCTCACCCGCCTACTGAACAATCCGGAAGCTCTTGCCGCGCTGATGAAAATTGAGGGCTTTCGTAGCCTGAATTCTGATATTCAGACTATCATCAATAAGAGTGAGGATATCAAGAAGGCGAAAAAAGAGAAAGGCGACAATATCACACCCAAGGAAAAGAAAGAAATCTCGGATGAAGAAAAAGAACTGAAGAGCAAGCGTAAGCAAATACAGGAGAAGCTGATTAAGTTTGCCACCCGTGTTCCTGTGTTTATGTATCTCTCCGAATACCGGGAAAAGTGTCTTAAGGATGTTATTACGCTTCTTGAGCCGCGACTGTTTAAGCTGACAACGGGTCTTGATGTGCATGATTTCGATCTACTTTGTTCGCTTAATGTTTTTAATGGCGAAACCATGAATCAGGCCATCTGGCAGTTCAAGCGGTATGAGGATAGCAGCCTTGGATATACCGGTATTAACCGGCACGATAATGAAGAAAGTGTCGGCGGTTGGGATACTGTCATTCGCAAAGAAGAATTCAATGCAATGTTTGCAGCCCAGCAAAAGAGCATGGCATCAGCTATTACGGAGCAGCAAACCTTCGTAAACCAGCCCATTGCTCCCAAGCCAGTTACAGCAGCACCGATACGCCAGAGTGTTTCTACGCAACCTAAAGCTGCACAAACAGGTGCAACAATTCGGCCTGCACCCCAGCCAATCGTGCCTCATAACAAGCCTACAATGTATTCTGGCTTTGGTTCTGTGCCTACTGTAAAGCCTGCTGCGCAGCCAGTACAGAAAGCAGATGTGAGCGGAATCGGGCCGGGCACTGTTGTTGTGCACAAGTCACCCGCTATCGGCGAGGGGGTTGTGACAAAAATCGACGCTGCTAAAAAGTATATTCATATTAAATTCAAAAGCGGTGAGAAAACGTTCACTTTCCCTGATTCGTTCGACAAGGGCTTTTTGCGCAAAAAGTAAATCATTTTATAAATGCGCTTAAACCGCGAAAACAAGTAATAGGTTTAGGCGCATTATACACATATGATGGAGGGAAACCAATGAGCCGAGAAAAGAATCTTAGTGTCGAGGAAATGAGAAGACTGTGCTGCTATGCAGTATTGAAGTCTGGTTATTCTGGCAGTAATTACTTGTATGCGCATATGAGATTAGTGGTTTCTCTCATTTTTAGAAAAGGGTATAAAAAGATAGATGCGCAGGAGCTTGTTAAGGATTTCTTTCAGGAATATAAATACCACATTGATTTTTTTCCAATGAAAGAAATCCTCAGTTTAGCCGTAAAAGAAGGTTATATAATAAAGGAACGGAATAGGCGCTACTATCATGCGACAGATAGAATAGGCGAATTTGCTCAGGTTGAAGCTGATATAGCAAGCAGCCAAACTGAGCTGGATGAACTTATTAGGTTATTCCAGCAATTTGCTACAGAACAGGGGGTGGACTATACTCTCGATACTGCAAGGGATATTGTTATTGCTTATGTGAAAACACAAAAACTTGAGCATATTACCGGGCATATTGATGCTGCGATCAACGACAAAAGGATTGATTATCTATTTGGTCGTTTCGTTTTTAGCATGCGTGAAAAATCACCAGAAATGCTTTCGTATTTAAATAATGTTGTTACTGGAAGCATCTTATCTGAGTGCCTTACATATCATGAGAATATAACTAATGGGCGACAGCTTAACGGAATGACAGTCATTTTGGATACAGCGTTAGTATTCATGGCTTTGGGAATAGATGTTGCTAACAGAACGGAATACTATTTACGACTCATTTCGGATTTGCAGAATAAAGGGGCCAAAACAGCTATATTTTACCATACTTATGATGAAATGGATTATGTTCTGTCAAGTGCAGAGGATTGGATGTGCAATGCCTATTATGATCCTTCAAAAGCATCGGATACAACTGAGTATTTTAGGAGCATTAACGCCACAAAAGCTGATGTTGAAGAATTTCGACTCATGCTTAAGACAAAAATAGAAGGGCTTGGAATACAGCTTATTGAGGCTCACTATGAAGAAAAGGCCCATAAAAGCGTAGAAAATGAAAAACTAATATATGATAAAATAGTAAATAAATATAAAGAAACCAATTGCTCATTTAATGAAGTGATTCAACATTATACTATCGAACGAGATGCAAGTTCGATAGCAAAAACGTATCTATTGCGCAATTCAAGGACACCTATGAATCTTGCAGATGCAGGATATATTTTTGTTACAGCAAATCAAACGCTGGCGGCAGCTGCATCAGAATACCATAGAGGGACTGGAAAACCAGAAAAATCGATGCCTTCAACCGTAACAGATACGTTTATTGGTACGTATTTGTGGTTAAGTGATCCTGTAAAAATTACCGAAATGAATGAAAAGCAGATTCTATATAATGCTTTTATGGCTTTTCAACCTAATACTACGCTTCTGCATAAATTGGCAACAACTATCAACGGAATGCTTGATGCAGGTGACATTACTCCAGAACAGTGCTATGCGCTAAAAGGAGATAAACTCGTATTAGAAAAGCTGTCACAAAAAACGTTGGGCGATCCGGATGCGTATACAGATGTCACTTTTAGTAACATAATTCAAGATATACAGCAAGAAGCTGAAAGAGAAGGAGCATTGAGAGAAAAGGAAAAGAATGAAAGAGTTCTGCAAGAACGAAAAAAAGCAAATGATGCTATCATCGCACAAATGAAAGCTTCAGGCCAGGAAATGCAATCCAATTTGCTACGTCATCTGAAGGAAGCGTTGAAAAGTGAAGAGGATAGGCTCGACATTCAGCAACGCCGTTTAGATGAGGTTCTGAGGTCGACAAATCGGTTTAGGAGAGGCATGAAAATTGCTGTCATTGTTTTTGGCGCGATTTTGGCTGGCTTAATTGTTTGGACAATTATAAAACACGAAGTAATCTACACGGCAATATCAGCAGCTGTACCGGTAATAGCTTGGGCGGCGTGCGCAGTTAGTTCAAAAGAACTCAATCCCAAAAACATCCCGGAATGGTTTGTCAAAAAATGGGCCATGCGACAATGCCGAAAAAAAGGCTGCAGTGATATCGAAAAGCAGTTGATAGAAGAGAAAATAGAAAAACTAAAGATTGATATAGCAAAGTACGAAGGCTCGTCAATGTCAGCGTAATACTATATCTTTTGATATGTTATCTTAAGACAGGCTCTCTTTAGCACATCACCAGCCGCATAGTGTACATTCAGCCAGTCATTCTTTGCTTCCGGGTGAAGGATGACTGGCATTCTGTTATGGATGAATGCGATGCTCTCAGCAGGCTCTCGCGTCAGAATGGAGAACACAGGCTTCCCATTCTCGATGCGGTACACACCAGCCATATACAGGATAGGGGAATCACACTCCCGGATGGCATACTTGATCCTGTCCTTTCCCCGCTTTTCCCACTCAAAGTAATTTGTGGCCGGGATCAGGCAGCGCCGCTGCAGCATACCGTCGCGGAACAGCGGCTTGTCCGCAGCGGTCTCGCTTCGAGCGTTTATGATCTGTTTTCCATCCGGCAACGTGTATCCCCACTTCATAGCGAAGGGCGCTATTACCATCGACTTGTTGTTGGCCAGCACGGGTACTGTGTCTGTTGGGTAGATTTCTCCAGTCTTGACTTCTGCACCTCGCCGATTCAGCTGCTCTATGATTTCCTGCAGCTCAGCGGCACTGTCCTCTTCAGCGATGTAATAACGCCCACACATGACTGTTCCTCCCTCTTAGATGGTACTACCCATAACCATTGTGTCCAGCAGATACTGATATTCAGGCAGTTGCTCCATATACGGCCTCCAGCGCTGCCGTATCTCTACAGCTTCTGGCTGCGTTGCCGTTTTGAGCGTGTTATCCGATTCAGTTTCAATGAAGTAATCTGACGCTATCTCAGTCAGCATGCGCTTGACGAACGCTTCCGATGTTGAAATAATACTTGCTTCGTCAAATACGTTAGTTCCATCCCCACTCATCCCCAATAGGATATAGCCATGCTTCTCTGACCAGAACACCTCATAAAATTCAGTGTCCTTCAGGTACTGCGAAAATACAGCCAATACCCGCTCGATTTTCTGCTTTTCTTCCATTTTGTTGTTCATTGGTAGCCTCCATTTTTCGTTTCTGACCTGTATTTGCGTCCAATGCCCATAGTGAGCATGGAAGCATTTCAATGGTCATGAAACGAAGGGCGGCTTCCAGCGTTGGATAACGGTACTCATAGGTTTCTCCGAAATCCTGCACCGCGACAATGTAACATTCGTCCATGGGCACCTCCTGTATCAGCCTTTCTGTAAATCCGGCCTGCAATTCCCGCAAGGCGTGTATCCCTCTGATTCCAGTTCCTCTATGGTTTCGCTGGAATAGGCTTTGTTCTTTTCTTTCATCTTATCTACCGATGCACAGTCCGGCAGATGGATCTTCTTGCTCCGCGTATTGAGCACATATTCCGTTTTGCCTCGGTTGAATGTGCTCATCGGGCCAGCGGACGCGATCAGCATCGACCTGTCCAGCCCGTCCGCCGTCACATTCTTTTCTGTTTCAAAGGATAAAGTATGTCCGTCCGAGACACAGGTTATCGTACCCTGTAGGTCAGTGCGGTAAACCAGTGCGCCCACGTCCCGCAGACGGCTCAGTGTATCCTCGGATGGATGGCCATAGGAATTGTCCTTGCCAACGCTTATGACCGCATATTCCGGCATGACCTCCCGAAGAAAGACATACGAGCTGGAGGTATTGCTTCCATGGTGGCCGACGCTCAGCAGAGTAGAGGAAAGCTCCAGTCCTGCATCCACCATGTCATGTTCTGCGTCCCATTCAGCATCGCCGGTGAACAGGAACGATGTGTCGCCGTATACGATGCGCACAACCAGCGACAGGTCGTTTGTATTGTCATATGCCTTTGCAGGCGAAAGGAATGTCGCCACTGCACTGCCTACCGTAAATGTATCACCGACAGCGGGGACGGTAAGCGAAAGTCCCTGCTTTCCTGCGTACTTCAGAAGCGATGAAAATGTCTTACTGTCATACTCGGTAACCGGCGAATAGATCGTTCCGACGCTGCAGGCGTTCAAGGCACCAGACAGGCCGCCGATGTGATCCTCGTGGGGGTGCGAAGCTACCATCACATCAATATGTTCAATCCCCAGCGTGTTCTGTAAATAGGAGTAAATAAAGCTGCTGTTTCCTGCGCTGCCGCCGTCAAACATCATGACTTCGCCGTCACACTGGATAATGGCTGCTGCGCCTTGTCCTACATCGAGAAAGTGGATCGTCAGGTTGCTCTCCGCAAACGCAGATGTGTTTATGAAAACGCATGCCACTATAAGCAGCACACTGATCAGCTTTCTAAAAAGGTTTCTCATATTCAGCGCCTCCCGCTACAGGGCCGTCTTAGCGCTTGATTTGCGCGTATTCTTCTCTCGTCAGGAAGTGGCCTTCCTGATTCATCACATGACGCAGTACGATTTGGTGATGAGGGAAAAAGAACCGTACTGATTTCAAAAATGCCGGAAATCGGTTTCCATCCGCGAAGGGATAGTCCGAAACGTAGTAGATATAGATCGTGGCCCGTACTCCTTGCACACGAATGATTTGCATGGTATAGCCCGCCTCATCCGCATACGACTGGAATAGCACCTTCAGCTCTTCAAAATACTCTGCTTCTTCCGCTGCCTGCTGCTTGCGGGCAGCTTTCTGTGTTTTGGCAACCTTTTTGAGCTTCTGCTTGCGCTCAAGTTCCCGCCAGTATCCTGCCTCTTCATACTTCTCAAAATGGCTGCACTGCTTGCCCAAACAGTCATGTTCTTCCATAATCCTGCGGGTCAGCTTGCCCGGATGCAGGGTACTGTGGCACCTGCCCACGATACGTTTGTACGAAATCTTGATGTGCTGGGCACCGAGCAGCCGCGCATTGACCACTGTGTCAGGGTGCATTGTCTCGTTCCTGACGCTTTCCTCTGTGCTCATCATCGTTCTCCTGCCTTACATGGCCTCTTCCAAGATCGCTCGTTCTTCTTCGTTTGGCAGCATGTCCTCGGTAATCACCGTAATAAAGCGGCCTACGATCTGATAACCCTCTTTGCAGGAAATATCCACGGAGGACAGCTCCGGCCTGAAAGCCCGTAACCCATCCGGGTAATACTGGCGCAGGACAATCTGCCCATCTACGAGAAACATTCCAATAGCGCCCGGTTCGAGGGTATCTTCAAAAGCAATCGCAACCATATCGCCGTCGCGGATGATGGGAGACATGCCATTGCCATACACAGTAAAAACAGCATCCGCATGATCTGTCAGTTTGCTCTTGCGAACATACATACGATGACAATTTTCCTTATTCCCATGCCGAATATCCTGAATGGTCAGTTTCTCCATGCTTCTTTCCTCCATTATGCCTGTTTTCTCTCAATAAACCAACGTCCAATGTTATCCCCGGTCAAAGAGGCATTGCGCTCGAAAAACAGCTGACGTTCCTGACCACGCACCACAATCGTGTAGCGATCTCCCTGTCCGCCGCAGCGCTGTGCCGCCGCTTGCCTGATGTCCGTGACGCGGTCAATCGCATAAACCCGGCCATCTTCCCATTCAAAAGCGCGGGGCCGCATCTGTCCTTCCTCGGTAAATACAACCTTCACCTTCACATATACCTTGGCAGGTCTTGCTTCTGCCATGTCTACCGCCTCCCGTCAGTTCGCCAAAAAGGTGCTGTCCAATTCAACGGGCATTTTCATCGAATACCCGCGCTCCACCATGCTGTACAGTTTGAAGGCAAAAAACGGCACAGGAATGTATAGGGCATGGGCTACCGTGAAGAAGTTCGCATCGCAAGCCTTCATGGCATCCAGCACCTCGTCGTCGCTGATCAGAAAATCAGCAGAGAAGAAATTAGCCTCCCGCTCCATTTTGCTCTTCGCCTGATAAATATCGCTATCCTTAAATGCTCCTATCTTCAGATCATTCATGTGAAGGATGATGTGCCCGGCTTCATGCCCGGCTACGACGCGCTGTTCTTCTTCACAGAGCCGAGCGTTTATTACAACATAGCGCGTCCGGTTGATAATGGTGCAGAACCCTTTCAACCCGTTTTTCGGAAACTTGCGGGTGAAATCAACCACCACGTTGGCAGCTTCCAGAAGTTCAAACGGGTCACGGGTATTGTGCTTCTTTCGTAGCCGTTCGGCTTCAAGATAAATCGCGTTGTTCATATCGCATACCCCTTCCGTCATGAGGCAGTGAGTTACACATCCGTGTGATCGTTGCTCCTCAGATACTTCTTGGGCGTGTATTTCTTGGCGCGTTCCTTGGAATCCAGGTACAGCCGCTGAATTTCGTGAATGAAGGCGATTTCGTCGTCTTCAGACAGGGAGCCACCCGCAAACAGCTGCTGCGTCTGTTCGAGAATCGATTTTGCTTGAGCCTCTCCGCGACTGCCAAAGCGCTCCTTCGCATCAGTGATGAATTCCTCATTTTCGGTGCGGAGATAGTCGACAGATACATCGAAAACTTCGGCCATCTTATCGTACATCTCCTGACGACGAGGATAGGAAGTACAGCTTTCATATGCAGCAATTGTGCGTGCGCTTACACCCAGCAGCTTGGCCAATGCAGGCTGGGATAGTTCCTTTTTGGCGCGAAGCTCTTTGACCTTCTCTCCGAACTTCATGGTTCAGTCCTCCTTCTTGAAGTTAAACTTCTTGATTTTCCTGTTGACAATGAAGTTAAACTGCGTTATAATCAGAATCACGAAGTTGAACTTCATGATTATTATAGCGTGCATGAAGTTCAATGTCAATACCCCTGAAGGAAAAAGATGAAGTTAAACTTCATTTGGAGGGATGACCATGCGAAACCGATGCATCCTGCATAGCGACGCTAACTGTTTCTACGCATCCGTCGAGATGCTTTTGAACCCTGAATTGCGCGGCAAGGCCGTGGCCGTCTGTGGCAGTA
>ULWQ01067348.1_pt1 | contig 12725 bp, 10 predicted proteins | sample 1960491 | NCBI WGS metagenome assembly ULWQ01 (sample SAMEA4835816, study PRJEB28245) | human gut metagenome | biome: gut microbiome; material: fecal sample | place: Denmark | collected 2008
CGTCGGCTCAACTACAGGTTCTTCCGTCGGCACGGGCGTGGGTGCAGGGGTCGGCACGGGTTCTTCCGTCGCAGCCGCAAGCACCAGCAGGGCACTGGGCATTTCCACGCCGCTCGCGAAAACACCGGTGTGACGTTGATTCTCAATGCCCTCTTCCGGCACAGGATGCACTGCATCCGCCGCCAGATAGCCATATGCAACGCCAGCCGTCTGGTCATACACGCAGACGGAAATCCGTTCATTCAGCTGACCCTTCTGCGGACGATGCGTCACATACACTACGCCGGTTACACGACCAACCAGCTCATCGCCCGTCGGATTCAGGTACAGCTGTGCGCTGCTGAACGTCGCGGCAAAGCCGGAGTCAAAGAACTCGTTATCCAGCACGGAGCGGCTGTAATCTACGGCTGCTTCGTCCACGATTTCGGGCGTTTCCGTTGCTTCGGGAGCATCCGTCGCTTCGGGGATTTCCGTTGCTTCGGGAACATCCGTCGCTTCGGGGATTTCCGTTGCTTCAGGAACATCCGTCGCTTCCGGTGCTTCCGTCGGCACGACCTCAACCGTTTCCGTCGGCGGAGTTTCCGGCTCTTCTGCAGCCGCCGTCAGCACTGTTCCCATACTGCCCGTCACCATGAATACAGCCAGCAGGAAAGACAATGCCTTTCGCATCCACTTTTTGTTCTTCATCGTCCTCACTCCTTGTTCTGTGCAATCTTCCGGCACGACGTATGGTTGTGCCAATGGCAAGCGATTGCTGCTTTCCATCTTTCTTTTCGCGGCGAGCCGCAGTGCTCCCGGTGGATATAGCAATCTCTTTCCCAATTCCAGCTATATTGTAACAAATTACAAGTCGGCTGTCAATACTTACCGCGCAGAAAGCCGCATTTTATACGAAAATCAAGGCACTTTCTCTGCATCTGTCTCGCGGAACTGATTTTTCCATTGCCGAATTGCCGTGGTCGGCAAATCAATTTGCGTCTCCCATGCGGAACAGATGCGCTCCTCCAGCACATCCAAATTCCCGCCGCGGGGCAGGACAGGCAGATTCGTGTCCTTCGCGATTTCACTTGCGCGGTTGTCTACCGCCAGAATCAGGCTTCGGCAGCCCATATTCATTGCGTGGATGCCGCCGTGCAGCCGCGTGCCAACGTAGTCAATCCCGCCTGATGCCAAAAGCGCCGTGTAATCTCGCAGATTCGGCTGAATCAGGTGCAAATTCTGCGTCACGCGCGCATCCATTTGGCGCAGGCAGGCGTAGTCCTCAACTGCTTGCAGCCACACATACACCTCGCGATAGTGCTTTTGCAGCATGGTCAGCATCCGCGCATCCTGCTCCGGGCTGCTACGGTAGTCCGTCAGCGTTGTCACGACGCGCTCCGCCTTGTGCGTCGGAATCTGCGCGCATTTGTCGTCTGTCAGCCCCCACATTGTCGGACACGCCGTATTCAGCACGTTCGTGATGCCCAGCTTCAGCAGGCGCTGGCGCGTGTATTCGTCGCGCACCGCGTGCAGGTACTGCCCATCCAGCAGCGTTTTTAGAATCCGCTTCGTGTATCCTGTCGGCTTGTCCTGGTATTGATACCACCCCGCGCCCAGCAAAATGACATGCGTGCGCTGAAATTTCTCACGAATCAGGCGGAAATTCAGCAGCTCCCGCTTGTGCAAATCGCCGCAGCGCATCATCACCGCGTCCCGCAGGTGGATATTCCACATCCTTTGGCGGCGCATGTCTGAGGAAAGCAGGTTTGTCCCGCAGACAAATGCGAAATCCGCACTGCCGACGTGCTTCATCGATACCTTCGACAGCCTGTCCCGAACCGGCACGGCGACGGACAGCTGCACAGGAAAGCAGTCGTGCAGCACATGCTCGCAGGCGTTTCGAATGATGAAATCTCCCTGATTCGCTGTTGAAATGGTAGGGTCAAAACGCACAATTTTGCGGCAGTGCTGCATTTCCTGATCGATCATGCCTTCTTCCTCCATTTGCGAAAGAAACTCCGCCCTTTTTCAAGCATCCAGCGATATTCTGCCGTCCGTCCCAGCGCCAGCGTGTACAGGAGCGCTGTCACCGCCGCGCAGGTGATGCCCTTGATGATAATCCACATCAGCGTATGCCCCATCCGCGCGCACAGCAGCAGCGACAGCGCCATCACCGCGCCGTTGAGCAGCAGCAAGCCGCCCTGCGCCTTGAAATACGCGGCAGCACTGCGCCCGAAGGTGCGATGGAACAGCACTTTCGGCTCATACCAGAAGATGGTGCAGAGCCGCGCCAGCCCGGTTGCGCCGATGATGCCCGCCACGCCGAAGAAGTGCCCCAGCAGGATGGACAGCAGGATGTTGACCAGCGCCGTCATAAACATAACATATTTCATTTGCCGAAAAAGCCCCAGCGTTTCGCGGTACATCCACACAGGCGCGACGATGGTGCTCAGGTAGAACGTGAACAGCACCGCCGCCACTGTCCCTGTATCCATCAGGTATTCTTCGCCCACCCAGATGGGGATGAAGTCCTGCACAACCGCGCCGTACGCGGCGACGCAGAAGCCTGTAATCGCCCCGAAGAGGACAATCAGGTTGCGGAACATGGCGTATGACTTTTCCGAATTCTTCTCGGCATTCAGATTTCCCAAGCTGGCGGAAATGCCGGTAATCACGATGGAAACAAACGTCGTCACATACGTCGTCAGCGACGCGTAGTTGGAGTAGTAACCGACGAACACCGTGCCCAGCATGACGGAAATCAGGATGTTGTCCGTGTTGTTGATGAGTATTGTCGCCAGCTTGTAGAGAAACATGGAGCGGATGTTGTCGTTCAGCTCCTGCTTGCGGTGCATCGGCGCACATTTCTGCTTTTTCCGCAGGAAGGGGTACATCTTGTCCGCCAAATGGCTCAGCACCGCGTTCTGCAGGAGGGTGCAGGCAATCTGAAGCAGCAAATAGCCCAGATAGCTGCCCCAAATCAGCAGGCACGCCATCTGCGCCGCATACTGCAACACCAGCGCCGCGGCGGAAACCATGTTCTGCAAATATGCCTTCTGGTCGGCCTGAATCAGCGTCGTTTTGTAGATGACCAGATAGGATGCCACGGAGTTCGCCAGATACAGCACATAGTAGACGATTAGCCGTGCCATCGGCAGCTCACTGCTGATGATGAGCGGCAGGAAGGGGATTACCGCCGCGCCCAGCAGCGCTACCGCCAGCGCAATCAGGCGGTAAATGCGACGATAATAGCCCAGCAGGTGCTGGATTTCGCCCGTGTCGCCCCGGTGCAGCGGTGCGTACAAGCTGTACACCAGCACGTTGCCCACGCCAAGTTCCGCCAGTGACAGCATGGCCAGGATGTTGCTGTACAGCCCGTTGACACCCGTATAATCCGCGCCCAGCCGGCGCACAAACACCGTTCGCACGGCAAAAGCCAACAGCAGCGTGAGCACCTGCCGCACTGCGCCCACGCCGATGTTGCGCGCTGTGTTTTCGCTCCTTGATGCTGTGTTCATGATTCCTCTCCGCCTGTTTCGCCCGTCTGCTCCTGCGCCGCGTCCTCCGGCTGCGTGTTAAACGTTAGGCGCAGTTTTTCCGGCGGCACAGTGCAGCGCCTCCTGCGTTTCCTCTGCCTGCGCGCATTTGCCGGCAGATCAGGCGTGTCCTCCGCGTCCGGCTGCCACTTGCCCAGCAGTCCCAGAAACAGTATGTTCAGGAAAACGCCCTCCGTGTTGATGCACAGGAAATACAGCAGGAAAACGCCCAGCACATACAGCAGCCGCGCCTTGGCAAATTTGGTGCGGATACCGCGGTACGTCAGCCACAGCCAAACTGCCGGGAGAATCAACCCTGTATCCATGACGAAGGCGGCAAAGCCATTGGAAATGTTCTGCACCCTGTGTTCTAGCAGGATTTCCGCCTTTCGCTCCGAGAAAACGCCCTGTCCCGCAATGGGGGATTCCAGCCCGATTTCAAAGCCGCTGAAGGTGTCGTTCCACCGCGTGTAGAACGAACCGCCGGAATTTCGTCCGACAATCTTGCGTTCCACCACGCCCGTGACAGACTCGATGACAAACAGCAAAATCAGCCCAATGAACGCCGCCATCTTGATGCTGCGCGCCATTTTCCCGCCCTTTTTGCGGAATGCCACCGTCAGCAGCACAACGCCCAGACAAATAAAGCCTGTTGTGGACAGCGTGCTGAGGATGGTGACGATCAGCAGCGCAATTGCCCAGCAGTATTTCTTCTTGCTCATGCCCATGCGCGTTTCGTCGCTCATCAGGAACAGCAGCGCGAAGTTCAGGAAAATCTGGTGGCTGCCCGGCTCGTTGAACATACCCGCGTTGCGGTGGAAAACCGGGATGTTCAGCCAGCCTAAGGTAAAATAAGGCGTCAGATAAAATCCGTTGACGCTGGAAACTTCGTAGTGCAGCAGCGGCAGCGGCAGCGACAGCAAATCGCCGATGACGAAGGAAATCAGGCTGATGGCCGCCTCTGCCAGCATGACTTTGGTATACAGCCGCATATACGTCCGATACCCGATGCAGCTTTGCAGAACCAGCACATAGCCGATGTTGCACAGCCAAATGACAATATCGTTGATGTGGATGCCGTTCTGCGGGTTGACGAAGCTCGTCAGCAGCAGCGCCGCCGTCAGCAGCAGCGTCAGGCGTACATTCTGGGCGCTGATTTTCGGATGATGCGCCCGCGTCAGCAGCAGAATCGACGCAATCAGCATGGCTGCCATCAGTGGCATCCGCAGCACCTGAAAATACAGCGAACCCATGCCCAGCACGCCAATCAGCACACAGAGTGCATCCACATGGTTCTTTGTGATTCGGATTTTCATCGTGCAATCTCCGTATAAATCTGATGCAGTATCTCCAGATTCTTCTGCGCATCATGCGTTTTTCCAGCGTGTTCTCGCCCGGCGCGCGCCATCTGCGCCGCTTTTTCCGGATGCGCGAACATCTCGCAGATATCATATGCCAGCAAATGCGGGTCGTCTGCCGGATAAATCAGCCCTTCCACGCCGTGCGTCATCAGACAGCGCACGCCGCCGACATCCGACGCAATGCACGGCACGCCAAGCAGCATCGCCTCGCCCAGCGAATTGGGGGAGTTTTCAATGCTCGACGGCAGCACAAACACCTGACTTTTTAGATACCGCTCCTTCATCTGCTGTGCATTCAGGCTGCCGGTAAAAACAACATGGTCGTAGAGGCCGTTTTCGCGCAGCAGACGGTGGATGTACCGTTCATAGGCATTGCGCGCAGGCAGCGGAATGCACCCATAGTCCTTGCGCCCCACATAGAGCTTGACATCGGGATAGCGCTTGCGGACAATCGCCAGCGCCTGCAATAGCAGATGCAGCCCCTTGAGCGGCACATGCGCCTGACTGCAGAAGATGCTGTGCGGCTCGCAGTTGTCCAGCGACCATTCGCCGGTGTAGAACTCGTCCCGCAGCGTTTCGTTGTTGAAATGATAGGCCGCCTGCGGGGCAAGCTCCGCCATGCAGGCAGCATCCCAGTCGGTGCGCCCGATGACGTGCTGTACCCTGCGCAGGGCTTCCTGTTCATACTGCCCGACGCGGCGGTAGATTGCTTCCTGCCGGACGATATTGCCCTTCACCAAGTCCTTCAGCGTGTGCCCGTGGCAGACGTGTTCCGGCAGATAAGCGCGATAATGCTCCGCGTATATGGACAGAAGCCCCTGAATGGAAATTACAATCCGCTCGCGCATCCCCAGGTGTTCCGCCGCATCAACCATGGCCAGCGTGTGCTGATTTTCCGTGCCCCAGAGGTGAATGACATCCGGCTGCTCTTTGCGCAGGATTTCCTCCAGCTGCCGGGTGTAGGCTTCGCCGCAGCGCTGCGTAGGGCGTGTGGGGTTGACAAGCCCATAATAGCGGTAGCCGTCCACTTCGCCCGTCAGCGCTTTCGGCGCGTCAAACACATACGTCAGCGCCACATCCGGCAGCTGCGTCAGCCGCCGCGACAGCCCGACCAGCCAGCCCACGATATACACCGGAGGAAGCGATTCTTTTTCCGCAATGGCAGGAAGGATAATATTCCCCATCCACATGATCTTCACGCTTCAGCCCCTCCTTTCACTTTGCGCTGTGCGGCATGGTTATTCCACCGCGCCCCGCGTCAGAAAATCCCGCAGCTTTTCCCGCTCCTGCGCCTGCGATTGGCAGTAGCGCGCAATGTTGCGCACATAGCGGTCATGCACGGCTTCATCCAGCAGCCTTTCCGGCGCAAAATCCGCCATGCGGGATACCGTTTTGCCCAATTCGTTTGCTTCCACCATTTGCAGCGTCCCGCAGCGGCTGCCCACAATCGGCACGCCCCGGAAGAGAATATCGAATACAACGCCGCTGCTGTGCAGGGAGTAATTCTCCGAATAGTTTAGGATGCAGTAGCGGCATTGGCGAATCGCCTCGTCATACGCCGCTTCGGACAGGTATTCCAGCCGCAGCTCGATGTTCTTCGCCCCCACGCAGACTGCCCGCAGCTCCGTTTCCAGCAGCGCTTCCTGCACCCGCCCCGCAATCAGCACCCGATACGGCGTGTTCCGCAGCCGCTTTGCCGCCTCAACAACGCCCTTGTCCGACGTAATCAGCCCGACCATGCCGAAATCATAGCGCTTCTGCGCATACGGCACAGGCGGCTGCATCGTTCCTGTGCTGATGTAATCGGATACGACGCACATCGGCCGCCCGTACGCCGCGCCAATGGCTGCATTGGGGCAGATAACGCCGCTGATTTTCCGCCTGCACAGCGCATATAAGCCACGTTTCAAGGCTGAATTTACGCCGTCGGTGCTGTACTGGATGGCGTAGATCTTCGTTTCTTTCTTCTTGAACAGCGCAAGCCCCAGATACGCTGTTGCGACGGCGCTGCACTGGAGGACAATCACGTCATCCTGCGCTTCCCGCAGCAGCGCGCGCACGTTCTGGAAGACGGCGCGTTTGTTGCGCACTGCCGAACTGCCCACGATGTAATCATGCGGCAGACGAATCAGCTTGTCCCCGAAGCGGTCGCCGTACACCGGCCCGCCCGCAATGCGCACATCCATCTCCGCGCCGAACAGGTCAAGATAATTCTGCGCGACGGTGAAATAATGCCCAGCGGCAATGCCGTCCGTGCTGGTGCTCCGTACATCCGCCACAATCAGCCGCATGGTGGTTTGCTCCTTTCGCCGCTTTTCTGCATCGCCTTGCTGTAAATCGCCATCAGCTGACGATAATTTGCTTCCGCCGTGAAATTCTCCTGATATGTTTTCAGCGCGCCTTCGCTGACGGACTCCGCGTGCTGCAGCCGATTGAGCGTCTGCGCCAGCCGCTCCGCCGAGTCCGCCGGAAACTTGAAGCCTGTCACGCCGTCCGAAATCAGGGAACCCGCGTTGCCTAAATCCGAGCAAATCACCGGCGTGGCGGCGCTGAAGGCTTCCACAATTGTCATTGGGAAGCCTTCGTACCACTGTGTTGGCAGAATCAGCGCCTTGGACTGCCCCATCAGCGCCCGTGCCGCCGAATTTGGCACAAAGCCGCGCAGCTCCACCTGCTTCAGCTTTTCCCGCGTCAGATATTCGCGGCACCATGCTTCCTCCGGCCCTGTGCCGCAGATGATTAGCTTCATGCCCCCGCCTGAACGCTCGTAGCGCGCCCACGCTTCCAGCAGCAGCCGAATGCCCTTGAGCGCATCCAGACGACCGATGTACACCACCTGATTTTCGCGCGCCGCATATGGCACAATCGTCTCCGGCGGTTCCACAAAGTTCGGCTTTACGGACACGTTTTCCGGCGGAATCTGCTTAAGCGCCAGCAGCTTCTGCCGGTTGAAGTCCGTCAGGGTGATGTAATGCAGGCGGCTGTACGTTTTGAGGGCACGGTGCAAACGTGTGCTGAGCACGCAGAGCACCGTCTGCAGGCGGCTGCCGCGGTAGCAGCGGTGCTTCACCGCGCAGTGCAGCCCCTTTTTCGTGCAGTCCTCGCAGATATGGCCGTCGCGGTAGAAAATCGCGTTCGGGCAGAGCAGGCGGAAGTTGTGCACCGTCTGCACCACGGGAACGCCCTCGCGCAATGCCGCGTAATACACTGCCGGACCAATCAGCGGCAGCGTGTTGTGCACATGCACCAGCGAAATCCGGTTTTCGCGGATGCTCCGTCGAACCTCGCGGTATGTACGGATGCTGAAAAACATCCCCAGCGCACTGCGGATTTTCTCCAGCGCTCCCATGCGCGAAATCTCCTCGTTCCGCCGCGCATACAGCGCCGCGGCGTGACCATGCGTTTCCAGCAGGTGCTTCTCGTTCGCCACAACGACATCCTCGCCGCCGGGAACCTGATAATAGTCGTGTACCAGCAGTACAGCGGGCTGTTTTGTCGCTTGCTGCATTTACTTTCTCCTGATGGTCGCGTTCCAGATGAATTTCAGGTTCGTGCTCCAGTAGCGCTGGAATAGCCGCTTCGGGTCTTGCATCAGGCGATAGAGCCATTCCAGGCTGTGCTTCTGCATCCATAATGGGGCGCGCCTCACGTTGCCCGAAAAGAAATCAAAGCCTGCGCCGACGCCAATCATCAGCCCATGCACACGCCCTTGGTGCGCCGCCATCCAGCGCTCCTGCTTCGGCGCTCCCAGCCCGACCCACACAAAATCCGGCTGCGCCTGATTGATGCGCGCCACGGCAAGCGCATCTTCCTCCAGTGTCAGTTCGCGGAAGGGCGGCGCGTCTGTGCCCGCAATTACCAGCCCCGGATACTCCTTCTGCAGGCGCGCAATCATTTTCTCCTGCACTTCCTGCGTGCTGCCGTAGAAATAATGCCGCCAGCCGTGTGCCGCCGACTGCCGAAAGACCTCCATCATCAGGTCAGGCCCGGTTGTCCGCTGAATCTGCGGATACCCGCGCCGCCGCGCCTCCTGCGCCAGCGGATTGCCATCCGGAATCGCCATCAAACCGCCGTTCTGCACGGCACGGTAGTCCGCATCCTCGTAACTGACGACGGTTGTATGTACATTCGATACGCAGATGTAATCTCCCTGCAATTGATGAATATTCTGCGCCAAATATTTCAGCAGCCAATTCATGTTGATGACTGCAATATTGACCCCTAAAATCGGACAGACCGGAATTTCACGCTTGTCCACTTTGCGGCAGTATTGCGCTGCTCCTTCGTGCGCCGTGGCAAACACCCCTTTCCCCGCTTCCCCAGCAAGAAACCTTGATACTATTTCCAGATTCATCTGCGCCATCTGCTTGCGCCTTTTCCCTTCTGGCGTCCGCTCATTCCACTTAGCGTAGCGCTGCTACGCTGCGTTCCATTCACGTTAGCCAGAATGAAAAATTCGCCGCGCATCTTGGCGCATTCTTATCTGGAAATAGTATGAATCATAAATTACCATTTTCATTATAACGCAAACATCAGTAATTTGCAAGCATTTCCATTTCAGACGATGAAGAAATTTCCTTTTTTTCTGCGGATGAATTGCCGCCCCGTATTCGTTCTTTCATTAGCATACCAATGCGAAAGGAGTATTCTTTATGAAGAACTGTATTTCCCGTTTCTGCCTGCTTGCCTTGCTTCTCCTGATGACCATCGCCCCTGTCCGCGCGGAAATTATCGGGCAGACGACGGAAAACGAATACATCCACCGCCTGATTGCGGACAACGGGCAGGAACTCTGCTTCGTGTCCGGCGAGAAAGACCCGTACCTTTCCTATGCGGATGTCAACTTCGACGGCATCAACGATGTGGTGATACTGACACAGCGCGGCGCGAGCAATTTCGTCTACCAGTTTTTCATTTTTGATGGCGAACAGTATGTTCTCTGTCCGCTGACGTTCACGAATTACGACCTTGATGCAGAACACAAAATTGTAAGGAGTTCTGTGAACGGCGGCTTGGCGGGCGGCATTCACAGAGAAACGCTGTACCGTTTTGATGGGACGGAGGCGGTGCTGCTGCGCTGGGCGGTTGGCGAGGAGAAAGAGGACTGGACGTTCGACGCGGATGGTTATACCGTCCGGCACTACAATGATGTGCTGACCCTGCAGGTCTGGGAACATGATCCGGATATGGACGGCATCCTGATTTTTGAGCAGGATGTATCTACTGAAGATGAAAATGCGCTGAGGGAAGCGTTTCAAGCGGAAAATGACGCGCTCTGGTCGGGCATCCGCTAAGGCACCACCGCATTTGTGCGGTGTCACCTTAAAAAGTTAGTCACATCGAACGAAACCGCTTGACAATCCGCCGCGCTGGTGCTATCATTCAGATACCCTGATGGGGTATATTGCATTCATCGAAAGGATGAGGGCTGATGATAAAAACGACGCTGAAAATTGATGGCATGATGTGCGGCATGTGCGAGAGCCATGTCAATGACGCAATCCGCAAGGCATTCCCGGCGGTCAAGAAGGTGACTTCCTCCCACGGCAAGGGTGAAACGGTGGTCATTTCCGAAGATCCGCTGGACGAAGCGCAGGTGAAAGCTGCGATTGCCGCGACGGGCTATGATTTCAAGGGCATGTCAAGCGAGCCGTATCAGAAGAAGCGTTTCCTTTTCTTCTGATGGATTCTTTCGCACAACAAAAAGCAGGGCTGTCTCCGGCGTGGAGGTAGTCCTGCTTTTTGTTTTCTGTGTTAGTTGATTTTTGTCGTGCAGAGGGCTTCACCTCTGCGGAGGCGACAAGAAGGCATGAAAACAGATGAAGTCTGCGGTCGCCCCCTGCCCCCCCTTCGCTATTTCCCCCACTTGATATGCTTCATGTGCTTCATCACCAGCGTGGCGCTCACGCCGGTCAGCGCGCCGAAGAGAATGCCGCTGAGCATTAGGACAGCCATGTAGTACGCCAATTGCGACGTGTGGAGGATAATCATCGCCATCACGATTTGCCCGACGTTGTGCATCACGCCGCCGACAATGCTGACCGTGACCGGGTGCATCCACTTCATGCGCGAAAGGAGACACATGCTTGCCAGCGACAGCACACCGCCTGCCAGTGCGTACGGCAGTGCCGCTACGCCGCCTAAAAACAGTGAGGACAGCACCACTTTCAGCAGCATCAGCACCCACGCCGTCGGCAGGGACAGCATGTAGACCGCGAAAATCAGCACACCGTTGCTTAAGCCCAGCTTGATGCCCGGTACGCCCATCAGCGGTGGAAACAGGCTCTCTACCCAGCCCAGCACCAGCATCAGCGTCAGCAGCACACTGCACAGCGCAAGCTGCTTTGTGGTGATTTGCTGCTTATTCATTTGCTGCGTCCTCCTGCACGGTCGTCAGCCAGTCCATCAATTCGTCGCGACTGTACAGCTGGAGCGTCACCTGATTCGGCAGACAGATAATCATGTTGCCCAGAATGCGCTCACCTTTGTTTTCCAGCGTCACTTCGCCCTGCTCCACGCAATCCTGATTGTCGCAGTTCGCCTCGTGCATGTCGATGCTTGTCGGGGTGACATGGACGATGTTGATGCAGTCGCCGTGGCGGAGGCGATAATAGCCCTCTTCGGTCAGCGGAATCGGCTGATACGTTTTGTCACCGACGGTGACGACGAGGAATGCTTTCACCTGCGACAGGTCGGGGGTGGCGGTGGCTTCGGGGGCGTCCGTGACTTCCGGCGCGGCAGCCGCTTCCGGTGCAGCGGTGATTTCGGGGGTCGCCGCTGCCTCCGGTGTGCTGGTCGCAAGCTCTGTCGGCGCTTCGGCCGGCGCTTCGGTCGGCGCATCTGTTGCGGTCAGGGGCAGCAAAGGCGCATTGGCGTCTACATTCGCGGGTGCGTTCCTCCGCAGCACAACCAGCAGCACCGCCACAATCAGCAGCAGCGCTGTCACAATCAGCACATTGCACCACAGGCCATTCCGCTTCGCCTTGGGATCCGTTTCCTTCTTCATACCCGTTCCGCACAATCCTTTCGTTATTGAGTATCCCCATCATACAACGCCGAGTCGGATTCGTCAAGGGGCGCGCGCAGGTGTTACAAACTTGTCACAAAGCGGCGAATCCATCCCGATGTCAGCAGGCACTTTTGCCCGTTTTATTGGAAGCGGAACGCATTAGTCCGCGCCGCCCCATGGCAACGAAACCGACAATATCCGCAATCAGCCAGCCCGCCGGAATTGCCAGCCAAATCGCCATCATGCCGAAATGCGGCGCGAAGGCGTAGGACAGCACAACGCGCAGCCCAAGCGAAAGCACCGTCAGGACGATGCTCATGCCTGCCTGCTCCAAACCGCGGAAAATGGCATAAAGCAGGAACAGGAAGCCGATGCCGATGTAGCACAGCCCCTCGGTGCGCAGGTACGTTACGCCGATGGAAAGAGACTCCGCCGATGCATTTTTGAGGAACACAAGCAGCAGCGGCTCGGCGAAAATCGCCACGAGCGTGGAAACAATCAGGCAGAAGCCGCCGGAAAGCAGGAACGCTGTGCGAATGCCGTGACGGAGGCGCTGCGGCTGATTCGCCCCCTGATTCTGGGCGACGAAGGTCGCGAAGCCGTTGCCGAAGTCCTGCGCGGGGCTGTACGCCAGCGAGTCAATCTTCACGCCGGCGGTGAATGCCGCCATCGCTGCCAGACCGAAGCTGTTCACGAGACTCTGCACACACAGGATGCCGAAATTCATGATGGACTGCTGAATGCTGGTCATGGCAGAGACGGAGAAGATGCGCCTGAACAGCGCACGGTCGGGGCGCAGGTCGTGCTGCGAGGGCGTCAGCGCCGGAACGCGGAAGAGCA
>ULWQ01011329.1_pt1 | contig 12655 bp, 16 predicted proteins | sample 1960491 | NCBI WGS metagenome assembly ULWQ01 (sample SAMEA4835816, study PRJEB28245) | human gut metagenome | biome: gut microbiome; material: fecal sample | place: Denmark | collected 2008
AAGCAAATCCGTTGTTCCGCTTGATTGGGCTTTTACCCTTGTATCATGTGCAGGCCGTTTCGCTCTTATCAGTGGAGCAAATGAATAACGGTATGCTGTATGCGGTGTGGGCAATCCCGACAGCATTGCTCTTTTTAGGAATTGGCGCAGTTATATCTTGCCGCGTATTTGCAAAGCACCAGGTTTCATAAATCATTCGCACAGAGCCGCTAACAGCAGATTTGCGCGAAGTTAGAGAACAGCGGCTTTGAAATATCGAAATCAAAGCCGCCGTTTTCTTTTTCAAAAATGAGAATACGGGGGGTGTATTAAAGTCGCCCTTTTTTAAGGATACGGCGGTATTGGGGAGGTATCGCTGTGTCCTTTTTCCTTTTCCATCCCCCTAACCTGTCAAAAAAAGCCCACCCACCCAGCAGGATCAGTCCGGCGGCGGATACGAAATTTGGCAGTACATAAATGAATTTGTCATTTCATGCGCTTGCGTGGCCTTGTGTCGCGCAGGCGCATTTTGCTTGTCCGACTTCTGGACACTTTGTCCAGAAGTGCGGGGCGGCTCCCCAGGGTGCCGCTCCCCGCCAGCTCCCCATTTTGTTTCCGCTCAACCCATCAACCGAAACAAAATGGAGGACAAGCTATGACAACGATCAATCTGAAAGATTTTTATTATTGGTACTTAACGGACGAGCTGGTGGAGGTGCCTGACGAGGTGGCCGAGGAGCTCATGGCAAGCAAGCGGCGCGAGGCGGCCCATGCGGAACGGGTGCGCTACAACAAGGCTTATTATTCCCTGGACTGTGACGATGGGATCGAATACTCCGCCTGCCTGCACGAGCCCAGCCCCCAGGAGCTCATGGATCGCAAGGAGCTGTTTTTCCGGCTGTGGAACGCCCTCAACTCTCTGCCGGAGATCCAGGGCCGCCGGGTGGACGCTCATTTGATCCTGGGAAAGAGCTACCGTCAGATCGCCCGCGAGGAGGGCGTGGACAAGAGCGCCGTCCGCTGCTCCGTGAAATGCGGGATTGAGCGCATGAAAAAATATTTGCAGGAAAATTTCTAAGTTACCATCTCCATTCACCCCTCTTTTTCTGGTGGTATGTGAGAGGAGGTTTTCTCTCCGCAAAGGAGGCGCGGGGGCCACAGGCCGCCACCCCCTTTGCGGGGGAGCGCCGCTGCCGAGTATGGCTGTCTTATGACGGGGCAAGAAAATGAGCGCGGCGTTCCCCGCCATTTATGAAAGTGAGGGATAACAGAATGGACTATGATCCTATGTTGGTTGCTATGCTGTCCCAGCCGTGGAACAACAACGCCTGCCGTGGCTATGTCATCTACGCGATGGAGAACTGCGGGTTTTCTCCTAACGACATCCGGCGCGTGGTGGCGGAGCTCTATGAGGTTTTCGACTTCCGCAGTCTGGAAGAGGCCCAGCAGCACTTTGAGGAAAGCCCTTACTGACTTCTGGACAAAGTGTCCAGAGGTAGCCATTTAGCCGGACGGCCAGCACTTTCACGGTGCTGGCCGTTTCTGCTCATCATTGGAAATACTGGCGAATAACTGCAAAGGAGGTTTTCTGTGAAGCTAAACGCACAAGTGATTGAAAAGATGCAGAGCGTCAATCTTGACGCGGTGGATAAGGAAACGCTTGTTGACGCAAGCGGTTTTGTTTTTGATAATTCGTTACCGCTGGAAAAGCGAGCTGCCCGTATGCTGGAACAGTTGAAAAACCCCTATTGTTTCCGCTATGGCGATATGGCCATCAAGCTGGAATTTGCCGAGGACGGCCCCTCTCTCCAGGAATTGCTGACGGGCTTTTTCCTGCGGCAGAAAAGCGGGCTGTAACGATCCGCCACTTCCAGACACGTTGTCCAGAGGTGGAGTCATCCTTGTTGTACCCCCGGTGCAGAGGTATAATATAGATGTAATGTGATAGGAAGGAGGACACATGGCAAGAACAGCAAACCGGGGGACAATGAGCGCCAGTTCCCCAACTTCATATAATGTGATGCGCTGGAGATTAGGGAAATACATTCGCCTTTCTAAAGAAGATTTGCTCCGTGGCCGCGATGAAAGCAACAGCGTTGTAAATCAGCGGCGGCTCCTGGAACAATACCACCAGGCCCACCTGGATGAGTTCTATGAGGGCGCGGAAGCGGACGTATATGTGGATGACGGAAAAACAGGTACGGACACCAACCGCGAGGACTTTCAGCGGCTCCTGTCCGATATATCCAGCGGCAGAATTAACTGCGTGATTGTAAAAGACCTGTCCCGTCTTTCCAGAAACTATACCGATGCCGGAAACCTGATTGAAAATCTTTTCGTCCGGCTCAACGTCCGTTTTATCAGCTTGGCGGAGGGCGTGGACAGCTACCGCAACCCCGACAGCGTATCAAATATAATCGTCCCCATTACGAACGTAATGAACGATCAATACTGCTACCAGACCTCAAAGAAAATCCGTCAGGTGTTTGATATGAAGCGCCGCAACGGTGAGTTTATCGGCTCGTATGCTCCGTATGGATATGTGAAAGACCCCGGCGATAAGCACGCCCTGCTGGTTGACCCGGAGGCCGCCGAAGTAGTCAAAAGCATTTTTTCCATGTTTCTGTCTGGTATGAATAAGCGCGGGATTACCTATTATCTGAACGATCATGGTGTCCTTTGCCCCACGGCCTACAAGAAACAGCAGGGGCTCAAATACAATGCTCCCAACGCCCAAAGCAATCCTATGTGGAGCACGATTACCATAGACACGATCTTGAAAAACCGTGTCTATGTGGGGGATATGGTGCAGGGACGTCAACGGGTGAAAAGCTATAAAATCCATATCCAGGAGCGGGTGCCGGAGGAAGAATGGTTTATCGTAGAAAATACCCACGAGGCCATAATTGACCGAGAAACCTTTGATAAGGTGCAGGGCTTGCTCAAGCGCGACACGCGCACAGCTCCAAAAGCAAAGCAGCTTTACCTGTTCAGCGGCTTTCTGAAATGCGCCGACTGCGGCAGGGCGATGTCCCGGATCGCTTCAAAAGGCATTTATGTCTATTACCAGTGCGGAACATATAAAAGCCTTTCAAAAAAGGCTTGCACCATGCACTCCATCAAGAGTGACCGCCTGGAGGCGGGCGTCCTGTTTGCAATTCAACAACAGGTACATTTGGCCGTTGCCTATTCGGAGCTGGTGTCCCGTATCAATTCCGCGCCCCTCAAAAAAAGCAAGTCAAAGCGGCTGGAGGATGCCATCGCCGCAAAAGAAAAAGAGCTTGCTAAAATCATGCGATATAAGCAAGCCCTTTATCAAGACTGGAAAGACGGGGAAATCACCCGCAACGAATACCGCCACATGAGCGAGGACTATGAGCGGCAAGCCGAGGCCCTAAATAATGTCCTGCGGACGCTGACAGACGAGCAGGAACAACTGGAAAACGGCGTGGATGCGGAAAGTCCTTTTCTGACAGCATTTCTCAAATATCAGAACATCGACAAACTGACACGGGAAATTCTGGCCGAGCTCATTGATTATATCAAAGTTTACGAGGGCGGCAATATTAGCGTGAAATTCAAATACGCTGATGAGTTCCGTCGCATGGCTGAATATATCGAGCTCAACGCTCCTATGGTTCAAGAGGCTGCGGGCTGATATATAGCCCTATTACCTAATCCGTTTGCTGGTTTTCCTAATATATATTGCCCATAGGTCCATGCATCATAATATACGGTAGCATAGGAGTTCGGTTTTTCGTCGGCTTTATACAATGTCTGAATTTCTCTGCGAGTTTCATCTTTCATATGAAACTGCGGATTGTGCGCATCCAAGATCAACTTGACCTGTTTCACAAAAAAGGTCTTACCGCTGCCCCAATCCCCATTCAGCGCAACGGAATAGCAATTATCCTCCATATGTGTCAACAGCCGGACAAATTGGAACACATATTCATTTCGTTGTATAGGATTTTCCCGCAGTAGTTTATACGCGTTTTCCTCCGTAGGGTTTAAACTGTAGTTTCTCACTGAATAACCTCCCCCTCGCAAAATAAAATCTATTTAAAAAAATTATAGCACATTAAGGGAGGAAAGAACAGAGGGTCGCTCTGCTGTCTGTTGGCAGCATCTTACATTGCCCTGAATGGCAGAGCGGCCCTCGCTGTTTCTGAAATTTGTCTTTGTTCAGTCCTATTCGACACTACTTCCCGGACTGTCGGGCGGTTGAACGAACCGGCGCCTGGCAGCGCCCATCGGGAATCTCACCCCTCCGAGGATCTCTCCGAGCTGCCCCCATTGCTTGCGGCTGTGGCTGGACAGGATGTACCATTATAGGCTGACGGGATCATTGCAAGACAGGCTGCCACGCCTGCTTTTGGCTGGGTGAGTTTCGCTTGGCACCTTAAAAGGCCGTTCATTGACATCGGAGGCTTGTCCGATGCAGGTGGTCTTCGCGCACCCGCCGCATCGCTGTTCCCCTTCGTCAGGGGACCGTCAGCTGACGTTATTCGTCACCGGATATAGCCGCTGTTGTATCGGCATTTTTCAAAGAGCAACACCTGCCGCTTTGACCGGCAGGGAGAAGAGTATTTGATCCCTTCACTTAAGTACCCGCCACAGACGCATTTCTACAAAAAGAATTTTCAATTTTTCAGACGTCTTTTTAATTTCCTCAGAATACACCGCTCCTGATAGCTGACGCTCTGCTGCGTTACGCCAAGGTGTCGGGCGATTTCCGCCTGGCTGAAATCGCACCAGTACCGCAAATGAAGGAGAAGTCTCTCATCGTTTGACAGTCGTTCTACCGCGCAGCGCAGATTTTCCAACTCGATTTCATGAAGCAAGGTCTCCTCCGGAGAAGGCTCCTGTTGAGCAAATTGGTGCTCCTCTAAGAGGTGTTCGTAGGAAAGCTCTCTCTGCGGCCAGATCACGGTTTCCATTGTCCTTTTGTTCGTTCGAGTGCGATTTACCTTCAAATCGTACTCCAGATACTCCTGCTTTCGGTCGCATTGCTTCAGGAACTTCAAAATGTCCGGGCGCTCCTTCAGGCAGGGATACATGGTCAAGTAGTCGGGATGGTATGCATCTCGCTTCTTCATATTTGAACCCTCCGTATTCTGAAAATTTTGAAAATTGGCAAAATTTCAGAAACGGTGGTCCACGGCAGCGACGGTTGCTTTGCAACCTTTGCCAAACAAGAAAAAGGCAAGCGTACAGCTGCGGCTGTACGCTTGCCTTTTTATCAATAAAATGATGAATCGCCGTGTAGACGAAATATACTTCGCAAGAATAGAGCTTTACTTCTAATTCTTCTTCGTATTTGTCCCCTTTACCCGGCGCATCCTTCCAGACTGAAAAGCCATATAGGACTCCAAACGCCGGGTCCTTTTTTTACGGAACCTCCCAAGGTTTCCCTTTGTCCATAATAATACCTCGCTATTTCTACGAGTGATTAGAACCACGATTCTAATATCTTGAAGCTAAACAGCATTCATCAGAAGCGTGGTTCCAATTAGAATGAAAACAATAGGAAGGGTGAAGGTATGCACGATATTTGTAATCTTTTTGGAGTTGCCCTGAACAGGGCGCGGCATGAGCTTGGCCTGACACAAGTTGAACTGGCCGAAAAGCTTGGGACGACGGATCGCAGCATTTCTGACTTGGAGCGTGGGAAAACCAATCCGAAGCTGGACACGGTTGCACATGTTGCGCGCTCCTTGGAGATCAGTGTGGATGCTTTGATCGGAGTAGTGCCAAAGGGCGATGTTCCATCCTGCGTCAAGATGTTCTTTGCAGGGATGAGCGCCGAGGAAGCGGCCAAATACATACGGCTCTGTAAGGTGCCGACGAGCTCACAAAGAAATAATAGCGGCATAAATTAGGCGGCGGTAAGCAGATCGTGCTTATCGCCGCCTTTGATACTACAGAGACGGCATACGGTCGTTACTTGTGGTATCTGCATTAAAAGATATCCCATGATTCGCTTACTCGTTCGGCGAGATCACGGTCTAACCGGTTGCATAGATATGGGAGATAATAAAGTCTTTCTGTGCAATGAGAGACTGATAGGCCTCTGCCGGTACAGGATCTGATTCGCTATATTCGACATCACTCGGTGTCCTGAACAGGTAGGTATCCTTTTCTGTTTTCCCTGCGGCTGCGTGCAAGGCTGACAAAATAACATCCCACAACGGCCAGATAGACCAGTACCGAGCCGAGGCCGCGCCCTTCCCGAAGATAAGAGCCCCAGAGCATGGGGGCGCAGTATTGCCCTCCGCCTCCCTCACTGATGATGGTGTCGCCCATGGTGGCTAAGAAAATGAGCGCGGACAAAATCGTGTAGGCGACCGTAAACGGCGTAAGATAGGTTCGTTTGCAGTACAGTGTCAGCCAGAGCAGAAGGAGCGTGATTACGACGCAGACGAGGCTCTGGAAAATCAGCAGCACCCCGATTTGGTATTTCGGTGAAGAGAGCAAATGGCCGTAAAAGGTGCCTTCTCCAATCATGTCCATCCAGAAGCCGGACGTCATGCATTCATGCACATATGCGATCAGGGGCGAGTCGCCGGACGGAGAGACGAGAGACAGCTGCGAGCGGATTGCGAGGGTGAAGAAAAGAGGAACGAGAATCGCAAGAAAGAGTGCGGTGAACAGAAGTTTTTTGCGCGCTTGCATAATGCCTGACAATTGCATATTTGGGATTCTCCTCTCTGTAAAGTCATTTTGTTTTATCAACAGCATCAGTACATAGCTTCTTCGTAAAAATGATAGTCATTTTTGCTTAGAGATTATAATTGCAGTACATATTGCTACTGTAATACAAAGCACAAAGGTGCAAAACTGGATTTCTCTAACAATTAAATCATCCCCTATAAAAGGGTAAAAACTGAGAAATGCCCCGCATACTAAGGCTACAATTGTACCGATACCTATAGATAAAATGATTTTTTTGCTTTGCTTCTTCATATTACCTCCTTCTAAAAAGGCTTACTGGAACCGGTAGCCTTGCGTGGTCAGCGCACTGAGATAGGCCAGGTATATTTCGCGCTGATCAAAATAGATAAGCTCACTATTATTCACCTCGTGAAATGAGACGATTTTCGCCGTCTCATCTACCCACACCGAATACTCCTTCATAGAATGTTCTCATCTGAGTTAATCCAAGTAACTGTGTTATCTTTCAATGATAGGTCTTGTGAGAATAATAGGTAACCGTTAAAACTGTTTACCCACGATTTCCCAGTAATTCCTTAGCTTTTGGCTTGTATCGAATAGTATGGATTTGACCTTGTTCTGACCGTAACCGATACATCGGCAGATTGCTTCAATGAAGTCGAAGTACCCGTGCCGTCGCAAAAAGCGTTTTGCTTTTCGCTTCCTGCTATCATAAAAAGGCATCGATAATCTGATCAAGTCAAATTAAGTACAGCGCCGTTCGCAAGATTAATAACACCGTCCGCATGATCCAATACATATTGGCTTTTCCGGTGCGTTATTAATTTTCCGGTGCGTTATTAAAATAGCAGTCCCCGGCCAGGACATCACCAAACGCTCAATGTCATCGGCAAGCCCGCTGTCAAGACTTGCAGTAGGCTCATCGGCAATCAGTATATAGGGTTTTCTTAACAGAGCGCGAGCGATACCGATGCGTTGAGCCTGACCTCCTGAAAGATTGCTTTCTTTAAGCTCACTGTTTAGCCCTTGTGGGAGTTTTGCAAGAAAATCCGAAAGTCCAGACCGCTGCGCAGCAGATAGGACTTCTTCCTGGGTCCATTGCTTTGAAAATAGAGTAATGTTTTCGTATACGGTACCATTAAAGATAAATGGATTCTGCGGAATGGTTTCGATCACATGTGTAGATTCTGTGTGCGACATATTGCGTAGCTCTTTCCCATCGTAAAGAATACTGCCTTCATAGTTGCGATACATTCCAGAAATCACCTTGGCAAGAGTACTCTTTCCAGAGCCGCTTGGTCCCATAATTGCGTATTTCTTGCCTTGTAAGAAGGTACAGTTAATATCGTTGATCGCATATGCATCGTTATTATTGTATCGAAAGTAGACATGTTGCAAAGACAGGTTTCCCGCCTGGGATTCTGTAAAATTACTAACACCCTGATGTGTATTCTGCCGAACAAGGACGAGGCGGTGTCGGATATCTGTTGTTGCAATAATTTTAGAAACGCTCTGCGAGATTACCTGAACGGGTTGATTTGTAAAGTTTATAAGATTCGTTGCGGTTACAAGGTAGCCTATCGAGATATTCCCTTTAAATACTAACGTAATACCTATTGCTAGCACCGAATAAAACACGATTTGCCCAACAAAAGATGTCATGGCAATATTGCAGTTGATGACTTTGCTGTAACGTAACTCCGCATTACTAAGGCTTGCGGCAGCTACGGAGTGCCGTAATTTAGCCTCAGCTTCTGCACCAAAGCTGCGCAGGGTTTCAAATCCTTGTAAGATGTCTTTGCCAGTTGTAACATAATCAGCATTTTCCTGCGAAAAATCTGATCGAGTCTTTTTCAAAAAGCGGGCAAAAACATGTGGCATTACGGCAGGAAATATTGCCATGATAACTGCAATCAAAAGCATCAAAGGATGAATGCGATAAAGAAAAATAAGCGAACAAACAAGCATCCCGCCATAAAGAGTAATGTTATAGAGAGATGTGAGAAATTCATTCTGAATGGCAGTAATATCATTGGTTATTTGTGAAACATAGCTACCAACAGTATTTTGCTTAAATTCTCCTAAATCGCAACAAAGTGTCCCTTCAATTAAATCCTCTCTCATTGCTCGAGCAATGGATGTATTGATCCGTGCAAATATGTTCCGTCCAAGCCATTCAAGGAGAAAAACGGAAAGAAAGATAAGACCTCCAACGCCAAGCAGATGCGGAATTTCGCTTGCGGATTCTGCATCAATTAGCCACTGAATCACATAGGACTTATAAGGTGCCAAAAACGCCAACGGCAAAGTAACAAGCGCAAACAGTGCGCACAATTTCCACTCTTTTTCAAAATATAACTTCATCAGATTAGACTCCCTTAGCAATGCTATCCTTTCTCTTCTTTATTGACACGACACGCGAATTTAAGTAGAGAATCTGGCCCTACCTAAGAAATAGCCTGCACGGTAATAGTTTTACCTATCATATAAATGCGGAGGGATGTCGTTTTTCACAAGCATATATACTTTTTTCTTTTTGGGGTTCTCCAAGGAAACACTCTCAATGATATCAGCGCTAACAGGAGTACATTTCACATTGTTGCTCGCAAAATTCGCAGGTGTGTTGATTGAGATTGCCATCAGTAATTCTTTAGTTCTTTACTTTCGAGAAGAGCCGTATACTGAGATAATGCATCTTCGCGGTCAGCTGCGTTCAGTACAAGAAAACGCGAGGAATCTCCGTTCGTTCCTGCGAGTTGTACGGCAAGTACAGAAAAGTTCTTATTGAAAAAGATTTGTGCTATACCAGAACCAATTGGCTCTCCATAATCATTGTAAAATACGGGACAATACCTATATTGGGGATTAAAATCAAAGTGCACATTATTGAGATTTTTCCCAATGCCTTCTATATCGCTGATATAGAAAGTCCCTTGGAAACTATCGCGACCTAATGCGTTATCATAATATATTCCCTCGATAGCAATATCATGTTTTATCGAAATTTCACTATCTACAGTGCTGTATTCAATAATTTGTCCGCTATAGTCTATAGAAGTCGGTATTCGAATTAAAACCGCGACAAGAGCTAATATAACCAACAAAGTAAATACTGTCACTAATGATAGGACGCGCCTTTTCATAAAGCCACCTCCCTTCGCATAGCACTACATAACGCCGCGAATTGAAAATGCTTACTGGAACCGGTAGCCCTGCGTGGTCAGCGCACTGAGATAGGCTAGGTATATTTCGCGCTGATCAAAATAGATAAGCTCACTATTATCCACCTCGTGAAATGAGACGATTTTCTCCGCCTCATCTACCCACACCGAATACTCCTTCATATGTCCCTCCCGATCTTGTTATGGTATTTCGCCTCAAGACACTTTCACAGCGAAACTTCCGTAAAACACTGATGCCTTCTTACGCAGGTGTCATCGTCAGCGTATAGTTTGCGGTGCGGATCACAATCTGCGTTACGATGCTTTTCGCCGTGTCGACGCTGAGCTCGGCGGTGTAGCCGGTGAAGCCATCGCTTGCAAACGTGACTGCCAGCGCCCATGTTTCCGTGCTACCCGACGAGGACACACGCTTTGCATCCGTGATATGATTGCTGCGTGCTCCAGTGAACTGGCAGTCAAGGAAGCATTTGCCGATGTAGCTATTCTCCGCCCATACAGCCACCTCGGCATAAATCGGATAGCCGACATCACCTAGTTCCGGGCTGTTGCCGGAGATGCCAATCTGTTCATCGCTTGCAAAACCGCCCTTGACAGCATAGTAATTTGCAAAATAACTGACACCGTTATCAAAGAACGGGAACGGCTCGGCAGTAAATTTCACGGTGGTGACATCCGGTGTGCTGCTGACGTCGAGCGTGGCGTCGAAACCCGTCTTCTTGCCGCCGCCTTCAAGCATGCCGTGGTATTTGCCGCCCGTGGCGTATTTGCTATTGAGGATCGTGAGTGCCTTGTCGAGCGCGGCGTCGTCAGTTCCCGGTTCAACTGGAGCAGGGGCCGGTGCTGAGCTGGTATCGATACGCAGTCCGTTCACAGCATCCCACTGGTAGCTCCAGCCGAAAGAGTCGACCGCATAAGCCCATGTGAGCGGAAAATAGGTGATTCCGTTGTAATTGAAAATGGGATACTTTTCTTCTTTGTTATTGATCTGTGCGCCGTTAACGCTGATCTTATAGCTGGGGAGTGTAACAGAAACGCTGCCGCTTTGCTTTTTTCCTGTCTCAGCAGCATAAGCCGTGCGCGCGCCACCAGCCGTGATATCTAGTGTCTTGCTTCCATTGTTCCAGTCGGCGCTCACACCCATGAATCGGCTGAGATGATATGTCATGGGAAAGTAAGTGATGTTGCTGTAAATCAGAAGCGGATACTTGGCCGTTTTATTATCAATGACCTGACCGTTGAGCGTTACCTTACCGGTAACAACACTTGCGCGCATTGCCGCCTCAGCGGTTGGAATGGCACTTAAGGCCATCGTAACGCAGCACGCTATTGCAAGTAGAGACTGAATAATTCTCTTTTTCATGATTAAACCTCCACGTTTTGTATAACTACTTTTTGACAATTCTTCGTTTTGCAGTATTTCCTGTAGTACTGCTTGTAACTTGCATCTTAGTACTTAACAAGTTTTCAATCGTTGTTGGACCTTGATTTTTACTTTTACAGAACAGCCAATTCATCATCTGTCTAATTGATCTTGCTGCTTTCACTTTTGACATTCCAACCGATTGGGATATTGTGCCTTTGTGCAAAACTTCATTTAGTAACATTTGAAATGAAGCGATAGTCGCCTTCAATGTTCTTTAACGTAACAATCCCTTTTCTGCCATTCATTTCATAATCGAGTAGAATATAGCCTCCTTCGGATTCAGTCCCCGAAACGATATTACACCGTGCGTAATTCGTATCACTGTGAATCAGATAGTAGGCATCAAATTCCTCCAGATATATGAACTGATCAAGGCCAACCTGATTGGTATCATCCATATTTACACCAGCGTATTCTTGCAGAAAATTGTCAATCATCGGCTGAGTTATTTTGATGATGTCCAAATACTGCGCAGCTTCATCCGATTTTACAAGAGTATTTTTTTCTTCATCCGAAATTTCAAGCTGCACTTCAGGTATTCCGTTGTAAAAGAGCTGGAAGAGATCTATATCAGCAATTGTACTATACTGACTACTCAGCAGCATATTTCGCATGTTAACACCATCACCGGAATTGAAGTACTCTGTGTTAAACCAAGTAATAGTGCTTTCTGGTAAAATTGCATTCCCAGTAGCCGTGGTGTGGTCTTTCGCTTCTGGGCCGGAATCACTTGGATTCTGAGTGCCACATCCGTTTAGAATGAAGCAAGTTACAAGAAGAAAAAGAAAGATATGAATTCGTTTCATAAAGAACCTCCGTAGGAATGGCATATATTGTAATCACTTACGCATTGCACTGCATGTATAAAAACATCATTCTTACTTTTGCAAAACAGCCCCTTTCGTCGCCCGTTCGTCGAATCGATCTTGCTGCTTTATAAATGCATCAGGCGGTCTATTTCTTACATAATTTTTGCTTTTTGACATTTCAGCCAATTAGAGCATTGTCCCTTTGTGCAAAGTTTCAACTTGTGTTCTGGGACTTGTTTTATCTGCCAAACGATGCTTATAATCATTTCGCGGGGTATTTCACCTCGTGAGGAGGTTGTCCATGCTATCGTACTTACTCGCTGCGCTGGAAAGCGAAGAAGATAAGCGCAGATTTACAGAATTATACGAAGAAAATCATGTGCGTGCTGAGCAGACGGCGCTCCGTATTTTGAGAGATCCTCACGATGCCGAAGATGCCGTGCAGAACGCTTTTTTGCAGGTGATCCATCATTTTGATGAGATTTCCGAAATTCCTTGTAAGAAATTAGGCTTCTGGATCATCTCTATAGTGAAAAACGAAGCACTTATGATTAACTCCTATTAGGAAAACACACTGTCAAAGGGGT
>ULWQ01044429.1_pt1 | contig 12641 bp, 9 predicted proteins | sample 1960491 | NCBI WGS metagenome assembly ULWQ01 (sample SAMEA4835816, study PRJEB28245) | human gut metagenome | biome: gut microbiome; material: fecal sample | place: Denmark | collected 2008
GCTTAAGCCGTCAGGCGGGAATTGTGCGGTGTTGCCATAAGCAATAAATATAATTTGTACAGCGGCGCACCCGGTGCGCCGCTGTTTTTCTGTGCGGCAAGCGGAAAACAAAATGTAATTATGTCAATTTTTCTTTTTTCAAACAACGGCTTTACTTTGAGCGCAAACTATTGTAAAATACAAGGGAAAAGATAATATGGGTGCAGTTTGGGAAAACCCGGCAGCGGCGGCTGTGCCCGGAAAATACAGGTGGTGTTTGAATATGGCAGTTCAATATAAACGTATTCTTTTGAAAGTCTCCGGCGAAGCACTTTCCGGCGAAAAAGGCACCGGTTTTGATGAAGCTACCATTGCTTCTATCTGTGCGGGCATCAAGGCAGCGTATGACCTTGGCGCACAGATCGGCATCGTGGTTGGCGGCGGCAATTTCTGGCGCGGCCGTTCCTCCGGCAAAATGGATCGCATGGATGCAGACAAGATCGGTATGCTGGCAACCGTGATGAACGCCATTGCCGTCAAGGATGCTCTGCGCCAGCAGGGTGTGCCCGCTGTTGTTATGACCAGCTCCGCCATGCCGCAGGTGGCCGATACATTCCGCAGCGATAAGGCAATCGCTGAGCTGGAAGCAGGCAAGATCGTCGTGTTCGGCGGCGGCACCGGCAACCCCATCTTCTCTACTGATACCGCATCCGCCCTGCGCGCCTTGGAAATCGGTGCAGACGCCATGTTCAAGGCAACTATGGTGGACGGCGTGTATGATAAGGATCCCCACAAGTACCCCGATGCCGTCAAGTACGATACCCTGACCTTTACCCGTGTGTTGGACGAGCGCCTGGCTGTTATGGACTCCACCGCCGCAACCCTCTGCCGTGACAACGGTCTGCCCATTGTGGTGTTTGACCTGAACGAGCCCGCCAACATTGCCCGTGCCCTGCAGGGCGAAAACGTGGGCACCATTGTGCGCGAGTAACCGCAAAGTGTTTTAACCCCTAATTTATATATCGAAAAAGGAGAAAACCCTCATGAGCAGCACGACCAAAATTTACGAAGAAAAAATGAACAACTGCGTTGCCCATCTCGACCGCGAGCTGACCTCCATCCGTGCAGGCCGCGCAAACCCCGGCATCCTGGATAAAGTAATGGTGGATTATTACGGCAGCCCGACGCCGATCCAGCAGGTTGCATCCGTGGCTGTTTCCGAAGCCCGCATCCTGACCATCACCCCTTGGGATGGTACCCTGATCAAGGCAATCTCCAAGGCAATCCAGACCAGCGATATCGGTATCAACCCCATTGATGACGGCCACACCATCCGCCTGGTGTTCCCGGCCCCCACTGAGGAACGTCGCAAGCAGCTGACCAAGGATGTGCAGAAGCAGGGCGAAGAAGCCAAGATCGCTGTGCGCAATGTCCGCCGCGATGCCATGGATAAGTTCAAAGCCCAGAAAAAGGCTGGCGAGCTGACCGAGGATGACCAGAAGAACCTGGAAGAAGAGGTCCAGAAGCTGACCGATAAGTTCATTAAGGAAATTGACGCAACCTGCGCCCGTAAAAATCAGGAGATCATGGAGGTCTGATTGCGGCAGACGGGCGTAAGCCTGCCTGGGCGCAGTCCCTCTTTATGGTGTATCTGAAAACAAAGAAAAGGACGGATGTTTCGCAAATACAAGCAGGATTTAAGGCTTTTTAACGCAAAATCCCGCTGTGCTTGTAGAAATAGACTGAATTTTCGGCTTTTCAGATACACCCCAGCTGTGTGCCGCGCCTGAACGCCATGCGCGGCACGCAGTTTATTCCGGCAGAAGTGCAAGAAACGCCGTTCCACCGCATACCATGGCAGGGGATAGGCTTAACACACCGCAGCTGCTGTTGAAAGGAAACCATCTTTTATGAAAACTCGCATCATTACCGCCGTAGTCGGGCTGGCTGTTCTTGCCGTGGTTCTGGCTTTCTTTGACACGATCCTGTTTGACCTGGTGCTGGCGGCTATCTGCCTGCTTGCCATTCATGAAGTGTTTACCGCAATGGGCTTTGGCAAAAAGCAGTGGTACCTGTATGCGGCAGCGGTGCCGTTTACCATGCTGCTCATGCTCAGCTCCAGCGGCGCGGCGCGCGCAGCGCTGCTGGCTGTGGGCTTTTTGACGGTGCTGTTTTATAATGTGGTGCTCATCACCCATGATAAAACGCTGGATTTTGGCAAGCTGAGCGGCTTTATCTACTTCAGCGGTGTGATTCTGTTCTGCTTTTACTCTCTCATCCACCTCAAGCGCTGCCTGCCGATGGATATGTACGGCTATGATGCCATCTACTTCATCCTGCTGATCCTGTGCTTTGCCTGGGGCGGCGATACCTGCGCCTACTTTGCGGGCCGCGCGTTCGGCAAGCACAAGCTGGCTCCGGTGGTAAGCCCCAACAAAACGGTGGAAGGCGCCATCGGCGGTGTGATCGGCAGCGTGGTCATCGGGCTGCTGGCAACCATTATTTACAGCGCGCTTTCCGGCCGGTTCGCCAGCCTGACGGTGGCTGTCACCGCGCGGCACTATATCATCATTGCCGCCATGGGCGCCGTGGCGTCGGTGCTGGGCATTTTGGGCGATCTCTTCGCCTCTGCCGTCAAACGTCAGGTGGGGATCAAAGATTACGGCACCATTTTCCCCGGCCACGGCGGTATTTTGGACCGGTTTGACAGCGTGATGTTTATCGCGCCGCTGGTGTCCATCGTGGTGCGTTACTTCTTTTATGTGTTCCAGTAAAGCGTAAACAGGGGGGCCGCCGTATCAACAGGCCGGGTCCCGAAACCCAGAACAACAACCGGCACTGCACTTTTGGGGCAGTGCCTTTCCATAAGGGGATGTCAACATGCCAAAAACCATTACTCTGCTTGGCTCCACCGGTTCCATCGGTACCCAGAGCCTTGATGTTGCCCGGATGCACGGCTACCGCATCTTTGGCCTTGCAGCGAACTCCCGCGTGGAGATCCTGCAAAAGCAGATCGAAGAGTTCCACCCGGAATATGTGGCCGTGGTGGACCCTGCCGCCTGTGAGAAACTGGATGCTGCCCTTGCCGGTACCGCCAACGCACCCAAACTGCTGAAAGGCCCGGAGGGGCTGCGCACTTTGGCTGCCATGGATGGCCCCGATGTTGTATTGAACGCGGTAGTCGGTATTGCCGGTTTGCCGGCCTCTCTGGCTGCAATCGAAAGCGGACATGATCTGGCCCTCGCCAACAAGGAAAGCCTTGTGACCGGCGGCCATCTGGTAACGGATGCGGTAAAGAAATACGGCGTCAAGCTGCTGCCGGTGGACAGCGAGCATTCCGCCATCTTCCAGTGCCTGCAGGACCAGCATTCTGCCAAACGGCTGGAAAAGATTCTGCTCACCGCGTCAGGCGGACCTTTCTTTGGTATGACGACCGAGCAGCTGCGCGGCAAAACCAAGTCTGATGCCCTCAAGCACCCCAACTGGAATATGGGAGCTAAGATCACGATCGATTCCGCCACCCTGATGAACAAAGGTCTGGAGCTGATTGAGGCTGTCTGGCTGTTTGGCTTGCCGGAGGATAAGATTCAGATTGTTGTCCAGCGCGAAAGCATTGTGCACTCTGCTGTGCAGTTTGCCGACCATTCTGTTATCGCTCAGCTGGGCGTGCCGGATATGCGCATTCCTATCCAGTATGCCTTGACCTGGCCGGACCGTCTGCCCAGCCCGGTGCCGGAGCTGGATTTTGCTGCCCTCAAGCATCTGAGCTTTGATGTGGCGGATGATGAAACGTTCCGCTGCCTGGCAGCCGCCAAAAAGGCGATCCGCAAGGGCGGCCTTGGCCCCTGCGCCGCAAACGGTGCCAACGAGGAAGCTGTGCGCCTGTTCCTGCAGGATAAGATCGGCTTTTTGGATATTGGCCGCCTGGTGGAAGGCATGGTGGACAGCGACAGCTTTGGCGGGGATTATACCCTGCAGGATGTGTATGACTGCGACCGCATGGCGCGCGATTATGTAAAAGCCCATGTGTAACCCTTCTGTGCCGGGCATTTGGCGGCCCGGCTGTCAAAGTTCCCTGTAAGCGAGGTGCTTATGAATTTTCTGCTGACCGCGATTGTGGCAGTTTTGGTATTTGGCACGGTGGTGCTGGTGCATGAGGCCGGGCATTTTTTTGCCGCCCGGCACTGCGGCATCCATGTGGAGGAATTTTCCATCGGGTTCGGCCCGGCGCTGTGGAGCACCGTCAGGGGCGGCACCCGTTATTCTGTGCGTTTGCTGCCGCTGGGCGGTTACAATAACCTTGCCGGTGAAACCCCGGAAGAATCTGAGGACCCGGACGAGCAGGAGCGGGCAGAACCTGCGAAAAAGCAGGATGCTGCCGCTGCTTCTGTGCATACCTATGATCTGCATGCTCCCTTGTTCCCCCTGACGGTGGATGGCAAAAGCTTTGTGGAAGCAAGCCCTTGGCAGCGCTTTTTTGTGATTGCCGCCGGTGCCCTGATGAATTTTGTGCTGGGCTTTATCCTGTTGCTGGTACTTGTGGCCAGCGGCAGCGCTGTGACCAGCAAGATCATTTATGACTTCCAGGGTGAAAACCCAAAAAGCCAGGCATCTGGCCTGCAGGTGAACGATGAGATCATGTCGGTCAACAGGCATTTCTGCTTTACGGCTGAAGATGTCATGTACGAACTGCAGCGTACCGAAAATGATACCGCAACCATCACGGTTCTGCGGGACGGCAAGCTGGTCACACTGCCCCAGGTGCAGTTTGATTCCACTACCAATGCGGACGGCACAACCTCCATGGTACTGGATTTCCGGGTGTATGGTATTGAAAAAACGCCGCGCAGCGTGGTGCATGGGGCGGCACGGTATTTCTGCTATTATGCACGGGTCATCCTGCGCGGATTTCTGGACCTTTTCACCGGGCGTGTGGGCGTCAATGGGCTTTCCGGTCCGGTCGGTATAGTCAATGCGGTCAATGAAGCCGTCAAATATGGCTGGCGGGATGTGCTCAGCCTGGCCGCTGTCATCACGGTAAATCTTGGCGTGTTTAACCTGCTGCCCATCCCCGGGTTGGACGGCTGCAAGCTGCTGTTCCTTGCCGCAGAAGGCATTACCCGGCGGGAACTGCCGCTGCGCTTCCAGACAGCCATCAACGCGGCAGGCATGATCCTGCTTTTAATGCTGGTGGTGCTGACCACGATGCAGGATGTGGCAAAATATATTCTTTGATTTGAAACGAAAGCCGCAGCAACCCAGATAAAAGGGGAACAGTAGGCTTTGCGAAGCAACATACAGGAGGCGTTTTTCCATGCGTCAGCTAAAACGGACGGTCAAAATCGGCAACATTACCATTGGCGGTACCAACCCCATTGCAGTGCAGACCATGCTCAATGTGCCCGTTAAAGATATTGCGGGCAACGTGGAGCAGGCAAAACGCGTGGCAAAAGCGGGCTGCCAGATCGTGCGCGTCACGGTGCCCACCCCGGCAGATGCCGCGGTGGTATCGGCCATTAAGGAGGCGGTGGATATCCCCGTTGTGGCCGATATCCACTTTGACTATCGCGCCGCCCTTGCCGCCATCGATGCCGGTGCCGATAAGATTCGCATCAACCCCGGCAACATCGGTGATGATGACCGTGTAAAAGCGGTCGCGGATGCCTGCAACGCCAAAAACATCCCCATCCGCATTGGCGTGAACGGCGGCAGCCTGGAAAAGCATATCCTGGCCCGTTACGGTGCCCCTGTGCCGGAAGCCATGGTGGAAAGTGCCATGTACCATGTGCGCCTGCTGGAAAAGCATGACTTTAATAATATCGTCATCTCCATAAAATCCTCCAACGTGCCGCGCATGATGGCCGCTTACCGGCTGCTGGCCTCCCAGACAGATTACCCCCTGCATGTGGGTGTGACCGAAGCCGGCGGCAACCGCATGGGCTTGATCAAATCCGGCATGGGGATTGGCGGCCTGTTGCTGGAAGGCATCGGCGATACGCTGCGCGTCTCCCTGACCGGCGACCCGGAGGATGAAGTGTACGCCGGTTACGATATCCTGCGTGCGGTTGGCTACGCCGTGGCCGGGCCGGAGATCATCAGCTGCCCCACCTGCGGCCGCACCCAGTACCCCATGATCGAAATTGCCAACGAGGTGGAGCGCCGCCTGAAAGAAGAGGGCTTCAAAAAGCCGGTAAAAATCGCCATTATGGGCTGTATTGTCAACGGCCCCGGCGAAGCCAGCGATGCGGACATCGGCATTGCAGGCGGCAAGGAATGTGCTGTGCTGTTTGAGCATGGCGAGAAGATCCGCACCCTGAAAGGCGATATCGTCAGCCAGTTCGTTGAGGAAATCCATAAACTGTAATGGTACGGAACACCCCAAAAAACGCAGAACCGACCGCTAAAGCCAAGCTCCCGCCGTTTGTGCGGGGGCTGCTTTGCATTGGCACGGTGCTGCTGGTGTGCTTTGTGGTCAGTATTGTGCTGGAAGTCTGGTACTGCAAAAGTGCTCCCAACGCCGCAATCAAGCTGGCCGCCTGCCTGGTGCTGGATGCCTTTGCCTTTTTGCTGCCCGGCGTGGTGGCCACCATCACCGCGATGCATGTCATCCGCAAAGATAAAAACAAGTTCCGAAAACAAGTCCGAAAACCGATGCCAAAGCGATGAAAATGTTGCGTGAAAGCGGCACGGCACCGCATGGGAAAACTGCGCTGTTTACCCCATAGTGACCATAGGGGCGCACGTTGTGCGCCCGTCACCTTGCGGAGCCTGCTGTGGAGGAATCTGCGGCAAAGCCCACCATTGCGGGACGATGCAAACATCGTCCCCTACAAATCATGTGCAATGTTCGCAGCACACGGCAAGGCAGAATTCCTCTGCGGTGGCGTTCACCCCTATCCTCTACAAGGGAAAATACGCTTTTCAACACGTTGAGAAAAAGTCTGATTTATATTTCCCGGTAAATAGAGCATTGCACTTCTATGTGATGCTAACAAAGCCTGCGAAAACAGGGGAGCTTAATGCCAGCTGCCGGGCTGCCTTTGAATCCAACATAATATTGTTATAATATTACTGTAATTTATCATATTAAAGTTTTTTGCCAGGCCTTTTTTCAAAAAAGGCCGTCCGTAACTCTCAAGAGGTGCTATGTTAAAACCACTTGTTACCCAGGTTTGGCCGCAGTTCACGGCCGATGAACAGTTTACCGCCAGCTTCAGCAATGTGTTTGTGGAGCGGGTAGAACTGTTCCGTTCCGCACGCAAAGTTATCATCTGCCTGCGCAGCACAGAGCCGTTGGACTCTGCCCTGTGCGGGCGTCTTTTGGCGTCATTGGAGCAGATTTTTGCCGGTTATGAGTTGACCATGCGCAACTACTTCAACTATAACGCTATCACGCCGGAAGCCGTCAAGGCTATGATCGAAGAGCTCAAACAGCAGGGGATGCCGGTCAACGGCTTTCTGGATAAAACCCAGCCGGTTGCTTTTGCTCAGGACGGTCTTGTGGTGCGGGTCAACGCGGGTCTGCCGATTCTGGAAAGCGTGGAGCTGCCCAAGCATCTGGCAGAACTCATCCAGGAGCGCACCGGTGCTCTGCCCATTGTGCGCATGGAGCTGGTCGGCAAACAGATGGATGCGGACGAACTCGACCGCCGCGTGGCAGAAAAGGTGCCCGCCGTGCAGTTCAAGGCCAAAGAAGAAGTGGCACCCTTTACCATTGAGGGGCTGGAGCTCACCTCCAAGCCGGCTAAGGTGTTCTATGGCAAGTCTTTCAAGCCTGCCGACCTGCGCCCGCTGAACGATCTGGGCGATGGCGGCAAGGTGACCGTGTGGGGCGACGTATTCTTTACCGAGGTAAAGGGCAACCGCCGCAAAATCTACTTTACCTCCATCACCGACTATAACGGTTCCATCAACCTCAAAGTCCTCGGCGATGAAAACGAGGATATGTCTAAGTGGGAGGGCCTCAAATCCGGCACAACCCTCATCGTGCGCGGCAACTATACCTACGATAAGTACGAGCACGACTATGTCCTGCTGCCCTATGATGTATTGCAGGTGGAGCGTATGCCCCGCCATGATGATGCCCCCGAGGGGCAAAAGCGCGTGGAACTGCATCTGCATACCAAGTCCAGCAGCATGGACGGCTTCTGCGATTCCGGCAAGATCGTGCGCCTGGCCCACCGCATGGGCCACCGCGCCATTGCCATTACCGACCACGGCGTGTGCCAGGGCTACCCGGAAGCCATGCTTGCCACTGACGAGATCCACCAGGACGACCCCAACTTCAAGCTGATCTATGGGTGTGAAGCCTACTTTGTGGACGATATGATCCCCGCTGTGTATGGCACCAAAACCATGCCCATCACCGGCTCCTTTGTGGTGTTTGATACCGAGACCACCGGCCTGGACTCCAACGTGGAAGCTTTGACCGAGATCGGCGCCGTGTACGTGGAAAACGGCAAGATCAACCCGGATAAGAGTTTCTGTACCTTCGTCAACCCTGGCAAACCCATCCCGCAAAAGGTGGTGGAGCTGACCGGCATCAACGACAGCATGGTGGCCGATGCCCCCACACCGGCCGAGGCCATCCGCCAATTCAAGGAATTCTGCGGCGATAACATCCTGGTTGCCCACAACGCCAACAGCTTTGATATGCTGTTCATCCGTAAAGCAGGGGATAAAGCGGGGGTGGATTTTTCCAACACCTATATTGACACCCTGCCCATGGCGCAGGCGTTGTTCCCCGGCCTGCATAACTATAAACTGGATACCATCAACAAACATCTGGAAATCCAGCCCTTTAACCACCATCGCGCCGTGGATGACGCCATGGCGCTGGCCCGCATCTTTGAGGTTATGCTCTCCGATTTGAAGGAGAAGGACATGACCACCGTGGAGGCTATCAACACCGGCCTTGGCGGCAACAAAGAGGTGCTGAAAAAGAAGTATTACCACCTGATCATTCTGGTGCAGAACCAGACAGGACTCAAAAACCTGTACCGCATTGTCAGTGCGGCGCACACCAAGTATTTCTTCAAAAAGCCGCGCGTGCCCCGCAGCCTGCTGAATCAATACCGCGAGGGCCTGCTGCTTTCACCTGCGTGCGAAGCAGGCGAGCTGTACCGCGCCGTAGTGGCAGGCAAGGCCCATGATGAACTGCTGCGCATTGCCCGGTATTATGACTATCTGGAAGTGCAGCCTCTTGGCAACAACGAGTTCATGGTCCGCAATGGGCAGGTGGATTCCATTGAAGCCATCAAGAACTTCAACCGCACCATCATCCAGCTGGGCGAAGAACTGCATATCCCCGTGGTTGCCACCGGTGACGTTCACTTCCAGGAGCCGGAGGACCGCATTTACCGCGCGGTCCTGCAGGCAGGCAACGGCTTTAAGGATGCTGACAACCAGGCCCCGCTGTTCTACCGCACCACGCCGGATATGCTGGAGCAGTTCAGCTATCTCCCGCAGGAAAAAGCCTTTGAAATCTGCGTGACCAACCCCAACAAGATTGCCGCTACCATTGATAACAATCTGCGCGCCATCCCCAAGGGAACCTACCCGCCTTCCATTGAGGGTGCTGAGGATCAGCTGCGCTCCGGCACCTGGCAGCACGCCCGCCGTGATTACGGCAACCCCCTGCCGGATGTGCTGCAAAAGCGCCTGAAAAAAGAGCTGGATTCCATCTGCGGCCATGGTTACGCTGTTTTGTATGTCATTGCGGTCAAGCTGGTGGCGTTTTCCAACGCAGGCGGCTACCAGGTGGGCAGCCGTGGCTCTGTCGGGTCCAGTGCTGTGGCGCACTTTTCCGGCATTTCGGAGGTTAACTCCATGCCGCCGCACTACCTGTGCACCAAGTGCAAGCACAGCGAGTGGATTGATGATGGTGTGACGATGGACGGCTTTGACCTGCCGGATAAAAAATGCCCTGTCTGCGGCGAACCCATGATCATGGACGGCCACGATATCCCATTTGAAACCTTCTTGGGCTTTTACGGCGATAAGGAGCCGGATATCGACCTGAACTTCTCCGGCATGTACCAGTCCAACGTTCACCGCTATACGGAGGAGCTGTTCGGCAAGGAGAATGTGTTCAAGGCGGGCACTGTATCCGGCCTGCAGGATAAAACGGCTTACGGTTATGTGAAAAAATATCTGGAAGAGCGTGGCAAAACCGTGAACCGTGCTGAGGAAAACCGCCTGTGCCTGGGCTGCACCGGTGTCAAGCGCACCACGGGCCAGCACCCCGGCGGCATGGTTGTTGTGCCTTCCACCTTTGATATTTATGATTTCTGTGCTATTCAGCACCCGGCGGACGATGTGAAGGGCGGCCTGCTGACCACCCACTTTGAATTTAAGTACCTGCATGATACGCTGCTCAAGCTGGACGAGCTGGGTCATGATGTTCCGACTTTCTATAAGTTCTTTGAAGAGTATTCCGGCATCCCCATTGACAGCGTACCGATGAACGATCCCAAGGTCTACAGCCTGCTGACCTCCACCGAAGCACTGGGCGTTACCCCGGAGCAAATCGGCAGCCAGACCGGTACCTTCGGCATCCCGGAAATGGGCACCAACTTTGTGCGCGGCATGCTGCTGGATGCAAAGCCGAAAAACTTCTCGGAGCTGATCCAAATCTCCGGTCTGTCCCACGGCACGGATGTGTGGACCGGCAACGCGGACGAACTGATCCGCTCCGGTACCTGCACCATTGCCGAGGTGATCGGCTGCCGTGACAGCATCATGCTCTACCTGCTGCGCAAGGGGCTGGAACCCAAAATGTCATTTGACATTATGGAGGCCGTGCGTAAAGGCAAGGTGGCCAAGGGCGGCTTTAAGCCCGGCTGGGAAGAAGCCATGAAGGAGCATGATGTGCCGGATTGGTACATCGAATCCTGCCGCAAGATCAAGTATATGTTCCCCAAGGCTCACGCTGTTGCCTACCTGATGGCGGCCATCCGCCTGATGTGGTTCAAGGTGTACCACCCGGCTATCTTCTATGCTGTGTACTTTACCGTTCGCGGCGCGGATATCGACTATGAAGCAGCTGTTGGCGGTGTGCGCGTGGCCAAGGAGCACCTGCGGGATAACGAAAAGATCCCCAAGGATGAGCGTACCGCTAAGGACGATGATGCCCTTGTCAGCCTGCAGCTGGTCAATGAAATGCTGCAGCGCGGCTGCCAGTTCCTGCCCATTGAGCTGGGCAAGAGCTATGCCAGCAAGTATGTGGTGGAGGACGGCAAAGTGCGCCTGCCCTTTACCGCCATCCGCGGCCTGGGCGAAGCTGCCGCTGTGGCGTTGGAACAGGCTACCATCCATGGGCAGGAATATATCTCGGTGGAAGAACTGCAGCAAGCCTCCGGCGTGGCGCAGTCGGTATTCGACAAATTGCACGAAGTCGGCGCTTTGGGAAATCTGCCGGAAACCAGCCAGGTTGACCTGTTCAGCTTAATGTAATGGCAATCCCCCGAAATCCCGCCTGCCGCAGCGCAGGCAGATCAGCATACGAATATACTATGATGTACCGGACCTGCAGTAGCGCTGCGGGGACGGTACTTTTTGTTTTGCGGGATTCGTTTTGATTCGTTGATTGAACTTACAGCCAGGCAGGGGAAAACACCCCCCCAAAAATGCCCGCGCCCCATTCCAGCAAAATTTTCCGGGGCAGGTGTAGAAATTGCGTATTTGACGATGGAAAATTGATTTATCATGGAGAACATGATAGACTATAGGATACATGTAGAATCTACAAGGAACTATACGATGCCCAGCAGTAATTAAAGAAGTCTATGATAAATTAAAGCGATTGGAGAGGCAACCGATCATGAAAAGCAGAAGAAAGCATGGCTTCCAGTTTATGACTATACTATATTTTTTGATCGTATTTTGTATGTGTGTGTCGCGTTTTAACGTGATTATGACAATTATGGGTGGTCAACTAACGCGGGTGGAAGAAATTAATCTACTGCCGTTCCATAGTATTAGAGAAAACTTGAAATATGGTCGCAGCCCTGTTTCATGGGATATGCTTTATAATATGGTAATGTTTGTACCTTTTGGAGTAATTTACTGCTATTATCAAAAGAATTTCCGCGTATATAAAGCAGTTGGAATGTCATGCTTGACAACATTCTTCATAGAAAGCGCGCAGCTCGTTTTAAAAACTGGTGTCGTAGATATAGATGACCTTATTGTAAACACATTGGGAAGTTTGACGGGAATTGTGGTGTATGTTATTCTGCAGCAGATATCCTTCAAAAATCAAAAGTTTGAGATTCACGAATTGATTGATATCAGTGCGACAATGCTTCCACCGATGTTTGTTGCCTTCATTGCGGAAATGTTCCTGGGAGATGGTTCGCTAAAATTGCTGCCAGTTCACTGTGTAGTGTTACTGTGCTATGGAATTTTTGTCTATGTATTTTTAATAAGGGATTTTACTCGCAAAGCAAAAGTTTATTATCTGGCATGTTATGTAGGAGCCTTTTATCTGAGTCGTGTGCTACTGTAGAAATAATGGCATAATATAATTTTAACCAAATCACAAAACCGTAAATAGAAAAAATGAACGCCTATAATGAGAGAATATTCGTATTGTCGTTACTGTCTTGCGTCTTTTCAAGAACATTTTTAAGGCAATACCGCATAATTCTAAGTGCCGATAC
>ULWQ01016572.1_pt1 | contig 12390 bp, 15 predicted proteins | sample 1960491 | NCBI WGS metagenome assembly ULWQ01 (sample SAMEA4835816, study PRJEB28245) | human gut metagenome | biome: gut microbiome; material: fecal sample | place: Denmark | collected 2008
GGTGTTCCGGTTACCATAGGCGGTTCGTCTTATGTTCCGCCTCTGCCGAATGAATCGGATGTGAAAGACAAAATTCTTGAGATCATCGAGGAGGAGGACGATGCCGTCAATATTGCCATCAGGCTTTGTCTTTACTGCATGAAGACCCAGATATTCTTGGATGGCAATAAGCGCGCTTCCGTTATCTTTGCAAATCATTATCTTATTGCTCACGGCGGAGGTTTTTTGGTCATTCCCGAAAGCGAAGTGCCGGAGTTCAAGAAATTGCTTGTGAAGTATTATGAAGGCGAAGACCCCTCTGTTATTGCGGGCTTTATGAAAGAACGCTGTTGGAAAACCATAGAGCACTAAGCATCCAATATTGGGGAGCAAATTTAGATGTGAATTTCAAATTTGTTCCCCAAAGTTATATCTGTGGTAAGTACGAAAACACGCCTCAATTGCATACGGAGGTTTATATGAGAATAACAAAAATCGAAATTACAAATTACAATTCGATAAAAGAACCGGTTAAAATAAACTTTTATAACGGATTGCCGACCGTGCTGATCGGCAAGAACGGAAGCGGAAAAACCAACTTTTTGGAAGCGCTGAATGCCGTTGCGGAAGCAAACGGTAATTACTTCGGGCTGCGCAAAGAACTGCCGATAAGTTACAAGGTGCATATCCGCCTTGAAAAGGAGGATGCCGAAAAACTCTTCCCCGGCAAAAGCATCGACGAAAAATGCGAATTTGTCGCTTGCTCCGGAGAAAACGGCAAGATAGACCGAATTGAGTCGGAATGTCTAATTCCGCTTTTAAGAATGGAAATCGACGAAATCTCCGAACTTGCAGGCGAATTGAAAGACGCTCTCGATACATATATACAAAGCAGCTGAATAAAATTGCGTACGTTGAAAATAACGAGCATCTGTTACGGGGATTTCAGATCATAAATTTCAAAAATTCAACGACAAATTATGATTTTCTCAAAGGGCAGGTTGAAATGGTGATCCGGGAAGCCGAAAAGTTTGCAGGATTTGCTAAGGGAAATTTCGTTGCCGAAGAGCACTCTCTGAAATTTGCATATGTTGATTATTATGGCTTAAATGACCCGAAATACCTCCCCTTCAAACTCCGCTATGTAAAACTCGATTTAGTTAAGATAAAGCAAGCGGCAGCAAATGTAAAACTTAAAAACCCCACCGAATGCTATGGCACGGAGCTAAACTGTGCCATATATACGATGGGGTTTTATATGATTGAAAGGTTGTATTGCCTCACCTTATTGCTGTTATCTGTCCAAAACTCACGTTATGTCATCACATTCTGAACAACTCCATAAATTGATGAAATAGGCTTATTCTTTCGATTCACAATACATACGTTAGTTTTCTCTTGGGACTATATTTGAGTTGGGCGCCTCATAAGGCTTTCCGTCCTTGTTGTAGGTCAAGTTAAATACAAGGTCGGACAGCCATTTCTTAAATGATGGATTGTCCTGAAATTGCTTGAACAGCTCCATATTGTCCGCCATAATCGAAAAGATGACCTGCTGCAGAGCACGTTCGCTCTCCAAGCGCGCACTTTGCTCATCAGAGTTTCTCATGGCATTCTGATATTTTTCGTCCTTAGACACCATGGCCGGTATCTCAAGGATCTGCCGCCGCACGTTATCCGCATCATTCCAATTGATGTTACCAAACATATCATTGAAATTGGAGAGAATGAAAGACAACAAATCCATTTCCGGTTCAACGATGTGCCCGACCTTTCCCGCCGGTACGGGAGCCACTTCCGTATCGGCATCTTCCAAGCGAATGGACATGACATCACGCGCCTCGTTGCGGTAACTTTCGAGGTCGATCGTTTCAAGAATCCCCTGCGAAAGATCGTCCTCTCGCGGAGACGGCAGCTTTGGTATCAGTAAATTAAGAAAGATGGATAGCCGTTCCCAGTCTGCGTTACCATACGGCAAAATCGCTCCGAGAAAGCCATATGTACGCACGAACGCCTTTGCTGCGCTCTTAAATTTGATCTGATCATCCGTGTCAAGTCGCTTGTAAACGGCAGTGCAGGCATCTAATGTGGGATCAAGTTTGTCGCGATCCGCTCCATCCAGGTACAAATTGACAAGCCGCTCGACATCTTCGTTGGAGAACACCTGGTATTCCTCCATTGTTGCAACCAGGTCGTATAGTTTGTTCGGATCGGTTTCGCCGGAAAGAATCGTGGTGCGGTAATATCGCGAAAATGATTCCTGAATCATCTCCGGCTTGTTTGCAAAGTCCAAGACGAAGGTATCGTACTTTTTCGGGCAGCAGCGGTTCAAGCGGGAGAGCGTCTGTACCGCCTTGATGTCATAAAGCACCTTGTCCACATACATGGTGTGGAGCAGCGGTTCATCAAAGCCCGTCTGGAACATATCCGCAACAATGAGAATGCGATACGGGTCTTTTTTGAACTCCTTCGGTATCTTAGCGTCCGGGAAACCGTTCAATCCGGCAGAGGTAAGCGGCGGTTCCTGACCTTGATACTTGTTCTCGCCGGAAAAGGCGATAATCGTTTTATATGGACTGCGCCTATCCGCAAGGCATTTATTGATGGCGTAATAATATTCGATACAGCGAGGAATGCTGGAGGTCACGACCATAGCGCGAGCCTGTCCGCCGATTTTTCCTTTGGCAATGACTTGTTCGTGAAAATGATCTACCATCATAGCCGCTTTCTTGGCAATGGTATAGCTGTCGCTTTCCACAAAGCTGCGCAGCTTCTTCTGTGCCCGCTTCTTATCGAACATCGGGTCATCCTCGACGGTCTTCATCAGCTTATAGAAGCTGTCGATAGGCGTATAGTATTGCAGCACATCCAGAATGAACCCTTCTTGGATTGCCTGTTTCATCGTATAAACATGGAAAGGTCTGTGCTTGATATCGTCGCCGTCCTGATACGGAACGCCGAAGGTTTCCAGCGTTTTATTCTTCGGGGTTGCGGTAAACGCAAAGTAGCTGGCATTGTTCAGCAGTTTACGCCCTTCCATCATGGCGTTGATCTTATCCTCGTTATCCATCTCGTCATCAGAAGCAAGTCCAGAAAGCGCAAGGTTCATCTGCGCAGAGTTTCTTCCGCTCTGTCCGGAATGAGCCTCATCGATGATAATGGCGAAATGGTTATCCTTGTGTTCTGCTCCAATCTGTGGAACGATGTACGGGAACTTCTCAATCGTGGTCACGATAATACGCTTTCCATCTGTAATGGCTTTCGTAAGATCGCCGGAGTGCTCCGCCCACGCGACCGTGTTACCGACCTGCATGAACTGCTTGATCGTATCCCGAATCTGCTTGTCGAGAATCCGGCGGTCGGTGACGACAATAACGGAATCCAGCATCGGGCGACCGTCCTGTTCAAGCCCGATAAGCTGGTGAGCAAGCCAAGCGATAGAGTTGGATTTTCCGCTGCCTGCGCTGTGCTGAATGAGATACTTCTTCCCAACGCCGTTTGCCTTCACATCGGCAAGCAGCCTCGTTACAACATCGAGCTGGTGGTAGCGGGGAAATATCTGTTTTTCCTTTTTCTTCTTGGTATCCTCGTCCACCTCAACAACGACTTGCGCATAGTTTTCTATAATCAGCGTCAGCCTTTCCTTTGTAAGAATATCCTTCCAAAGGTAATCAGTCATGATGCCATTGGGATTTGGTGGATTTCCTGCTCCATCGTTATAGCCCTTATCAAATGGCAGAAACCAGCTGTCTTGTCCGGCAAGTTTCGTGCAGAACTTGATACGGGCATCGTCTACGGCAAAATGCACCATGCAGCGTTTGAACTGGAACAGCATCTCTCTAGAATCACGGTCATCCTTGTACTGCTGAACGGCATCATCAACATTTTGCTTTGTAATCTGATTCTTAAGCTCAAATGTAATAACCGGGAGGCCATTGATAAATACGCACAGATCCAGTGCCAGTTTGGCTGCATCCTGTGAATAGCGGAGTTGTCGGGTGACGCTGAAAATATTCTTTTGGAACAGCTCTTTAGCTTTTGCGTTGCCCTCAGAGGGGGTCAGGTAAAACATGATCAGATCGGCAGGGTACACTTTGATTCCATTTCGCAGCACATCAACTATGCCGCGCTTAGAAATCTCGCCCTGTAAACGGTTGAGAAACTGTGCGTATTTTTGATGACTTTTCCGGATACCCAGCTTCTCTAATTGCTCCGGTTGCGTATCTTGTAGGAACCGAAAAAGCCGTGTCTCATCAACGGCGTATTCTTTGTTGTAATCCGCGGTTGCTCCTTGCTCATAGCCATTTTGCTCAACAAGCCAGTTCACAATAAGCGATTCAAAACCGCTTTCCTTGATATTAGTCGGCATTACGATTCCTCCTCTGCCAGATGGGGCATCTCATATAGATTTCCCAGCAATTGCTTCACAAATACGATCACCTTGTGTGCATCATCTTTCGTTGCCATATCCATTTCATGGACATACTTATTGGCGATTTCTCTAATTTTATCGACCCACGCCTTGTTTTGACTTCCGATATATCCATTAGTTTCCAAATAGTTTATGTAAGCAAAGAATGTCTTACCAGCCGCATCACCTTTATCTACCGCAATGTGCATCAGCAGTGTCCGTGAAACCATTATAACCGAGTGATAACACTCATTTAGAAAGCACTTTCTGCATTCGTTATACAGCTTTTCTACATTGGGCGGTAGAAAGCGTACATCTTCATAGGGCAGTAGTTGTGACTGCGGTATGATTTTTCCGTCAAGACCAATGATGACCGGCATAAAACACTCCGGACATTTGTGAATTTGATATTTAATGGCACCGGTAGCTGTATCGACAATTCTGGTGGTAGAACCCGCCTGTACCCGCACGCCGCAGTATGGACAGGTTATTGTTTTTGCAGTCATCTCTTTTTTGGGAATGACCTTCCAAGTCCATTCTTTTATCTCTATCATACTTATTCCTCCTCAGGAGGCTCGGACGCACCTTGTTCCAAATTTTCATCTACATTATCGTTATCTTCATCTACAAATTCATATTCGGGAATCTCAATGCCACGGACATCAATTTTGCCGGTGACTATATCGGAGGATATAGAAGCCTTATATTTTTTTAGTAATGATATTTCCTTTATGCGGGCATCTATGCGGGCATCTATGCTATCAAGGTACGCAGCAATTTTAATTTGTTCCTCTATTGGCGGTACAGGTATCCTGATACCTTTCAGCTTAGTATAGTCAATATTCTGTCCTTCTCGAATGCCTGTAACACACTGTTTCAACAGTTCAATAAACACTTTTGATTTTGCAAGGTGCTTGAAATATTCTGTAGTAATTCCTTTTGGAATCATTACTGTGTATGCAGGACTAATAATCCCTTGGTAATGGGCAAGTTCTATTCCTCCTTGGAACGAGCGCAAGCTAATTACAAAATCTCCTTTGCGAACCAGCTTTAATAGTTCCAAAAGGGACATACCATCGTGCAGGCGAGGGGCATGTCCAACAGACCTGCAGAGAACATACCCAACATGAGGACATTCATTAAGGCTTGGGCGAAGAATAAAGGTTTGCAGTACGCAGCATAGTTGAATAACCGACGATTTTTTTAAAATAGTCGCCGGTTACTGCTTGACAAATCGAAAATTGTCGTTATATTCTCTGCGGAAGGAGGAGCCTTTATGAGAAGCGTATTGTTTGTTATGGCCGCTTGCCTGATAATTTTGCTGTGCGGATGTGGGAGTAAAGTTCCGGAGACAATGAAAAATCCAAAGACAGAGTTCATCAAGGTTGAGGATTACAAAAGACCCGAATTTGTGGTCCCGTCAAATTACCGTCTGATAAAAAACGGGATCTATGCTGTTCTTGACGAAAATGGAAATATCGAAGGGTATATGAAGCTTGTCAAAGACGGAGAGGAGTATGTTTGGGTAAAAAGCAGTTTTGAAGAAGCCTACCAGTAAAAAGCCGCCGATTTCCGAAAGGGAAGTCGGCGGTACTTTTATCTGCAATGAGGGCAATTCGGTCCTTTGCGACGAACTCTGGCGGCTATTTCGCAATTGTATTCCCTGTGGCAGTTCTGACAAATGAACCAGGCTTCCTTGTGTGACATCGGCGTTACCGTTTCGGGACCAAATGCGTTTTTTGTCGGATGCCATTCAACGGCGACATCCGGTCTCTTTTTCAGAAGCGATTTGCATATAGGACATCCTTTGTTCCGTCGCATCCGCTCGGCAGGCGTTGCGGTATACGAGTGTCCTTCCGGGCAGATCCAATAAAGCACGGCGTTGCTCATATAACTGACGCTTTCCGGGGCGATATGATTGTGTTCGTAGTCCCATTCGTTCAAAAGCTCCAGTCTGTGGGCAAACAGAGAGTTTTCTTCGCTCTTGCAGTAGGGGCAGGGAGATGAGGCGGCAAGCTGCTGTGCAATGGTGCGTTTCCATTTGTGCCCGTGTTCACAGCACCAGTAATGTGGAACGGCAGAACGGGGGCTGATGGCAAAGGCTGATTTTTCGTTTTCCGGTGCCCAGTATTTTGCAAGCTCCGGATATCTTTGCCCGAGTGAACCGGCACAGTCATGGCCGCAAGTTTTGCAGTAGCCTCTGCGCACTCTGTTATAGGGAGCTTCATATTCAATGTGTCCGTGCGAGCACACCCATTTACATACGGTGGTTGATTTGAAACCGATTTTATCGGCAGGATAGGGGTTATCTTCGCTGTATTCGGAAAGCAATGTTTGAAGCTTGTTATCGATGCAGTAACGATAAAGCGTTGTTATTCCTGCTCGCATACATGCTCCTCCTTATGAAGTGCAAGAACTCCGCACAGGCAGAAGCATTCCAAGGCAAAGAAAAGCGGCATGGACGATGTCTGACCGAACCAACCGATAAGGTTATATATACCGATTGCGACGACGGCTAAGATGATTATGTATTTTACGGCTTTCATAAAGAGCACCTCTCTTTTTCTATATCTTATTATAACATAAATCAAAGCAAATGTCAATAGTGGTTAAAAGCAGAGAGAAAAATGCCGAAGGGTTATGCGCCCTTCAGCAATTCTTCTTTGGACGGCCAAAGCTCGGCATCTACCAGCATTTCTTTCAGATCCCGTTTGCGGATGTTCATTTCCTCGCGGAAGGAACGCTTGTCCAGCACCGCCTCATAGAGCAGAGCTTCCCGTACCTTGATGATTTCCTCCGTGAACCAGCAGTCATCCCTGCGGTTTTCCATAATGCACTGTGCAACATACATCTTGTCCTTGAACCAGGGGGTGCGTGTGATGGCGCATATGACCCAGTCATGTTCCTTTGGATCTTTCATTGCAAGGCTGCGGAAGTACACCTTCCGATAACCGGTAGGCCAATATTCGATCTCATCTTTTTCAAGCTCGAATTCTTCGAATTTAACGGGGATCTCATAGTATTCTTTGCCGTAATTCAAAAGTCTGTACCCTTCAACAGATAACAACTGCTTTTTACCCATACTGCTTTTTCAAAAGAGGTTGAAATCAGCGTATTTGTATCCTTGGCCCTTGTACTTCAGGCTGCGAATATGTATTTGTAATGTCGGTAAAAAACAAAAAAGGCCACCGACAAGGCAGACCTATAGATAGAACTATAGTGTCTTACCTTGCCGGTGGCCTCTCACGTATGTCTGGAATAACTACCGGTTCATGTTCGGGCTGCTGCCCACGATCAAGTGACCTGGAAGCGGATTTAGCGCGGCCCTGTTTCAGCCCGACCGTTCCGTCGTGATGTCGTTGATTCAGTTGTTATAGGAACTCGCTTCGATGTTCTTCAGGCAGATCAAGGGGAGATTATCCCCCAGCCAGATAAGGACTCATGCCATGCTCATGCAGCCATGCCTTTGCTTTGCTTACAATGGCCTCTGGCGCATCCTTGATGCCGCAAATGGCCTTGTACACGGATGCCCAGAAAACAACATTGGGTGTCTGCGCAATTTCCGTTTCTCCATATTTGATCATGTAGGCCTCGATCTTCTTTCGGTCAAGGCTGAACAGCGCCTCGTTGCGCTCTTTTACAAAAGCCTCTAACATCGTCATATCAATGCTCCCTCAATTCCAAGTCACTATGCTCCATTCCAATCGGTGCATATATGTCAATCACATCGTGCCTTCTGCCCACTACCGTGCGGACCATTTCGGCACTGCATTTCGTGCAAATAACTCTAATCTGATTTTTCTTGTTTTTTAGCCCCGCTACCTGCGTCTTACAGTTTGGGCAATACCAAGAGTAAATCGTCCAATCCTCCAGCATCGCCATTCTCCTTCTATCTTTTCTTATTCAACGGAACAAGGAGATTGCAATCTGCCATCTGATATACTGGAACACGCCTGCTTTTAGCGTACTTCAATATTTGAACAGCGTTATGGCAACTCTCGCATTCCATCCATCCGTCGGTCTCATCTAAATCGAGACTCCTGTTGACTGTGCCGCAAATAGGGCATTTCACATCTTTTGCATTCAAAACAACACATCTCCCATCGAATCAAGATTATTGTTTAGAGTGATTTGATTACGTGCCGAGCAACACCTTGTACCTGAAAGCTCCGCACCTTTATTGTTTTGCCAGGGTACCGTTCTTCTCAAGCACCTGCGAGAAGCGGAGCGTGACATAAGTCACTGTGCAGCCCTGCTGGATATAGTCCTCAGCGGACGGTACGGAACCAAGGGCAACGCCCTGCTCATGCAGCAGCTCCGGGTTGCCAGCAAGAATGGTTTTCCCATCCACAACGGCACACACGCCGCGCCCCGGGATCATTCGAAAATCCTTGGCTTCCGGCAGTGTTTTCCCGGTTTTCTTGTAACAGCTCACGATCGCTTTTCCGAGCGGATGCTCAGAGAACTGTTCCGCCGATGCCGCAAGGCGATAGATTTCATCTTTGTTAAAGGACACCGAAACGCTTTCCGCTGCGACGACTTCCGGCGTTCCGTATGTCAGCGTTCCTGTCTTGTCAAATGCAATGACCTTTGCATTGGCAAGCCGTTCGAGCGCGTCGCCTTCGCGGACAAGAAAACCGTGCTTTGTCGCGTTACCGATCGCCGCCATGATCGCCGTCGGCGTTGCAAGCACCAATGCGCAGGGACAGAACACGACAAGGATCGTGACCGCGCGGATGATCTGTCCCGTAATGATCCATGTCAGTCCCGCAGCGGAAAGTGCAATGACCACTATCCATGTCGCCCACCTGTCGGCGAGTCCCACGATTTTGGCTTTGCCCGCGTCTGCCGACTGCACAAGACGGATCATCCGCTGAATGGAGCTGTCCTCGCCGACCTTGGTCGCTTCCATCTCAAATGCGCCGAACTGATTGACCGTGCCGCTTGACACCGTGTCGCCGACCGTCTTGTCAACCGGGAGGGATTCACCCGTCATGACCGCCTGGTTGACCGCGGTCTGTCCCGATACGATCACGCCGTCAACAGGGATGCTCTCGCCGGGCAGTACGCGGATGCGGTCGCCGACTTTGACCTGCTCGGCGGGTATGATTTCTTCCTTGCCGTCGCGCAGACCCGCGCGGTCTGAGGTGTCAGGTGCACGAGTTTTTCAATACCTGCGCGCGCCCGTGCCACTGTCAGCTCTTCAAGCAGTGCGCCGAGCTGCATGATGACCGCGACTTCTCCCGCCGCGAAATCCTCTCCGATGCAAACCGATGCAATAAGCGCAAGAGACACAAGCACATCCGCTTTGATGTCAAACTCGGTGACAAGACCGATAATAGCTTCCAGAATGATGGGCAGACCGCAGAGAATGATCGCAAACCACGCCATATCAAACGGAAACGGCTGAAATTTCAAAAGACTGCATACAACCGCGATGCCCGAAATCACAAGCAAAACGATATCCTTTTTGATCCCGCCGAGCGACAACAGGTACTCCAATTTTCCCATAACCCGTTTCATGGACAAGCTCCTTTCATACCATAAGGGGTATGTGTATATTATACCCCGGTGGGTATTGCTTGTCAATAGGAAAAACAAAAAAAGCAGCTTTTTTTCGCTGCCTTTTTTGAAAATATGTCTTACTGCATATTTGCGAAGCGTTCCACCGCTTTTGTAAAGCTCTCGATGGTCTTATCTGCGTCGCCGTGTTCGATACCGTCGCGGACACAATGCTTAATGTGCCCCTCGAGCACGACCTTGCCGCAGCCGTTGAGCGCCGACCTTGCCGCGTTGATCTGAGAGAGAATGTCTTCGCACGGTATATCCTCATCCACCATCCGGTCGATCGCCTGTACTTGTCCGATGATCTTTTTCAGCCTGCGATGCAGATTTTCGAAATCCATACACTGTTTCATTATATTACCTCCGTACCGTTAGGGGTATATGTAATTATAGCGCAAAAACACTGCGGAGTCAAGACCTGTCGATATTCATTACCGGTCAGACATCATACGATCTGTCGATCGCCTTCAGTTCTCCGAAGGTATCGATCTCTATTACGTCCTCCGAATAGCACTCGCGTATTTCTACCTTATAGCGGTCGCGGTGCATTATAAGAGCAGACATTTCCCAGTATTTTTCCTTTCCGCCGGGGGAAGCGAACGTATCGGGAATATCCTCGGCGAGCTTTCTGCCGTCTTCTTCGTTCCAATAGGATATTCCGACCATCTGCCAGCAGTTAAGGCCGCCGACCTTTTCATCGGTAATGATCCCATCCTTGACTTCAAAACACCAGTCATCGGAGCGATCTTTCTTTATACCGAGGAAGTTTGACGTATAAAGGTACTTTTTGATTATACCGGGATTGTTTATAAGCAGATCCGCCTCAAATACATACGCGTTTGAGAACATATACCTCGCACACATGGCGGACGATATATTATTTGCTTCGTTGTAGCTGGGATTTTCAAGAAAACGGATCATCGGATACTTATAAAGAAGCTGATCGAACTGCTCTGCGAGATATCCTCTCACAATATATATTTCGGTTATCCCCACAGCGAGGCAAGCATCTATAAGACCGTCAATTATCCTCTTGCCGTGAACACGCACAAGCGGCTTGGGAGTGTTCAGGGTGATAGGTGCCATTCTCGAGCCAAAGCCGGCTGCAATGAATATCGCGCGCTTGGCACGGTAAGGCTCAAGTGCTTCTATGCCGTTGCCGTTTATCGCCCCGTTTGCCATGCAGCCGAGATCGGTCAGCTCCTTTACCGTCTTGTTTATCGTACCGAGCGAATATCCGGTAGCCTTTTCAAGATCGCGCTGTGTAAGAGCCGTGCCGGAGGTTGCAAGCTCGCGAAGTATATCAAACTGTTTGCGGGAAAGTCCCATTTCATATTCCTTTCACAAATGCATGGATTGTTTTTCTGCCGAACGAACTGCAATGCAGCGGCATACCCGTTGTCGGAACAACGGATAAATTGTCATATATACGTATTATATCATGAATATGATTTTTTGTCAACCGGAATAGTCAAACAATGCCGCCCTTCGGAGACAACATAAAATCATCGCCGCAAGATCCCGCCGCCGGAATTATACCGCGCTCCGACTTTCAAAAAATTAATTTTGCTTTCTATTGACAAAACGGTAATATTGCGATATAATTAAAAGTAATAGTGTCGCATTGCGGAGCGCCATTATACAACCGAAAACAGTTAAGGAGATGGTTTTTTCAATGGACGGTGACAGTTTATGCTGATCGCTATTTTTGTTTTATTTGTAATTCTCGGCGGATATTTTGCCTGCTGCGAAAGCGCATTTTCCGCCATGAATAAGATCCGTATCAAGAACCTTGCCGAAAACGGCAACCGCAAAGCCAAAAACGCGATGTATGTCGCAAACAACTTTGACAGAGCGCTGACCACACTGCTCATAGGGATCAATATCACACATATTGCCTCCGCATCGGTCTCCACTCTGTACGTTACCCGTGTATTCGGCGATGAAATGTCCGAGGGCGCCACACTCGCCTGCACATTCATTACCACGGGCATCGTTTTCCTGTTCAGCGAGATGATACCGAAAAGCTTCGCCAACGACCGTCCGGACACTGTAGCACTGTTTACAGCGTCGTCCATGCGCGTCATGATGAAGGTCTTTTATCCTCTTGCAAGATTCTTCGGATTTATTTCGGACTTTTTCTCGCGCCTCTTCAAGCATGAGGAAACGCCGTCTATCACCGAAGAAGAGTTGTACGACATAATCGATACAGCAGAGGAACAGGGCGTTATGAACGAGGAGCAGAGCGATATGCTCAAATCCGCACTTGACTTTGATGAGATCTGCGCGCGCGACGTCATGACGATGCGCGACGACATTCAGTATGTCGACGTGAACATGCCGAACAGCAAGCTGATCGGAAAGATCAAGACTATCCCCCACTCGCGCATTCCCGTATGTGACGGTTCTCTTGATAATGTGGTCGGTGTTCTTCC
>ULWQ01033437.1_pt1 | contig 12353 bp, 13 predicted proteins | sample 1960491 | NCBI WGS metagenome assembly ULWQ01 (sample SAMEA4835816, study PRJEB28245) | human gut metagenome | biome: gut microbiome; material: fecal sample | place: Denmark | collected 2008
GTTAATTTTGAGTTTTCAAAAGATAAAACTGATTTGCCAAGTCACTCAATAGTTAACTTTAAGCAAAATAACAAAATTATGTTTACAGATACTGGCGTAAGATGTTCTTCAACTAGTGCATATTATTCTGTACCAACAGAAAATCCAAATTTCGAATTTATTTTAGATAATGATTTTGCCTACACAATTGAAGATCCTAATGGATATATTATTTATTATGGTGTTACAACTAGTGTAAATCAAAATTTCTAAATAAATAATAAAATTAAAAGTTGTTCTAATTATCTTAGTTAGTTCAACTTTTTTTATTTAAGAAATTATTAGTGTATTTAATTGATAATAAAAGAATCAATTTTATTTAATAATTCTTTGTTTTCTGTAACTTTATCATCCATTTTTAGATTAAATTTATGTCTTTCAATTTTTAAAATTTTACTATTATCTCCATTAACTAGTTGCAATAAAGTAGGAATAAATAATGGAGTTTCTTCTTCACTACCAAATATGGCTATTATTTTTAATTTCTTTAGAAACGTATTCCACTTATTGCTATTATTATTAAAAAAGTCTTGCATTCTTTCAGAAAAAATAAAATATAAAGATGAAGGATTAGAACAATACATTGGAACTAATAAAATAATATTTTTATATGTTAATGATGTTTCAATTAAACTGTATATTTCATCGTCTCTATATTTGCATGCTCCTTTAAAGCACTCGTAGTTACAATTAGAGCAAGGATTGTATGATATATCTTTAAAAGGAATAAAAGTATCTTTTTTGTTCATCAAATGGTGAGCAATATCAAAACAATTTCCTTCAGCTCTTCCACTAAAGGAAATATAAATATTGCTGTTTTTGTCATGAGCATTAGAGATGTTTGTATTTTCATCATCAACAATTGATTTTAAATCAATGTTATATTCTTTAATTAATAAAATAAGTTTATCATAACTAATATCATTGATTCCTTTTTCGATTTTATTAATAGATGATCTTGATGTATAACCTAGTTTTTTACCGAATTCCTCCTGTGACATTCCTAGCGATAATCTTAACTTTTTTACTTTATTTCCAATTTTACTTTCCATTTTACTTTCCTTTATCTAAGAAGTTCATAATAGGTTTAATCATGACGTCTTTTTCTTCAGGCCTTGATTCTGCAGTTAGTACAGTAATTGCAACTAATGTATCGTTAGCAATTATTTTTTTGCCGCCTTTTATTAAAGCGTGATTTTTATTTAAAAATTCTAAAAATAATGTTGCTGCTATTCTTTTGCATCCATCAGCAAATGGGTGATCTTTTACTAAGAAATATAGTAAATGAGCTGCTTTTTCTTCTAATGAAGGATAAACTTCTTGTCCAAATACATTTTGATAAACTGCAGCAAGAATACCGTTTAATTTTCCTTCTTCCTTCTCGACTCCAAATACAGATGATGTTGTTTTAAACTTCATTGAATCAATTATTGTTCTACAGTCGGAATATGTCAGTTTATATATCGATTCATTTCCTTTAGGTTTAATTAAGCATTGATGATCGTAATTATCTAATAAGTCTAATGCTTTTGTATATTCCTCTATAACATTAACTAGTGCTTCTTGTTCAATATTTAATGATGGAGCAAGCATTTTATTTTGTATTTCGATCGTTTTATTTAAGGCTGAAATTCTTTTTTGATTTATAGAATAACCTTGAATTAAATATTCTTTTAATATTTTATTTGCCCATTTTCTAAAAAGAATACCTCTTTGTGATTTAACTCTATATCCGACGGAAATAATCATATCAAGGTTATATATTTTTATACGACGATTGACTTTTCTATTTCCTTCAATTTGAACTACCGAGGATTCCTCGATAGATGAAATATCTAATTCATTTTCTTTTAATATATTTTTAATATGTAAGCTAATGTTGTCTATTGAAACTTCAAATAGTAGCGCCATTTCTTTTTGAGTAAGCCAAACTGTATCGTTATCTATATCTGCTCTAACATTAATTTCAAAATTATTATCAGTAAATTTAACTAGTTCAAATTTGTCCATAAAATTACACCTCAAAAACATCATATGATAATGTAGATAAATAATCAACTTATAAATATATTTTTTATCTTTTCCTAATCACTTGACTTTCGAGCCTCTTAGAGTGATAGATAGACACCATAGTCAGGAGGTACGAAATGAGCCAAAAACAAGCACAGTCAGAAACAAAATATAGATTATTGGTTTTGATATTAAAAAACCTTATTGAAGAAGGTCACATCACTGAAGAGAAAATCAAATCCATCCGCAAGGCAATCTCTAAAAAATACAGGCCCGTTATAGGTTGGCTAGAGGCTAACGAATGAGAAAGACAATTACTCAAATAGCAGCAAAACCAAAATCAAAAAGCAGCTCGCAGGTATGGCAGAGAAAGCGAGTCGTGGCATATACTAGAGTTTCAACGGAACAGGATGAGCAGTTGAATAGCCTTGCCGTGCAGCAAAGGTATTTCGAGGAATTTATAAACAAGAATCCATAATGGACAAACGCGGGCATTTACTATGATGATGTCATCAGCGGTACAAGCCTCAAAAAGCGAGATTGCTTTAATAGATTGATATCTGACGCTATCGATATCAAGGCTTTCCAGAAATACCATGGACGTCCTTCAAACCATCCGAGCATTGAAATCCAAAGGCGTCACCGTGTTTTTTTGAGAAGGAAAATATCGATAGTATTGATATGAAAAGCGAATTCATCCTAACCGTAATGTCATCACTGGCTCAGGAAGAATCGCAATCATTATCAGAAAACATAAAGTTGGGAAAGCGCAAGATATGTCGTGAAGGCAATGTGTACGTGGCATATTCCCAATTTTTCGGATATAAGCGAGGTGGCAAATACGAACTTGTGACAGACAAGGAACAAGCCAAAATTGTCAAATTGATCTACAAGCTTTACCTTGAGGGAGATACCCTACAAAAATCGCAAAGGCATTAAACGAATCAAGCATACCGAGCCCTAAAGGCATAAAATGGACGAAAAACGTAATCGTCAACATATTGTCAAATGAGAAATACTGCGGTTATGCCATTCTTCAGAAGTCCTTTGTCGTAGATTTCATATTCCGCGCCACAAAAAAGAACGAGGGCGAATTGCCACAGTACTACGTAAGGAACGACCACCCAGCAATCATAAAAAGCCACTTGGGACGAAACCCACATGATTGAGAACAATTTTGTCGTGATTAAAACATCGCGAAGATATCTTGCAACTTTTCTTGCCTCTTCGTTGATGGTTTCTAGGTTTGCGTAATCTATGCCGATATCACTGATGTTGGAAATGTTGACAACCGAAACGTTACCACCTTCTGCTTTTTCTGTTATTGCCTTGCCTCTGAACACTTCCGCCACCTCATTGTCCCGTAGCTTTTTTCTATTATATAACTTAAGCGTTATTAATTTGTCCTTGTAGGGGTTTACCATCTCTTGACTCAAAGTGTCGTTCGAGCCTTTGCCACAAAGAAACCATTGCCACAATGATAGTTCGATTGCTCAGTTCATTTTATAGTAGTTTGTGTAAACCATATTACGGGTAGAATCCGCACTTTCGATAAACATCTTGAATTTATATTGGTCGGAATCAGTGTCTAATTCATATCGAATTTCAAAAATCCAAACTGAGCCTTTTGAGAAATAGCCGTTTTCCAAGGTGTTGTTCATTACATAATAGAAACTATATAATTTGCTAGGATTGTCATCGAAAAAATCGTTCAAGTTACTCTTTTTCTCTATGATGTACCAGTTCTCGTTTGTGCTCATATTATATTTTTCGATTCTCGGTACACCGAACATCCCGGCGTAATTGGTTTGGAAGTATGAGAAATACGTCTCGGCGTTTGCATTAAACGTTGCTTCGTCCGGGCAAACTTGCGAAAACGAATAGCCACCGTTAAACCAAGCATCGCTTGAGTTTATTTCTCCAGACAAGCCAGTCGGCGCAGTCAGGCCGGCAAGTCCTTTTTCCGATAGTTCTTCTTCGGTAAACCATTTTGTCCTATCGTGGATTTTTTTGCTTACTCCGCTGCTATCGCCGCCTCCACACGCTACCAATCCGACACAAGCTACCGCTAGAAATATTGCACAACAAATAATATGCGTTCTTTTCTTTATCATGTTGCTAACCTCCCACGTGACTGCTAACCAGTCTTGTAACATTTCCACTCTATTTGAATTCTTTCTACACACTTAATTTCAACACTGAGTCATTAAGTTTATTTAATTGTAGTTTATTTATATATTTTTTTCAATAAGCGTTCAATAGAGCCCATAATCGTTTATTTGTTATGGCAACCGTTGACAAATAAAATCATAGAAACGCACAAAATAAGAATTTAAAATTTTATGTATTAAAGTTCGAGTGTTCGAACCTACGGTAAGAATCAAACTCCCGTAAAAATTAAAAAAGTTTGACACATGTCTACTTTTGATTGGCTAGTGCAATTTGTGTCAAACCTATGCTTTTCTTATGTGTAAGGTAACCGATTTTAATACAATTTGCATACAGTAATTAAATTTTGCGTACAGTCAGTGAAAAATGCGTACAGCAAACAAAGGAAAACCTCCCAACGTTGTGGGAGGTCAAAGTAACTGTTTCAGTTACCGAATGTGCTCTTTCTTTTACATAACGAGCCAAAGGTATGGCGCTAAACTCGGACTCTCCATAACTTTGAGTCGTTTGGAAGCATTCTAGACTGCTCGGTTAAATTATACAATTTTTTTGTAGTAAGAAACAAATAAAAATTCTAATTCAAGTAACAAAAAAGCTTACTCAAAAAACAATCTCTCTTAAGCAGGTTTTCAATTAATTATTATATAAAATATTTAAGTAGACACCTATTAAAAATTCTTTAGACTTTCTTATTAACACACTAATCGTTAAGTAACTAGTCTCAATTATTGCTTACTCAAATCTCCATCGGAGCAGTGAATGGTGAAATTGCCGGTGTTGAGATACCAATTATCACCTTTTGTAATGCTATTCCATTGTTTTTTTTGCCTTTATACTCAATGCTCGTAAGTAAACTGCAAGCTAAGAATGCATATTCACCTATGGATTGTACATTTGCTCCGATTGCCACGCTCGAAAGGTTGGTGCAACCAGAGAATATATAACCACCCAAAGAGGTTACAATTGTAAGGTGCTCTAGGGTAACGTGTTGCGGAAGTAACCGAAATTTTCGCTCGGATACCTCCGCTACGTTTCCTTTCATTGAATCACGTCGATTATTTCATGACTATAATAATACCAAAACGCTATTGCTTGCGATTGAACGGCGTCCTTCGTTGCCTTTTGCCTTACGAGGAAGACAAAGCCTTTCACCCGCATTGCATCGTTTGGCATAATCTCCCAGACGTGGGATTCTTGCAAATTCAGCATTGAAGTCCACCCATTCACCGAAGGCTTTCCTCCGTTTTCTTCCAGTTCCAAAAGATCACCGTAGACGGACTTTCCTCCGTCATCATGGTTTTTCAGATATCTTTCGTTGTACGGTATCACCTTGTATTCCAGTCCTAAACTAGCAACAGTTGCTTTTTCCTCTTCGGTCAATTCTCTTATATAATGACGGTACATTTTCTCGTTCTCGTCCCAATCACTTGCTGGGACGCCTATGTTCACAATGCGCGGATTGCTTTTGTGGTAATAAAACACGAACCTTTTTTCGTCTTGCGTTTCTGCATCGTGAGATAACTTAACGCCCGAAGAATCAACGTCTCGACTAAACAGGCAGGCAACACTATGAGAAATTGCATTCTGTCGTTTCGATTTCAAAGTGTAAGTCTTTTGCTCGGATGCGGCGCTTGCCTTGTAGTAGTAATTTTTAGGCGTGCGCACGGATACGTTTATCGTAGTCCCAGGTTGAAAAATCTGTTCGTCTCCTGTACTGTATTTTGTTATGTTTGTTGTTATGTTTGTATATTCTTCTTCGTAAAACGAATAGAGAATGTTGTAAATTCCGTTGCCGGGCATTGTTTCAATCGAGTTGTTATAAAAACAGATATACCAATTACCTCCGTTTACTGAAAACTCCAATTGTTGAGCCGCGTCTTTATCCTGTAAGTAATTGCCAAGATTCCCCACCTCAACGTAGACTTCTCCCGTATGGCTCTGCCAAATCTCTTCTATCGTCGGGGTTATCTCTCTGTCTTTCAGTTTTATTCCGCACGCGGAAAGCGTTGCAACTGCACAAATAACAAGTTCAATTGTCAGAAAAACACTTAAAACTCTCTTTTTCATAACGAAAACCTCCTTTTGTTCTTTTCGTCTTTTGTTATTAGCCATTCAAATCGTTTTGTCTTGCACAACCGTAAAATTCTGTTTGTTGTTTAAAAATAGTCGAATCAGCCTACCTTGATACCAATAGTTGCAGTCTGTTCCGGAGCCACAGAACGATATATGTGGCTTCTTGTCCGTTCGGTTTCCACCGCTTTTCTTTATTTTATTATAACATTATACAATATTTCGATGCAACACTTGGAATTTATGGGGCCTCTCCAAACAAGAAATTTTATTTAAACCCTTTCGTTCCGTAGTAACATTTAAGAAATAAAAAAGCCCTGCAAAAGCACCTAGTGGTACTTCTACAAGGCTGACTTCTAACTTGGCAGATAGTGCAAAAATCCATTTATGCCAACAAAAAAGGTTCAATACTATTGCATCAAACCTATAGTCTAATAATGGTGGGGACAATGAGATTTGAACTCACAAGGATTTCTCCACTAGATTCTGAGTCTAGCGCGTATACCATTCCGCCATGTCCCCGTATGAATAATATTATTGCATTAATACTTAGTTTTCAACTAAAATAAAATATAATTTATACAAGAGGTAATTATGACACAATTTGAAAAAAGAAACATTTCGATGATGATGGACTTGTATGAAATGACAATGGCCAACGGATATTTTAAAGATTATAAAGAAAATGAATGGGTTGTATTTGATGTCTTTTATCGAAAAAATCCTGATGAAGGTGGATTTGCTATTTTTGCTGGATTAGAGCAAGTTATAGATTATTTAGAAAACATGCATTTTTCTAATGAAGATATTGAATATTTAAGATCTTTGAATTTATACAGCAATGAGTTCTTATCATGGCTTAAAGAGTTCAAGTTTAAAGGTGATATATACGCTATAGATGAAGGTACAATTATGTATCCAAATGAACCAATTTTAACTGTATACGCTCCTTTAATTGATGCTCAATTGATTGAAACAGCGATATTAGCTGAAATAAACCATCAATCATTGATTGCGACTAAGACTAGAAGAATAGTTAAATCTGCTAAAGGAAGAGCTGTATCCGATTTTGGCGCTAGAAGAGCTCATAATGTCGATTCGGCAGTATATGGTGCTAGAGCTGCATTTATTGGTGGCGTAAATAGTACTGCAACGGTTTTAGCTGGGCAAATGTTTAATATTCCAGTTAGTGGAACAATGGCCCATAGTTGGGTTATGTATCATGATAATGAATATGAAGCGTTCAAAAAGTTTGCTGAGATATATCCAGATAATGCAATTTTGTTGGTAGATACATATGATGTTTTACATTCAGGAGTACCTAATGCGATAAGAGTCGATAAAGAAGTTTTAATGCCAATGGGAAAAAGATTAAAAGGTGTTAGATTAGATTCAGGTGACTTAGCATATTTATCAAAAAAGGTTAGAAAAATGCTTGATGAAGCGGGTCTAAATGATTGCATAATTGTCGCATCTAATAGTCTTGATGAATTTACTATAAAATCAATTATTGAACAAGGTGGTAAAATCGATTCGTTTGGAGTTGGTGAAAGACTTATCACGGCTAAGAGTGATCCAGTTTTCGGGGCTGTTTATAAGCTTGTTGCTGTCAATAAAGAAAAAGCATGTATGCCTAAAATTAAAATATCTGAAACTTTTGAAAAAATTACAAATCCAGGTCATAAGAAGCTTTGGAGAGTATATGATGAAAACAAAAAAGCAGTTGCTGATTTAATAACTTTATATGATGAAACTCCTGATTTTTCTAGCCCATATTATTATGTTGACCCAGCAAAACCTTGGAAAAATAGATGCTTTGAAAATTGTACTTTAAAAGAGCTTCAACATTTAGTAATGAAAGATGGAAAGAGATTATATAGATCTAAACCACTTAATGAAATTAGAAAATATGTCTCTGATCAATTAGAAAATGAAATATGGGAAGAGGAACAAAGATTTGAATTTCCACATCATCACTATATTGATATGAGCCCAGAATATTATAAAATGAAGATGGAGCTCTTAACTGAAGCTCAAAAATCAAATAACAAAAAGTAATTGTAAAATTAATTTAGCCGGTAGTAAAATACCGGCTTTTAATTACTTATTGTAGTGACTAAATTTCAATTTTATGCCATACTTAAATAAGAAACTAGAAAACTAGCTCTTTTTATTTTATGGGGGATTTATGGCTAAATATATTTTTGTAACTGGTGGTGTTGTATCAGGAATAGGTAAAGGCATTGTTGCCGCTTCAATTGGTAGACTTTTAAAAAGCAGAGGACTAAAAGTCTTTATGCAAAAGTTTGATCCTTATATTAATGTTGACCCAGGCACCATGTCTCCATATCAACATGGTGAAGTTTTTGTAACTGATGATGGAGCAGAAACTGATTTAGACTTAGGTCACTATGAAAGATTTATCGATGAAAAATTATCTAAGGCATCAAACATAACAACCGGAAGAATATATCAAACTGTTATTGAGAAAGAACGTAGAGGAGATTTTTTAGGTAAAACAGTTCAAGTCATTCCACATATTACTGATGAAATAAAAAGACAATTAAGAAAAGCAGAGGAATCATCAAAAGCAGATATTATTATTACTGAAATTGGTGGTACTGTTGGCGATATTGAATCTTTGCCATTCTTAGAGGCTATTAGACAATGGCGTAGGGAAGTCGGAATAAATAATACTTTTTACGTTCATGTAACTTTAATTCCGCATTTAACTGCTACGGATGAATTAAAGACAAAGCCTACACAACATAGCGTTAAAGAACTTAGATCGTTAGGGATTCAACCTGATATGCTTGTTTTACGTACTCCAAGAGATCTTGACGATGAAATTAGAGATAAAATTGCTGGCTTTTGCGATGTAAATATTAACTCTGTCATTGTTTGTAAAGATGCAAAAATCCTTTACGAAGTTGCTACAAATTTATACAAACAAAATATTGATTCAATCATCTGTGACTACTTTGGTTTAGAAACTAAGCCAATTGATTTGACAGAATGGAATGAATTAATTAGAAAAGTTAAACATATGAATGGCAAAATTAGAATTGCTTTAGTTGGTAAATATGTACAACTACACGATGCTTATATAAGTGTTGCTGAAGCTTTAAAGAGCGCTGGCTATGAAGTTGGAAAAGAAATTGAAATAGATTGGGTTCAATCTGATCACTCTGACGATCCTGAATTTCTTGAGCACCTCAAGCAAGCTGATGGCATTTTAGTACCTGGTGGTTTTGGATCTAGAGCGACAAACGGAAAAATGAAAGCAGCTAGATATGCAAGAGAAAATGGAATACCATATCTTGGAATTTGTTATGGCATGCAATTAGCTGTTATCGAATTTATGAGAAATGTCGTTGGAATCAAAGATGCAAGTTCAACAGAAATCGATCCTGCTACATCAGAGCCAGTTATCGATTATTTACCAGATCAATACGAAGGATTAAATTTAGGCGGAACATTAAGACTCGGAAGCTTTGAATGTAAGTTGAAAGAAAATAGTCTTGTTAGAAGTTTGTATGGCACTGAAATAATTCACGAAAGACACCGTCATAGATATGAATTTAACAATAAATATAAAGAAATTTTAGAGAAAAACGGGATGAAAATTACTGGTGTTAACCCTGTTTCTGGTTTAGCAGAGATAGTTGAGATACCACAACATCCTTTCTACGTAGGATGTCAATTTCATCCAGAATTCCAGTCAAGACCTACTCGTCCTCATCCATTGTTCTTAGGTTTTATTAGAGCAGCAAATGAGAGAAAAAAGTAATTAATTTACTATTATCCTATTATATACACGTGCGTACGTGTATAAAAAGCATAAAGAAAACGCTATCATGGAAGAGCCTAAAAAACTCTTCCATTTTTTATAAAAAAGTGTTGACTTAATCAGCTATATGGTATATATTTGTAAGGCTGGTATTATGCCAGCACGCGTTGACGTGTGAGATTGTCGAAACGCCCATAAGGGTTGTCATGTGTTCGAGAAATTCACACCGAGCGAAGTCTAGCCAGATTTTAGACAAGGAGGAAAACATGGCAAAAACAAACAACATTAGAGTTCGTTTGAAGGCTTATGATCACAAGATCCTCGATCTTTCAGTTCAAAAAATCATCGAAGCCGCAACGAAAACAGGTGCCACTGTTGTTGGCCCAATCCCGCTCCCAACTGAGAAGCAGGTTTACACAATCTTACGTTCACCATTTGTCCACAAGGATTCACGTGAACAATTCGAAATCAGAACACATAAGCGTCTGATCGATATCGTCAAGCCTACAAAGCAAACGATCGATACTTTACAAAGACTCGATCTTCCTAGTGGCGTCGATATCGAGATTAAATTATAGTAGGAGGTTACCGTAATGAAATCGATAATCGGCAGAAAGATTGGTATGACTTCTGTATTCGCTACTGATGGAACTATGTATCCAGTAAGTGTCGTTGAAGTATTACCAAACGTTGTCATCCAAAAGAAAACCGTCGAAAACGATGGTTATGAAGCTCTTCAAGTTGCTCTTGAAGAAAAGAAAGAGAATAGAGCTAACAAGTGTGAAAAAGGTATCTTCGCCAAAGCAAACACAACTCCAAAGTATGTAATTGCTGAAGTTAAAGGTGATGAAATCTATGGTCACAATGTTGGTGAAGCAATCGACTGTTCAATCTTTGCTGCTGGTGATATCGTTGATGTCACAGGCACAAGCAAAGGTAGAGGTTACTCTGGTGTAATCAAGAGATATGGTAAACACATTGGTCCAAAAGGCCACGGTTCAGGTTACCACCGTCAAATTGGTTCTTTAGCTACAAACGGACGTTGCAACAACCGCGTTCACCCAGGAAAGAAAATGTCAGGTCATCATGGCAACACAACAGCTACAATTTTAAATCTTACAGTTGTTAGCGTTGATGCTTCCAAGAACTGCATCTTAATCAAGGGCGCTATCCCAGGACCAAACAAATCAATCGTCAAGATTAGATCTGCTGTTAAAAAATCAGGCAAAGTTGATGTTAAACCATTAGTTAACTATGCCGAAGCCAAGTAATGAAGGAGAAAGCAATGAATATTATAAATAACAACATTGAGTTGCCAGTTCTTAATTACGAAGGCAACCAAATCGATACAGTTAAATTAGCTGAATGGGTCTTCGGTGTTGAATCTCATGAAGATGCTGTTCAATTAGCAGTTAAAGTTGATTTAGCTAATCGTCGTCAAGCTACTGCCAAGACAAAGACAAGATCTGAAGTCTCTGGTGGTGGTAAAAAACCTTGGAGACAAAAAGGTACAGGTAGAGCAAGAGCTGGTTCTTCCAGATCTCCATTATGGAGACATGGTGGTACAGTCTTTGGCCCAACCGGAACTCAAAACTACAAGCTTAAGATGAATAAGCAAGTTCACTTCTTAGCTCTTGCAAGTGTCCTTTCTGACAAAGTCGCAAGCAACAACTTAGTCGTTGTCACAGATGAAAAATTTGCAGAACCAAAGACAAAGAAATTTGCTGAAGCTCTTGCAGCTTTAAAAGCTGGCAAGAAAGTCTTATTCGCAATCGAAGAATACGATGACAATCTTGTCAGAGCAGCTTCTAACATTCCAGGATTATTCCTTGTTAGTTGCGACAACATCAGCGTCTATGATGTTTTAAACGCTGATACAGTCATTATGACTAAAGCTTGCGCCACATGCCTTAGCGGCGAATGTGACTGCGAAAACGAGGAGGTCAGTGAATAATGCCACGCGCAAAGAAAGTTGAAAAGGTTGAAGAAACAACCACAGCTGAAGTTAAATTCAGAACTGCAACTGTTCGTGACTACGAAATTATCGTCGCACCAATCGTTACAGAAAAAACACAAAATCTTCAAATTAACAATAACACTGTTACAGTTGAAGTTGCAAAAGACGCTGATAAAGATGAAGTCAAATCTGCATTTGAAGCAATCTTCTCAGTAAAAGTTGACAGAGTCAACATCGTTAACGTCGACAGAAAAGAAAAGAGAGTCGGCCGTTACAACGGATTTGTTAAAGGCTATAAGAAAGCTATTGTCAAAGTTA
>ULWQ01032779.1_pt1 | contig 12335 bp, 9 predicted proteins | sample 1960491 | NCBI WGS metagenome assembly ULWQ01 (sample SAMEA4835816, study PRJEB28245) | human gut metagenome | biome: gut microbiome; material: fecal sample | place: Denmark | collected 2008
GGGATGAAAGCCCATATCGCGCCCGCAACAATGCTCGTTATAATCATAACGGGGAAGAGAAGATAGGACGGGAGCTTGTCGCCGAAGAGGATCATGCACGCCGCCGTCGCGAAGCCGCCCATGAGAGCCTGTCCCTCTGCGCCGATGTTCCAGAATTTCATCTTGAATGCGGGGGTGACTGCGAGCGAAACGCACAGGAGCATTGCAAGATTCTGGAGCAGGCTCCATATACGCCTCGGCGAGCCGACCGCGCCGAAGATTATCGCGGAATAGACCTCCGCGGGGTTCTGCCCGGTGATGACGACGGTCACAACCGCGCAGACGAGCAGCGCAAGCACGACCGCGCCGATTCTGATGAGCCATGCCGCCCATGAGGGGACGGCGCTGCGCTTGACTATGTGGAAAAGAGGCTCGCGCTTCTGTCCGTTTGACTTACTCATGGGTTTCACCTCCGTCGGTTTTGGTCATAAGCAGACCGAGCTCTTCCTTTGTGGAAGTCCTCGCGTCAACCACTCCCGTTATCTTGCCGGAGTTTATGACGAGGATTCGGTCGCACAGCTCGAGCAGAACGTCAAGATCCTCGCCGACAAATATAACGGCGACGCCCTTTTCTTTCTGTTCGTTGAGCAGGTTGTATATAAGATAAGATGAGTTGATGTCGAGTCCGCGCACGGGGTAAGCCGCCATAAAGACCGTGGGGGAGGAAGCAATCTCACGGCCGACGAGCACCTTCTGCACGTTGCCGCCGGAGAGACGGCGGACGGGCGTATTCGCGCTCGGGGTCACAACTTCAAGGTCGCTTATAACTTTTTCTGCGAGCGTCTTGGGCTTCTTGCGCTCAAGGAACGCGCCCTTGCCCTTGCGGTAGCTTCGCAGCATCATGTTGTCGATTATATCCATGTTGCCGACGAGTCCCATGCCGAGTCTGTCCTCGGGGACGAACGACAGGCGCACGCCGAGCTCGCGGATCTGCATGGGCGTCTTGTCGCGCAGGTTGTCCCGGCCGCCGGTTTTGGGGTTGTTGTACATGATCTCGCCGCTGTTGAGATGCTGAAGTCCTGCGATGGATTCAAGCAGCTCGCGCTGACCGCTTCCGGCGATGCCCGCGATGCCGAGAATCTCGCCCGAACGCGCGGTGAACGAGATGTCGTCAAGAAGCTTGACTCCGTCGCGGTTGATGCAGCTGATGTCCTTGACAACGAGCCTGTCCACAGGGTTGACCGGATCGCTGCGGTCGATGTTGAGGCTTATCTTCTTGCCGACCATCATCTCGGTAAGCTCTGATTCGTTCGTCTCCGCGGTGTTGACCGTGCCGATGTATTCGCCCTTTCTGAGAACCGATACGCGGTCGGAGAGGGAGAGCACCTCGTGGAGCTTATGGGTGATGATTATGATAGCCTTGCCGTCGTCGCGCATGCGGCGCAGGATGTCAAAGAGTTTGAGCGTTTCCTGCGGGGTGAGAACGGCGGTGGGCTCATCAAGAATGAGGATGTCCGCGCCTCTGTAAAGCACCTTGATTATCTCAACGGTCTGCTTCTCCGAGACGGACATTTCGTATATCTTCTTGTTCGGGTCAATGTCGAAGCCGTACTGCTCGCTTATCTTTTTGATGCGCTCGGCAGACTTCTTGACGTTGAATTTGCCCTCGTCAAGTCCGAGAATGATGTTCTCCGTTGCAGAGAACACGTCCACGAGCTTGAAATGCTGATGGACCATGCCTATTTTGTAGTCGAGCGCGTCCTTGGGGGAGCGGATGACTACCTCTTTGCCGTCGATGAAAATCTGACCGTGATCCGGATAGTAGATTCCGGCGATCATGTTCATCAGCGTTGTTTTTCCGGAGCCGTTCTCGCCGAGAATGGAGAGTATCTCACCGCGGTTGACGGTCAGACATACATCCTTGTTGGCGATGATGCTTCCGAAGCTTTTTGAAATATTTTTCAGTTCAATTGCTGCGTTCAAGCCCACTTATCCTCCTATTTTAAATCTCAAAAGCCGATTAAAACAGGAAGGATAATCGGCTTTTCAAACTTAAAAATCTTGTTTTTTGAACTGCTTCAGACGGAGCGGCTTTCGTCGCCCCGTCTGAATGAAAGTTATAGCTTAATTATTTGTTGAGAAGAGTGATGCCGTCGATGTCAACATCAAAGTAAGGAGCGGAACGCTTCTCAGACTCGTGGAAGTAACCGTTGGAAACAACCTCGGTGTCGGGGGTGTAGTTCTCGTCGGTGTCGACGTCAGCCTTGTAGCTGGTGAGAACCTTGCCGCCAACAGTGAAGGTGGAGGTGTCAAAAACATGAAGAGTGCCGGCCTTGAACTGCTCTTCGGCAGCCTTGATAGCCTCGGCGGTGCCGGGAGCTGCGACCTTCTCGTTGATAGCGGTCAGCTCAACAGCGCCCTCGTTGATGCCCTTGCACCAGTCGGTGTCGATCTCTTTGCCGTCTCTGACGCACTCGATCATGTACTTCATGTAGGGAACCCAGTTGATTCTGGACGAAACGATGAAGGTGTTCGGGCAAGCGTCAAGAGTGGAGCCGTTGTAAGAAACGTTGGGGACACCTGCGTTCTCGCAAGCGGTGGGAGCGCCCATGGAGTCAGCGTGCTGGCTGATGAGCTTGCAGCCTCTGCCGATAAGCAGGGTAGCAGCTTCCTTCTCCTTGGCCTCGTCGTACCAGGAACCGGTGAACTGGACTTCCATGGTAGCCTCTTTGCAGACGGATCTTACGCCGAGGAAGAATGCGGTGTAGCCGGACTTAACCTCTGCATAGGGGAATGCGCCGACATAGCCGATCTTAGCGTCCTTAGCTTCGAACTTGCCTTCCTTGATCATAGCGTTGAGCTTCATACCTGCGGCAATACCTGCAAGGTAACGGCCCTCGTAGATGGAAGCGAAAGCGTTGTGGAAGTTCTTGAGACCCTTGGTGTGAGCCTGGGTACCGGTAGCGTGGCAGAACTGAACGTCCGGATACTTCTCGGCAGCCTGGATCATGAAGCTCTCATGGCCGAAGCTGTCAGCGAAAACGATTGAGCAGCCCTGATCAGCAAGGTCAGCCGCTGCATCGTAGCAAGCCTGATTTTCGTCGATGCCGGTCTTCTTGACTATCTCAACGCCAAGCTCCTTGCAGGCTTCCTCAGCTGCGGTGATGAAGTTCTTGTCATAAGTCGAGTTCTCGTCGTGAAGGAAGATAAAACCGACCTTCATTTTCTTCTCGCCGCCGTCCTTGCTGCTGCAAGCTGCAAAGCTGAAAATGGTGGCGAGCGCAAGAACGATCGCGAGGATTCTTGTGAATTTCTTCATTTTTTGACTTACCTCCAAAAAAATTTTTATATTTATCCCGCAGTACTGCACGGGAAAAAATAACTCAGTCGTCCTGTTCTTTGAATGTTATTGTTCCGCTGCCCATCTTTTCGATGATGGCGAGGGATTCGACTCTCGCGCCCTTCTCTTCGAGAACCTTTCTGCCGGGCTGGAAGCCCTTTTCTATTGCGATGCCGACGCCCTCAAGCTCGGCGCCCGCCTGGTTGATTATATCGATAAGCCCCGAAACGGCGGCGCCGTTTGCAAGGAAATCGTCGATGATGAGTATCTTGTCGCCCTTGTTTATGTAGTCTTTCGACACTGTAACGTTGCTGTCCGTGCCCTTTGTGAAGGAGTGGACAACGGAGGAGTAGACATTGCTGCCCACATTTTTGTGCGCGCCTTTTTTTGCAAAAACAACAGGCACAGAGAAATATTGCGCAGTTATGCACGCGATCCCTATGCCCGATGCTTCGATAGTCAGAATTTTATTTATATTACACCCGTCAAAACGGCGCTTGAACTCCTTGCCGATCTCCTGAAGAAGGTTCACGTCGATCTGGTGATTGAGAAACATATCCACCTTGAGAATATCGTCCCCGATCACTTTGCCGTCAGCAATTATGCGCTCCTCAAGCAGCTTCAAATCCTCGTTCCCCCTAAAGAAAAGTACGGTGAAAATACAATAATAGTATAGGGCTTTTTGGGGGTAAAAGCAAGGAAAAGTTTAAAAATCTGCATTTTATACAAACGCCGTCGGAAAAAATCGGATAAGTGTATGAATATGTCAATTTTGTGTACAAACTGTGTCAGTTTCTGCTGATGTTTCCCGCCGAAACATAACCTGTTGTGTTTTTAAACTCTATGGCATACCACCCGTTGAGTGCGCCGATTATTTTTACGGTGCGTCCGTTGGGGAGAGTGCCGATAACGGCGGAGGTCATATTCGGCGCACGGCGGACATTCAGAACCCCGCCCCGCGTGCTAACGATACCCGTGGCGGGAAAAACGGGCGGATAGTACTGCACGCCGAGAAAGTCCGCGATGCTTATAACAAGATTTTCGGCTATCGCGTCGATGTTGTCGGCTATCCACCGCGCGTCCTGCTCGTTGTCGTGGTAGGCGAGCTCGAGATAAGCCGCAGGGGCTTTCGACCGCCTGAGTTCAAGCAGCTCCGTTGAAGAGCGCGTGTTCACAAGCTCCGGCTCGGGATATATCTCGCGCAGTCCGTTCGCGATTATCTCCGCCGCTCGCTTTCCCTGCGCGCTCGTCGGATAGTAGTAGACATCGGGTCCACGCAGCATACCCTCATATATCTCGGGCGCGGCGTTCGAGTGCAGGGCGAGATAGAGCCGATAGTTTCCTCTGTTTCCGCGTGCAACAGCCGCCGCGGCGTTGCCGTTCGGGTCGTTCCTGCCGTAGCTTATCCCGCTTGAAGAGAGATACGGCTCCATTGCGTCGGCGAGGAGATTCATGTAGTATTTCTCGCTCCCGCCGATTATGTAGGGGTTATAGTCCTGGGTTGAAGGACTGAGATAGACATCGGGCATAAAAATACCTCCGCATATTCATTTACTATAAGAATATGCGAAGGCGGGTCGGTTGGTTAATTGCATTGCTTGCACCCAATAATAAAGTCTGATTTTGCAGGGTGCGGCGACCTCGACGCACCGATGCCGCGCGAGCGGCACAAAGGGCAGCCACCACACGAACCCGTCCGTAGGCTCCCCTGCAGGGGAGCTGTCACGAAGTGACTGAGGGTTAGTTTCGCTTCGCTCAAAGTAATAAGTAAAAGTGAATAGCGAAAAAGTTCGCAGTATGGGTAGATATCAACAGCCCACGAAGATTGAAAAAATATTGGCACGCACTCCCTAATCGCTGTGCAGTGCTGTTGATTAATTCGCTCGGTTTGTCAATTATTTATCTAAGAAAAAGCAAATATATCAAAAGAAAGATTACAGAAAGCAGAAAAATAATTATATGTATTTGTCCTCTGATCATGTAACGCTTTCTATATTCATGCAAAGCTGAAAGATCTTCATCCGTCAAAAAGCGAGTTAAGTAAACATGATACCAAACATCAACGGCTTGATAATTGCATTGCTCTCCGTTGCCGTTATGAAACTGCGGATTTCTTCTTTCTAAAAATGCGACATCATCCCATTTCCGTTTCTTGTATTCCAAATTGTATCTATAATGTTCTGTCAGAATAACATATTTTAAATCTTCTCTGATTTCCTGCTTTTTGAAAACGAATATACAACTATACCTTATTTCAACAAGCTTGTAACCCTTTTTGCGCATTTTCTCCAAATATTTCGCCATTCGTTCGGGCATGGCTAAAGAAAACAAAAAGAATTTATAGACAAATGTATGGTCGTTTTTCATTTTATTTCTCCGTTTTATTTTGCTGATTTGTTTCTCGGTGGTTATTAGTCTAAATATAGCTGCCGCAAACGGTACAAACTCGAATAGGCTCAATCCAGCATAGGCGAGATATTATTTTGTATTATTAATCGCTCTTGCAAATGCGACGGCTTGATCTACGAGATTATATCTCATCTCGTTTGTCATTTTCCATTCCCATTTTGCAGAATTTGAATCAATCGGGTGTATATCGGAAACCATTAGCATAGCTACAGCTTTTAAGCCGAGATATTTGGAAACGCTGAAAATTGCCGATGTTTCCATATCTACTCCGACAGCACCTTTATCTCGCCATAACTGTTCTTTGCAAAATGTCTGACGATATACGGCATCTGTCGAGACAATAGAATAGCTACGTATGCCAAGCAAAGATGTGACGGCTTTTTGAAGATTGCCGTCCGGTTTTGAGTATTCGATGTTCTCGTAATAATGAAGTGATGTTCCTTCTTCCACAAAAGCCTTTTGCGGAGCGATAATTTCACCGACACGGACGACTTCATCATATGCTCCGCACATTCCGACGGAAATAATATTTTTTACTCCTAATGCGGCGAGAGTTTCGATTGTATCTACTGCTTGCGGAGCACCGCGTCCTCCGTCCGCAAAGCACAGCTGAGATTCATCAATCTCCCAAATGGAGCAGGAATTAAGAAATCGCGGAAGCGGTTCAGGCAGTTCTGTTGCATTATATTGCGATATGAGGTAATCCGTCGCTTTGCTCATAAAGAATAAAATTGCCGTTTCGGGTAGTTGCAAGTGACACTCGCGATGAGCGCTATGTATTTGATCTTGTGCAGTAATAACTGCTTTTGAGTCGTCTTTGGGCAAGCACCACATAATTGTCCTCCATATTGCAACTAAATCGAATATTCAGCAATGACTATAGCTCATATATCCCGTAGGGACAGCCCTTGCGGCTGTCCGCTATCGGAATCATAGCATATTCAGCAGATTTAGGCAAGTTCGTTATTAAACCGTGTGCCGGAATTACAGGCTTATAGATACCCCAATAAAAAAAGGGAAAACAGAAATTATCCGTTTTCCCTGCATGAATTTTTATATATCCAGTGCCGACGCGTCCTCGGTTATGTCGCTCTTTGCAAAGCCGTTGTCCTTGTCAAAATAGAACACGCTTCCGCCGTCGTTTCCGCACATGGCGGAGAAATGACCGTCTTTGAATATGAGCGCCGCGCCGTCCTCGGCTCCGATGCCCGAGACGCAGCAGCCTATTACGGCTGTCCCGAAACTCTGCCAGCGTTCGCTGATGAAGTGCGGGCAGTAGCAGTAGGGGAGAAGCCCGATGCAGTCGACGAACATGAAGCTGCCGTTTTCGCCGCAGTCGTCATATCCCATGTCGAACCAGCACATCGCTCCGGAGCTGAGCCCCGAAAGGACTTTTCCGCGTTTATACGCTTCTCTGAGCGCCTCGTCCGCGCCGGTCGCCTTGAATGTGTTCATCATGAACTCGAGGTTTCCGCCGCCGGCGTAGACAATGTCCGTGCCCACGAGCGTATCATATATGTTCTCGCGGGTGTTAGCGGGGTCGGTCAGCTTGAGTATTTTAACCGTGCATCCGAGCTTTTCGAAGCTCTCCCATATGGGCTCGTCGCCCTCGGTGTCGTCGTGCCCGGCAGTCGGCAGGAACACAACATGAGGATTTTTTTTGCCCGATTCGCGGACTATTCTTTCAAATATCGGCATGACCTCGCCGTCGTCATAACGGCCGCCGCCGAGTGCGATTATCGTTCCCATTCGTCCTCCGTCAGCCGATAACGGCAACATCAAAGCCGTTGTCCTGCGCGTATTTCTCGGCGCTGCTTCCGCTCTCGGTCGAAATCGTGAGCTTGCCGACATCCTTGAATATCTCGCCGCCGAACACGGTGACTCCGGAGTGAATGGTTATCTCGTCGAGTCCGGTGCAGTTGTAGAACGCATATTTGCCGAGCTCCTCAAGGCTCTCGGGCAGTGTAACGGTCTTGAGCGATTTGCACTCTTCAAACGCGCCCTTTTCGAGCTTTTTGACTCCCTCGCCGATGGTGAGCTTCTCGAGAGAGGAGCAGCGGTAGAATGTGCTCACCGCAATGCTCTCAACCGTGCCGGGAATCGATATCTCGACCGCTCCGGTGCATTTGAGGAACGCGTGGTCGTCAATTTGAGTGACGCCCTCGGGGATAATTATCTTCTTCGCGCTGAAGCACTTCGCAAATGCCCAGTCGCCGATGGTCTCAACGCCCTCGGGCAGGACAATTTCGGTCAGCGCGGAGCAGAAGTAGAAAGCCTTTTCGGATATAGTCTTGGGCGCGCCGTTGAAAACAACAGTCGTAAGCTTGCTCTTTCCGGTGTAGGCGTTCTCCTGCGAGCCCTCGAACGCGCTGATGCCGATGTGCTTGATGTTCTTGCCGATGGTTACTTTCTCAAGATTGTCGCAGTACATCGCGGCATAGTTGCCGATTGCCTCGACAGAGTCGGGGAGGATGAGCTCCTTGAGCGTGCTGCTGCTCTTGAGAGCCTTGTTCTCGAGACCGACTACCTTTGCGCCGTCTATCTCCGCGGGAATGGAAACAACGGGGTTGCTCCCTGTGTAGCCCGTGATGCAGGCGGTGTTGTCGGTATATAATGTATAGGTGAAGTCGCCGCTCTTGACGGATTCCGTCTTGACGGTCTTGTCGAGTATATCCTCAACCTTGATGAGCGCCGGGTCGTCGACCGTGACATCGAGGGAGAGGGCGGAGATTATCGCGTTGCCGAGATTGCCGCAGCCTGTGAAAGAGAGGCAGACAACGAGCATCAGCGCAACAACGGCTGCTATTTTACTGAATTTTTTCATCGTCTGTTCCTCACTTTCCGTTCTTCTTTGCCAGGCGCTCCTGCTTCCTGCGCTCGAGGTCTGCCTTGCGCTCCTCTTCGAGTCTCTCGATCTCGACTCTGCGCGCCTCATACTCGGCGTCGGTGTTCGCTTTTGCGTCGGCATATCTTGCGCGGATATCGTCAAGATGCGCGTAGTTCTCTTTTTCCGTCAGCTGGCGTCTTGCGTCGAGAAGAGGTTTGACGCTTCTAATGTACTTCGACTTCTCGTTGACGAGCTTCTTGACGGTTCTCTTCTTTTCGAGCTGATGCGCGAAGGTGTCGTCCGGCAGAGCCTCTGCGGCCTTGAACGCATCGTCCGAAGGCTCGACAATATTTTCGGGCGAGCCGTAGAATTTTACCATTGCCTTTCTGGCGTTCTTGAGCGCGCGGGCGCGGGTTATGGCATCGCTGCGAATCTCGCGCTCCTCGTGAGTGGACTTCGGCAGAGCCTTGGCTTCGGCCATATCCTCTTTGCTGTAGTTGAATATTCCGGCGTATCCGGCTCTGTCAAGCGCAATAGAGCGCTCGACCTGCTTCTTGATGCGCAGAGTGTCGTATTTGTTCATCTCGTCGATGATGAAATCGCACACGGAGATGTCCGCATTGAGCTTGTTGAGCTCTCTGTTCTCTTTCTTCGCGGCTTTTATCGCGGCTTTTCTCGCCGCCTTCTCGGCGTCGGTGCTCTTGGGCATAGCCTTTGCCTGATTTATGCGGTCTTTCTTTATGCCGCGGTTCTGAGTGTTGAATTCTTTGTAAGCGGCTTTCAGTCGCTTGATTTCGTTCTTCTTGAACTCTTTTTCCTCGGGCGTTCTCGCGGGCAGTCTCTCTGCCTTCTTGATGTCGTCCTTCGTGGTCATGAGAGTTCTGTCTTTGTAGAGGAGGTTAGCCTCGTCGATTATGTCTATGGCTTCAACGATGCTCTCGTCGCGGAGAATACCGTTGCCGTAGTCCTCGAACATCGCGCGTATCTTGAGTACCTTGACTATGCCGCGCTGCTTGGTCTCGGTCAGATCGTAGAAGAGGTAGGGGACGAAGTTGAGCGCCGCGCCGATAACTGCGGCGATGATGAGCACGTCGAACATATCCTCTCTGAACGAAGCGACTTCGAGCACGTCGTAGTTGTCCTCAAGGCCGAGCATCTGATAGATGGTCGGGAGCACCATGCCGGTGAACATTCCGATGAACGAGCCGATTATGCCGACCGCGCCGAACATTCCGTCGATGCGCTCGCCGGTGAAATACTGCTGATAGTCGCGCATATCGGCGTTGATGCCCGGGGTGTAGACTATTGAAAAAGAGTTGACGAATCCGTTGAGATAATAGAGAATTATCAGAGCGGGGATGTTGTTGTAAAGGGGATAGAGCAAACCGATGAGCAGGACGTTTGTGACGTTGCACCAAATGAGCAGGTTTCTCTTGCCGATAACTCTTATCGCTATCGGGCAGATGAGCATTGCCCAGAGCGCCGCGTTGCCGATGAGCGTCGTTGCGACTCCGTAAAGCCCCATTCTGTTGGGATAGGCGTATATAAATGTCCAGCCGATGATAACGCCGACCGCGCCCTCAAGGAAGCCGAGCCAGCCTGCAAGGGAGGTTATCCAGAAATATTTGTTCTTTGCAACGGCGCGGAATGCGTCGGAGAATTTGAACTGGGTAACGTGGCTCTCCGCCACGATTATTCTCTCTCTCGTTCCCGCGTATGCCACATAGGACAGAAGAAGTCCGATAACGGCGACGAGGGGATGGATTATACGGTAGGTGGTGATGGAGTTCAGACCGCCCGTGAGTGTCGAGAGCATCGGCACGAAAAGACCTGTGAGGGACGGCGCCATGGAGTAGATGATCGACGAGACCGAAACAATATCGGTACGCTCATGGGAGTTGGGCGATATGACGTTTGCAAGGTCTGTGTATGCCTGCTGGAAGAAAGGATAGAAGCACTGCAGAAGGTTATAGCAGAGGAAAACCGCAATGACTTTTTGCATATACGACATTGTCTCATATGGCAGCCAGACGAACACGACCGCTATAATAACGGTAGGAATACCTGTTATCGCAAGCCAGGGACGGAATTTTCCGGATTTGAAGCGGGCGCTGTCGATTATGTAAGAGCGTCCGATAGTGATTCCGAAGCCGATGATAGTCGATGCGACCGCCATGTACTGCAAGTGCATCGGCTTGATGCCTATCGTGTTTCCGACGAGGAAACTCGTTGCGGAAAGCGCGATGAGCGAGCAGAAGAACATGACGAACTGAACGCCCATTCCTCCGACGCCGTAGGCAATTATCTCTTTGTAGGAGACATATTTGCCCAAGGCGGGTGTTTTCCAGTGCAGTACGACATTGTTCCATGTCGTGCTGACCTTTTCCTTGAGATTACTCTTTCCCATTTCAACACTCCTTCAGGTCTGCGGCGAAGCAGGGAAAATACGCCCGCAGACAGTTGTTTTAGCCCCCCGATATGAAAAAAATCAATCGGGAAGCATCGACAATTTGCATAAAAGCTCTTATCATTATAGCAAAAATATTAATAGCTTGCAACAGCAAAATGGCTCAAAACCTAATTAAGAACAGAAATTTAATAATTATTTCAGCATTATCACATTCCTGTTGAATTTTTAGTGCCGAAGTGCTATAATGTCCTCAGAAATTTTTCAGAGGTGAACAGTGTTGAATAAGCCAAAGATAATCGCGCACCGCGGTGCTAACCGCTATGCCCCGCAGAACACGATCCCCGCGTTTGAAAAAGCGATCGAGCTCGGAGCCGACGGAACCGAGACCGACGTCCATTCCACAAAAGACGGATATATAGTTATCTGCCATAACGACACCGTTGACGAGATGTCCAACGGCACCGGCGCTATCGGCAGCTATATGTTTGAGGATATCCGCAAGCTCGACTTCGGCAGCAAGTTCTCCAAGGACTTCGCCGGCGTCACTCTGCCTACCGTCGAAGAATACCTCGAGTGCATGCAGAAGAGCGATAAGCTCAGCGTCATGAACATCGAGATAAAGCCCTGCAAGACCGACCGCGCAGACATTGTCCGCAAGACGATAGACGCCGCCAAGGCATACGGACTTTTCGACAAGCTCCTCATTTCGAGCTTCGACTATAAGATGCTTGTTGAAGCGAAGAAGTACGATCCCAAGTGCAAGACCGCGTATCTCTATCCGATTTACGGACAGGTAGTCAGAAGATGGTTCTTCCAGCCTCTGCACCTCGCGAAGAAGATCGGCTGCGACGCGATGCATCCGCACAAGGCGTTCGCCACAAAGACGCTTGTCAAGCGCGCCCATGCCGCCGGTATGAAGGTCAACGCATGGACCGTCGACGAGGAAAAGGATGTTATCAAAATGCTCGAAAACGGCGTTGACGGCATCATCACCGACCGCCCCGATTATGTCGAGTCCGTCGTGGACAGATACCTCGCCGAGCATAAATAAAGCCTGAAATCAAAGTACCGCAGAGCAAAAGCCCTGCGGTATTTTTGCTGTTTGCTGATTGCGGCTCTCATTCGTGCGAGTTCGCTTTAACAGGCTCCCCTGCAGGGGAGCTGTCGCGAAGCGACTGAGGGGTTGGTTTCGCTTCGCTCAAAGTAAGTAGGGGCGGATATCATCCGCCCGCGAAGTTTGCACGATCTTATTGGTGCGAAACTCTTTTGCGCGGCGACTTGATGCATCACTGCCGCATCTACCGCCGAGTTATTTCACATGCCGAGCACTCCAACACAAAACCGCCGCGGATATCCCGCGGCGGCTCGCT
>ULWQ01025849.1_pt1 | contig 12295 bp, 9 predicted proteins | sample 1960491 | NCBI WGS metagenome assembly ULWQ01 (sample SAMEA4835816, study PRJEB28245) | human gut metagenome | biome: gut microbiome; material: fecal sample | place: Denmark | collected 2008
CACCGAAGCAGGCCGAAATGAAATAAGAATTCAAACTGTCTTTCAGCATATCATCCGATGATTTTACCGGATAAGCAAAATTTATAATGATATTGCAGGCCGGTTTGGCTGTATCACTGAAGAGGTGTGCTGTCTTATTCACTTGAATGCTATCAAACTGTAACGCACCTGTGTTTTTGTTCATCTTGTCATGACAAGAAAACAAAAAGCCGCTTACCGAAAGTATAATTGCAAGCAGACTGACATATTGTTTTTTCATACCCGTTTTTTCTGTAAATTCAACATTTGTTTTATCATTCACTATTGACAAATATAGATGAAATTCGTGAATCGGGCTAATAAAAACAGAAAAAAATGCAGCTATTTATCCCCCAAAATGGGATTGGCGGATATTATCCGCCAATCAATGCTTGCAAACTTTAGTGATATCTACTGTGAATCCATCTTCAGCAGGCATAAATTTCCCTTTCATTTTCAGAAATTCGATAAGGGTATCTACATCCATGTTTTCTGCCGAGCAAGCATAAAAACGTTGCTGTGAGCCAAACTTCTTAATGATTGCTTCCCGCAATGATGATTCCGAGTAGCTATTTCCTTCCATCATGTGGAGGACTTCATGAGCATATAATTGTTCCATAATCTTTTTTCTGCAAAGATAGGGCAGAGATTGCTTGGAAACTGTAACATATGTGACAAAACTGCATAATATTCATTGAAAATTGAAAATAACCATTTCACTATGCGTTCCTATTCTGAAGGGTGGTCCCCAAAGAGACAATCCGGAAGATACATACACGTGACTGTTTCCCCATTGGCGATAACCGTGGCTTTGCTCGAAGATATAATCGGTCACCCAATTAATAGGCCATATTTGTCCGTGGTGTGTATGCCCGCTGAATTGCAGGTCGATGCCGGCAGCTTCCGTTTTTTCCAAATCAAAAGGTTGATGATCCAATAAAATGATAGGTTTGCTTTTATCGATATTCACCATTAACTCTTGCAGGGAATGACGCTTGCGGTTATGACGGTCATCACGTCCTATCAGTTGTATGCCGTTGGGAAGTGTAACTACTGAATCGCGCAATAATTGTATTTGAGTGCTTTTAATATATCGGATACTTTCATCGATACCGCTAATGTATTCGTGATTGCCGAGAACCATATAGATACCCATAGGAGCTTTCAAGTTAGCTAATTCTTCCGCCATATTCTCTGTATAAAGAGGTACGACGCTATTATCAATCAAGTCACCACTAATCAGTATCAGGTCGGGATGCTGCGCATTTATCATTTCCACATATTTTTTTAATGCGGCTTTCCCTGTACCATTTCCCAAGTGAACATCGCTGATTGCGACGATTTTAATTGCTTGGGGAGTATCTTCATATCGTTTATTGGTTAAAATGCTGACTACATTGGTTTCCGGGTGATGATAGTTATATACCCCACATCCCAGCAATCCCAACGTGAACACTAAAGACAGATAGAACCTATATTTGTAGACAACTTTGAATAATTTCAAGATATCAAACAAAAGCAAGAATAATGCCATGTATAGAGTAAATATCAACCAACTTGTTCCAATGGTGTACATTGAATGGGAGATAAAGACAGGCATCTCAAGGTTACGAGTTAGCATCGTGCCGAAAAAGGATAAAGCACATATCCAGAATAAAACGGTCAGGAATATTTTTACTCCGAGAGATTTAACTTTCAGAGCTTGCTTTGCTCTGATAAATATGTAGGCATTACCTGCCAGATAAAGAGTGATAATGATGAGTAAATATGTAAGCATAGCGTTTACTTAAAAATCAGAGAATTTATTGGGGCAAAGATAGGTTTTATTGTTGAGTAAAAAGAGTTAATAGTGCTGATATGACTCTAAAATAGCCAAATAAAGGAAAGAGAATGTGTCTGTATCGGATTGATTGAATCTTAATTACGAAAAATTATAGGAAAATCTGTTTTTATTCTTATCTTTGTCCTCTGAAATGAAAAAACTAGCCTACATAACAGCACTTATCCTTTCTCTCCTGATTATCTATTCAGGAGGTGGAGTCTCTATTGTGCATTATTGCTGTGTCCGTTGTGAAACGGTGCAGAGCTGTTGTGATACAGGCTGTCCGAAGTGTAAAAAGACTCATACTTGTGATTCAAAAAAAGGTTGTAAAGATAAGGGTTGTACAGCTATTATCTATAAGCTCGATTTGATGAAACATACTACTGAACTGACAACATCAGCTTTAGTAGTCGATCTTTTGTGTGAGCATTTTTGCTATCTGTTGACTCCGACCTATGCGGATAAATCGGTAGAATATGATAGTCTGACCTCTCCGCCACCTCTCTGTTCGAGGCAGAAGCTGGCGCTATATTCCACTTATATTATTTAGCCACTATTTCTTTCTTATTTAATCCTTTGCTTTCAATAGAACATGAAAGTAAAGCAGCACTGAATGCAACTAAGTTGCATGAGAAATGAATTAATTTTGTATCTCGAAAGTAACTTTAGAAAGAATGAAATATATGATAATAGGACTGTTCCTGTTATTTGCCGGCAATATATATGCGCAAGTACGGGGAACAGTGAAAGATAGTACCGGGGAGGCTATTCCGGGTGCCAATGTGTTCTGGATGAATACAGGACAAGGAGTGACAACCAAAGAGGATGGTAGTTTTTCTATTACTAAACCTTCTAAAAGCCACATGCTGATTGTCAGCTTTATCGGTTTTCAGAACGATACGATTCATGTGAGCAGTAAAAATCAACAACTGGATATTGTGCTTCGTGATGGAGTGGAACTGAATGAAGTGAATATTGTCACTCGTAAACTGGGAACAATGAAATTGCGCAGTAGCGTGATGAACGAAGACATGATAAGCAGTGCCGAATTGAGTAGAGCCGCTTGTTGTAACCTGGGTGAAAGTTTTGTGACGAACCCTTCAGTAGATGTGAGTTATTCCGATGCGGCAACAGGAGCCAAACAAATTAAATTGTTGGGGCTGTCCGGCACTTATGTGCAGATGTTGACGGAAAATATTCCGAATTATCGGGGAGCCGCCGCTCCTTATGGATTGGGATATGTCCCCGGTCCGTGGATGCAGAGCATACAGGTTTCCAAAGGAACATCTTCGGTGAAGAATGGTTATGAAGCCATCACAGGACAGATAAACGTAGAATTTAAGAAACCACAGTTGCCGGAAGCCGATTGGGTGTCTGCCAATCTTTTTGCAAGCACTACTAACCGGTATGAAGCCAATGCGGACGCTACATTGAAACTTTCCAAACGATGGAGCACTTCTCTGCTGGCGCATTACGAAAATGAGACCAAGGCGCATGATGGCAACGATGACGGATTTGTGGATATTCCGCAGGTGGAACAGTATAATGTGTGGAACCGGTGGGCATACATGGGCGACCATTATGTTTTCCAGGCAGGTATCAAAGCCCTTTCTGAAACACGTACCAGCGGACAGGCCAATCATGGAGGGACAATGCACTCCGGTGACCTGTATAAAGTAGGGATCGATACGGAACGCTATGAATTCTTCACCAAGAATGCTTATATCTTTAATAAGGAGAAGAATACGAACCTGGCTTTGATTCTTTCCACCACTTTACACAATCAGGATGCTACGTATGGACGCAAACTGTATAATGTGGATCAAACCAACGTCTATGCTTCGCTGATGTTTGAAACGGAATTTAATCCGCAAAATAGTTTCTCCGCAGGGTTGAGCTTCAATTATGACGCTTATGACCAACATTACCGTTTGGAAAATACAACGGACAATCCTCTCAAAGCCTTTGAAAAGGAAGCTGTTCCCGGTGCTTACGTGCAATATACGTTGAACCTGAATGATAAATGGATGGTAATGGCCGGTCTGCGTGGTGATTACAGTAACGAACATGGTTTCTTCGTGACTCCGCGTGCGCATCTGAAGTACAATCCGAATGATTATGTGAATTTCCGTCTTTCTGCCGGAAAAGGGTACCGTACCAATCATGTGTTGGCAGAAAACAACTACCTGCTTTCCAGCAGTCGTAAGGTGGAAATAGCAAAGAACCTGGATATGGAAGAAGCATGGAACTACGGTGCCAGCGTCTCTACTTATATCCCTATATTCGGCAAAACGCTGAATGTGAATGCAGAATACTATTATACGGATTTCCTGAAACAAGTGATAGTGGATATGGATAGCAACCCCCATGAAGTAGCTTTTTACAATTTGGATGGACGCTCTTATTCGCATGTGTTCCAAGTGGAAGCAAGTTATCCTTTCTTCAAAGGATTCACTCTGACAGGTGCTTACCGGCTCACGGATGCGAAAACGACCTACAAAGGTGAACGAATGGAGAAACCGCTGACCAGCAAATATAAAGGACTACTCACGGCTTCTTACCAAACTCCGCTGGGAATATGGCAGTTTGACGCCACACTGCAACAGAATGGTGGCGGTAGGATGCCTACTCCTTATGAACAGGGAGACGGACAGTTGTCTTGGGAACGTCGTTACGGCAGTTTTGAGCAGTTGAGCTTGCAGGTGACCCGTTACTTCCGCCGCTGGTCTATCTACGTAGGAGGCGAGAACCTGACAAACTTCAAACAAAAGAATCCGATTATCGATGCGGCAAATCCCTGGGGGAACAACTTTGATTCTACCATGATTTGGGGACCGGTGCACGGAGCAAAAGGATATATCGGAATACGTTTTAACTTAGCTAGAAATAGTGAGTAAAAGCAGGAAATAGCGAATGAAAGAAACGATCGCATAGAAAATAAAGAATACTAATTTTAAACTGATAGGAAAAATGAAAACAAAAAGATGGATGGCCACTTGCGTGGTGGCTCTTTTGAGTGTAACAGCTGTATTGGCAAAAGATATTCGTGTTGTTGTATTTAAAGTGTCGCAGATGCACTGTGAGAAATGCGAAAAGAAAGTAAAGGACAATATGCGTTTTGAGAAAGGGTTGAAGGATATTTCGACCGAAGTAAAAACGAAAATGGTAACCATTACGTATGACGCTGAAAAAACGAATGTAAAGAAGTTGCAGGCAGGGTTTAATAAGTTCAGTTATGAAGCCGAATTTGTAAAAGAAACAAAGAAAGACGATCAGAAGGCTGATAAGAAGTAATTGAACAAATACCTGTATTAGCTTGTTTCTATAAACAAATAAGGGTTCTTCCCCAACTCCTTTTTTGAGAGGAGGGGGAAGGCCGTAAACTATAATTATATGGGTAACACAACAAAAAAGGCATTTCCTGTGCTTAATATGCATTGTGCAGGATGTGCCAATAATGTAGAAAAAACAGTGAAAAAATTGCCGGGAGTCATTGAGGCTTCCGTTAATTTTGCTACCAATACATTGACCGTTTCTTATGAGAAAGAGCATTTGACTCCCGGAGAGATTCGTGCGGCTGTCCTTGCGGCAGGTTATGATCTGATTGTGGAAGAAGCCCACAAAGAAGAACGCCGGGAAGAGGAACAGCATAAGCGTTACACTCGTTTGAAGTGGAAAGTGATTGGTGCATGGATTTTGGTAGTACCGTTATTGGTATATTCCATGATACTGATGCATGTGCCATATTCTAATGAGATTCAAATGGTACTTGCTATCCCTGTTATGGTCTTTTTCGGAGGTGGTTTCTTCACCGGAGCCTGGAAACAGGCTAAATTAGGACGGAGCAATATGGATACTTTGGTTGCGCTTAGTACTTCCATTGCTTTTCTGTTCAGTCTGTTCAACACTTTCTTCCCCGAATTCTGGTATGACCGCGGATTGGAACCGCATGTCTATTATGAGGCTTCTGCGGTGATTATCGCTTTCGTTCTTACCGGAAAGTTGATGGAAGAACGTGCCAAAGGAAATACCTCAACAGCCATTCGTAAGTTGATGGGAATGCAGCCAAAAGCGGCTCGCGTTCTGCGCAATGGAGTGGAGGAGGAGATCTTGATTGAGAAACTCCAGGTAGGTGATTTGGTGGTTGTACGCCCGGGAGAACAAATACCTGTGGACGGTCAGCTTTCCGAAGGCGACTCGTATGTCGATGAGAGTATGATTAGCGGTGAACCGGTTCCGGTAGAAAAGAAGAAAGGTGATAAAGTATTGGCAGGAACGATTAACCAGCGTGGCTCATTTATCATTTGTGCCGCACAGGTAGGCAGTGAAACCGTGCTTGCTCGTATTATCGCTATGGTGCAGGAAGCACAGGGCAGCAAAGCTCCCGTGCAACGCATTGTCGATCGTATTACGGGGATTTTTGTACCTGTCGTGTTAGGCATTGCCATTCTGACATTTGTATTGTGGGTTACCATTGGTGGTAGTGAATATATCTCTTATGGTATTTTGTCGGCTGTTTCTGTTCTTGTCATTGCTTGTCCATGTGCTTTGGGGCTTGCTACACCTACTGCGTTGATGGTGGGTATAGGTAAAGCTGCCAGCCAGCATATTCTGATTAAAGATGCAGTGGCTTTGGAACAAATGCGAAAAGTAGATGTCGTTGTTCTGGATAAAACGGGAACACTGACTGAAGGACATCCTACAGCTACCGGATGGTTATGGGCGCAGTCGCAGGAACCACATTTCAAAGATGTACTTTTAGCTGCGGAAATGAAATCGGAGCATCCGCTTGCCGGCGCTATTGTTTCTGCGCTTCAGGACGAAGAAAAAATAAAACCTGCCGCGTTGGATAGCTTTGAAAGCATTACGGGAAAAGGAATTAAAGCCTCGTATGAGGGACATACTTACTGGGTAGGCAGTCATAAACTCCTGAAAGATTTCAGTGCGACAGTAAGCGATGTGATGGCTGAAATGCTGGTTCACTATGAATCGGACGGTAACGGCATCATTTACTTTGGACGTGAAAATGAGTTGTTGGCTATCATTGCTGTTTCCGACCCGATAAAGGCTACTTCTGCCGAAGCAGTGAAGGAACTGAAACGTCAAGAGATTGACATCTGTATGCTGACGGGTGACGGGCAACGGACTGCACTAGCCGTTTCTTCCCGTTTAGGAATCGAACGTTTTGTTGCCGACGCTCTACCGGACGATAAGGCCGAATTTGTACGTGAGCTTCAAATGCAGGGAAAGAAGGTTGCGATGGTGGGCGATGGTATCAATGATTCGCAGGCACTGGCATTGGCTGACGTCAGCATTGCCATGGGAAAAGGAACTGATATTGCTATGGACGTGGCTATGGTGACTTTGATGACATCGGATTTGTTGCTGCTTCCTAAAGCCTTCCAGTTGTCAAAGCAGACGGTCAAACTGATTCATCAGAATCTTTTCTGGGCGTTTATTTACAACCTGATCGGTATTCCTATTGCTGCCGGTATCTTGTTCCCTCTGAATGGTTTGTTATTGAATCCGATGCTGGCAAGTGCCGCAATGGCGTTCTCCAGTGTGAGCGTAGTGCTCAATTCGTTGAGCTTGGGAAGAAAATGAGAAATGAACTATAAAAAGACAGGAACCTGTAAGCTGTAAACGATGAATGGCTAGCTGTCATTTATGAACAGCAAACTGTAAATAATAGACGGTGAATACTTTGCGGATAATGCGCAATTTATTCACCGTTCATTGTTTTGCAACTCACCATTTATATTTTCTATCGTTCTTCGTGAAAATTATCTGTTTCTAAAGTCCAATGGTGTCATTCCTACATATCGTCTGAAATACTTGCCAAAGAAAGAGGCGCTGGGGAAGTTTAGAGAATATGCTATCTCTTGGATAGTCATATTGGTACCTTTCAGTTTGGCTTTAGCATCCATGATAACGATATAAGCAATGGTATCTAAAACACTTTTACCTGTCACTTGTCTCACAGTCGTGCTTAGATGTTGAAGAGATATACCTAATTTATCTGCGTAGAACTGTGCACGACGTTCATTTTTATAATTCTCGGTGATGGCTTGAATCAGTTCCCGGCAGATTTCCTTTTTGCGGTTCGAACTGCTATTTTCGCCCGGAAATTTATGATATATCAGTCGTATGCTTGTCAGGATAGTCTGAAGAGACAATTCGACCAATTCAGAATCCATTTCGAAGTTCTCATTGCAACTGGCCCGTGATAATAGAGCAAAATAGTCTTTCAGATAACTGGCTACTTCTTCATTAAGAGGAACTACCGTCTGTTCTATCAGTTTGGGATATGCGTTACCAATATTCTTCATGAGATTGATCCGTCCGGCACAATGAGCAGAGAAGCCGGCAAAGCAAAGGCATACTTTTTCTGTTCTCTCCCGAAACTGAATGATTGTTCCCGGTAATAATGTTATTAAGTCATTGGGATGAATTTCGTAATCAAGCAGATTGATGGAGGCTTTCATCGAACCTTCGGTACAGATGGCAACAATACATGCTTGCAACCGACAAGATTGCTTGTAAATATTGAGAATGTCTTCTGTTACATTCGTCCATGCTAATACTTCGGTAGGCAAGTCTACCTGTGGAAAGTCCATTTTCATAGTTGTGTGTGTTATATTGGGCCAACAAATGTACGCATTTTCTTTTTATTTCTTACCTTTGTTTTTATGAAAACAGTTTTTATTGATTGGAATTTGATACCATACGCCGAAGCATGGCAACGGCAGACAGAATGGTTTGATAACATTGTCCGGGCAAAAGTTCAGGGCGAGAGTTATGAAAACCGTATTGTGATGTGCGAACATCCTCATGTTTATACATTAGGACGTAGCGGGAAAGAAAATAATATGTTGTTGAGTGATGAACAATTGAAAGCAATTGATGCCACCCTTTATCATATTGATCGGGGAGGGGACATTACTTATCATGGTCCGGGACAACTGGTGTGCTATCCGATATTAAACCTGGAAGAATTTCAGTTAGGATTGAAAGAGTACGTTCATTTGCTGGAAGAAGCGGTGATTCGGGTATGTGCTTCTTATGGCATTGAAGCCGGACGTTTGGAGAAAGCGACAGGAGTCTGGTTGGAAGGTGATACGCCTCGTGCACGTAAGATTTGTGCTATCGGAGTGAGGAGCAGTCATTATGTCACGATGCATGGACTGGCTCTGAATGTAAATACCGATTTACGTTATTTCAGTTATATCCACCCTTGCGGATTTATAGATAAAGGCGTCACTTCTCTTCGTCAGGAATTAAAGCACGATGTGCCGATGGACGAAGTGAAGCAACGCCTCGAAGAGGAGCTTAGAAAACTATTCCAACTCCCAGTTGCCAAGTGCGGCGCATAAAGCAATCTTTATCAGCCAAGGCATAAGAGAAGTCTGCACGTATCGGCCAGAAGTTTATTCCGCAGCCTAGAGTGCCGTAGTTGCCCACTCCTTTATCTTTGTCTCCGAAATGATATCCCGCACGGACAACACCATATTTCAGGAAATTATATTCGGCTCCTATGCCAGCCTGGAGATGACGGATTTCAGAGGGGAGCAGATAGTTGAAGTCGAGAGCCACCTGCAAACGGTTTTCTATGCTGAATGGCAGGTCGATTGTACCTCCCAATCCTAATCTGGCGGGTAACTTTTGTCCGTCCAGCTTTTTGCCTATGTTGGCAGCTTGGAAACCAATGCTCCAGGAAGCCATTTCGTCCAATAGAGCCATATTGCGATAGTAGGTCGCGCCGAAGTCCAGACAAACGCTATTCTTGCTGTCTGCGCTTTCCGCGGCTTTGGCTTGCAGGTATCTGAACGTTAATGAAAGAGACAGATTTTTGGCTATATTTCTGAAATAAGCAGCTTCTAAGTCCCATGCGTGAGAGCGGTAATCGAGCACCTTGGGATCTTTGAAATGCCGGAAACCTACAGCAAATCCATGTATGCCTTCCCTTCCGATCCGGTAGAAAAGAGAGGCGCTATGTAGCGCATAATCTTGGTTGATCTTAGCGTATGAATAACTCGCACCCATCACTTCTTGTGAGAAAGCGATGGTAGAAGCATTATGAAAAATAGCTGTACTACCGTTATCGGTGGTAGCTAATCCTGTACCTGCCATACCTGCCGATTGGGCGTCCGGAGTAAGTTCCAGAAAATAGGCGCTTGCCATTTCTTGTGCTCCCAGCAAAGTGGGGAATAAGCACGAGGCGAGAAGGAAATGTTTTACTCGTTTCATAATCAGTTATTTTTAGAGTGAGACATCCGGACAACACGTATGCCTGTCCACGATTTATTGTTGTTTAGCATGTGATTGAGAGGTTCATCGCTGACAACTACTTTTCCCAATGTAGAAGAAGCGTGCAGCAGGTGCAGTTTTCCCTCTTTATATTCTGCTATTCCCACATGAGCAATGTCCAGTCCGGGCATCTTCGTTGTAATAGCAATAATGTCTCCATTCATGATCCAGGGCAATCCGGCTTCCGGCAGTTCGCTTTTCGGCAACCAATGTACGACTTTTCCGGAGATTGCTTTTTCATATTCGGCCATTTGTCGTACATTTTCCGGCGAATCAGCCAATTTTTTATATTGCCTGGGATGGGTAGACATATACGAAAGAGAGATTTTCTGGGTATGCGCACTGTTTTTGGCAGTAATATCGGTGAGGAATCCGTGACGAATTCCGTTTTCTATCCATTCGGAAGTATAATGCAATCGGGAAGGATAACCGTTGATGATGCCGTCCCGATAACGTATTTTTTGCAGATTGTCGGCAAAGGAAGAACCGAGTGCCTGTGCCAACGTGTATTCTACGAAAGTGAGGCAATCTACGGCATCGGTCCGGATCACTAATGATTCTTCTCCGTCTTGATCTAATGTGTTAGCCACGTATTTAGTTCCCAGGTAAGATTTCCCGATTCGTAACATGGGTTCGGGATTTTCCGGGAATACAACGCCGTCGCGCAACCATTTCTCCAACTCCTGTGTCCATTGTTGCTTATATTTAAAATGATCCTGAAATCCCCAGCCATGTCCTCCGGTAGGATAAACATGGAGAGTTGCCGGAACCTTGTTTTTTTGTAAAGCGAGGTAATAGTTCACTCCGTGATAAGGTGCTACGGAAGGGTCGTCGGAGGTAAGAGCGATAAATGCTTGTGGAGTATCGGGCGTTACTTGCAATTCGGCAGAGAACTTCTGTATTTGTTCCATTGTGGGATTTTTGCCAAGCAATGCAGCTCTGGTATTTCCCCGGGTGACTTGCATCATCGTAACTACCGGATAAAGTAATATCTGAAAGTCCGGACGTGTTTCCGAATTGTAGTGAGTGGCGAGTGTAGCAGTTAAATGCCCTCCCGCAGAGGCTCCCATTAATCCTACCTTGTAAGGATCGACATTCCATTCTTTGGCATGTTGGCGTACCATGCGAATGGCTTGTTCGGCGTCTGATACGGGGACTTCCCAATGTCCGTTCGGCATCCGGTATTTTAATACCATATAGGTAATACCTTGTCCGCAGAACCAGGGGGCCATATCATACCCCTCTCCATCCATACCCAGTCCACGATAACCGCCTCCGGGACACATGATAATAGCCATTCCATTCGGCTTTTCCGGATGGTAGACCGTCAGGGTGGGATGCGTGACATTCGTGACAAAATGAGGGCGCGTTTCCTGCTCTTCTCCGGTTAGTCCACTGGAGTTGGGAGCACCGTCGGGCCACAAAGGTAGCTCGACGGGCTGCTGCGCAAATGATATGGCAGTTACAAGTGATACTATAATGGATAATAGTCTCCTCATAATGATTTATTTAACTTTCATTGAAGCCTTTATAAAGTAAAGAATCAGTAAGGCATACGCTCCTAATGCCAACACTTCTGACCAAGTATTGTTCAACCATGCCTCATTAACCAGATTGATTCCACCAAAGCGCATCGCGGCACTGATTACTCCCATCAATGCACCTCCGGCAATGAAACCGGATGCCAGTAAAGTTCCTTTTTCACCTCTTTCCGTATTCAGAGATGCATCTTTGCTACGTGTTGTAACAAACCAATTCACTGCTCCACCCACTACCAGCGGCACATTCAGTTCCAACGGAATAAACATACCCAATGCGAAAGCTAATGCAGGAATTTTACAAAGAGTCAGAATAATAGCTAAGACAGCCCCAATACCATATAACAACCAGGGTGCACCTACACCACTCATCAGCGGTTCGATAACGGCCGCCATCGCATTTGCTTGCGGAGCAGCCAGTGCGCCACTTGTAAATCCGTATGTCTTATTCAGGATAATCATTACACCGCCTACTGTTGCAGCCGATACGATTGTTCCCAAGAACTTCCATGTTTCCTGTTTGGCAGGCGTGCTTCCGAGCCAGTAACCAATCTTCAAGTCGGTGATAAAACCTCCTGCCATCGATAGTGCGGTACATACTACACCACCC
>ULWQ01077404.1_pt1 | contig 12259 bp, 9 predicted proteins | sample 1960491 | NCBI WGS metagenome assembly ULWQ01 (sample SAMEA4835816, study PRJEB28245) | human gut metagenome | biome: gut microbiome; material: fecal sample | place: Denmark | collected 2008
CCCTGTGCCTGACGCTGCTGCCTGCGGCGGCATTCGCGAGTGGTAAGTCTGAAACGTCTGCACCGCACACCCACTACCTCCTGCGGCAATGGAGAAGCGTGCAGCCATGTGGGCGGCCATAATGAGACCGACAAGACCACCTTTGCGACGGCGATCAGGCAGGACAATAACGGTAAAGTGTGGGTCGGCGGCGAACCAGAGGAACAGCCCTATCAGTGTGCGCTGTCTGAGGGCACCTACTACCTTGCCACTGACCTCGTTCTGGAGCATCCCATCACTATCGCGGAGGATATCACCCTCTGTCTAAGCGGTAATAGCATTACGATCAATGCTAACAAAAATGCGTTCGAAGTCATTGATACTGTTAGCACAACCGACTCTTTTACTTTAACCGACTGTAAGAATAGCGGCCAGATCACCCACAGTACGTCAAGCGAAGCCAAATATCTCGGAAACGGCGTGAATCTTCATCAAAGCTGCAATTTCATCATGTACGGCGGCAGCATTACCGGCAACAGTGTCTCCGGCTCCGGCGGCGTGTGCGTGTACGGCACCATGACCGTCAGGCGGCAGCGTGCGGATCACAGACAACGTCAACGGCGGCTCGAAAGGCAATGACGGAATTTACACCGGCGGCACGGCCAGCAATGTCTGTCTGATTGGCAGAACGACCATTGCCATTGACGGCCCCTTGGCAGAAGGCTCGCGAATCGGCGTGTCGCTGTATAGCAGCCGCATTTTTACTTCCGGCTGGAACACGAACATGAGCGACAAGACGTTTTCTTCCTATTTCACCGCAGACGATAGCAGTTCTACGGTGGCGCTAGAAAACGGCGAGTTGAAGCTGAGCAATCCTCACACGCATAGCTGGACGTATACCGCCAGCGGCGCAACCATCACCGCAACGTGCATAAACTGCGCTGAGAACAACAATACGGATTTTCATGGCGGCAGCGATGACGGTCAGCAATGATTGGCTGGGTGCAAGTGCAGACAACATCCGTATTACCTACAAGCAGGGCGAAACGACGCTTTCTGCCGCCCCCACCAACGCGGGTACCTACACCGCCGGCATCACGGTGGGCGAGGGCGAAGGGGGTGTGACCGCCAGCGTGGAGTATACCATCGAAAAGGCTGACTTGGCGGCGGGTGATTTCACCTTTACCTCGCCCACAGACCTCACCTATAACGGCAGTGCAAAGACCGCCACGGTCACCACCACAAAGACCGGCGTGGGTACAGTGACGTACTTAAAGGGGGAAATCCAAGTTGCCGAGCCCAAGGACGCAGGTGACTACACCGTCTGGTACAAGGTCGCGGGCGACGGCAACCACAGCGACACCACGCCTGAGAGCGTCGGCGTGACCATTGCCAAGGCAAAAGTTGAGATCCCCGCAGCAGACCCGACACAGTTCACCTACAGCGGCGAAGAGCAGACCTACACCCTCGCGGCGAGCGGTCTTTACACCGTTGCGGGCAACGTCCGGAAAAGCGCGGGCACATATACCGTGACCGTGACGCTGAAGGACGCCGAAAACTATGTCTGGAGCGACAACACGGCTACGGCGAAGACCTTTGATTTTGCGATCGCCAAGGCGCCGGTCACCGTCACCGTCAAGGACAAGAGCGCCTACACCTATGACGCGGCGCCCGACCTCTCCAAGCCGGAGCTGGACAAGGATTACACGGTTTCCGGCCTGATCGGTGAGGACAAGCTGACCGCCGCGCCCACACTGGCCTACGACCCGGCCACGCCCGACATGACCAGGACCGGCGACGCGGCGAAGATCGTGGCGAGCGGCGCAAGCGCGGGCGAGAATTACGAAATCACCTATGTGGAGGGCAAGCTGACGCTTTCCGTCCGCCCGATCACCAGTCCCACGACCACCAAGACTGAGACCACCACAAATCCCAACGGCTCCGTTACCAAGACGGAAACAAAGCCCGACGGCACGATGACCGAAATTACCACCAACAAGGACGGCAGCACCACCAAGAGCGAAACCAAGCCGGACGGCAGCAGCAAGACCGAGGTCAAGGACGTTTCCGGCTCCACCGGCACGGTGAAAACCGACAAGAACGGCCAGACCACGGCGGAGACCACCCTCAGCAGCAAGGCTGTCGAGGACGCCAAGCGGAATGGCGAGCCGGTCACGGCTCCCGTTGAGGTTGAGGCTTCCCACAATTCCAACACCGCTCCCACCGTCAAGGTCGAGCTGCCGAAGAACGCGGGCGAGACGGAGGAGGAAATTCCCGTTTCCAACGTGAGACCCGGCACGGTGGCGGTTCTCGTCCACCCCGACGGCACCGAGGAGATCGTTAAGAACTCCCTGCCCACCGAGGACGGCATCCGGCTCACCATCAACGGCGGCGCGACCGTGAAGATCATGGACAACTCCAAGGACTTTATCGACACCCGCGCCCACTGGGCCAAGGACGCCATCGACTTCGTCAGCGCCCGTGGCCTCGTGAACGGCATAAGCGACACGATCTACGCGCCCAACAACTCCACCACCCGGGCGCAGCTTTGGACGATCCTCGCACGGCAGAATGACGCGGACCTGACCGGCGGCAGCATCTGGTACGAAAAGGCACAGAATTGGGCCAAGGAGAAGGGTATCTCTGACGGCGCGGACACCAACGCCGCCATCAACCGCGCCCAGATCGCAACCTTCCTGTATAATCACACGGCTCGACAAGGAGCTTTGTAGAATTACAAGGATGCAGAGAAAGAACGTTTTTATGAGATATTCTTTCAACTGTGCCGCAAGTACAGTGTGCGTTGGGCAAGCGCCACGCCGAAGGAGAAAAGCTTTATTGAAGAAGTGACTCGCGTCACCTATGAGCGGGACAGAGCGCAGCGGCTCGGGTTACCGCTGACGGTTTTGACGTCCACGCTATTCAGTTCTCCATTGGGATTCTTTACAGACTGCTTGCTGACAGAGATGGTGTTATTCCTTGCGTCGAGGTCGCTCCAGAGAAGCGCCGTGATCTCGCCCTTCCGCAAGCCCGTGACCAGCTCCAGATAGAACATGGGGAGGAGTCCTCTCCTGTCTGCGGTATCCAGATAATCCTTAATATGCTCCGGTGGAAGAATCTGCATTTCGATTTTTTGCACTTTCGGCGCGATGCAGTCCTCGGTCGGATTGCGCGGAATCAGGCGATCCTTGACCGCCCGCTCGAAGACGCTATGCAGCATGAGAAGCGGACTCTAAACTAAAGATCGTTGGAGAAGGGAAAATGCCTCCTTCTCCGGCGTTTTGTTCTACCACCCGTATTATATTCTTGCAATGCAAAGATCATTTAGCGGCAGGGCTGATTTGTACGCTAAGATATTGCAGTGCCTCCTCCCCGATGCTCTTTGCGCATTTTTCATCTTATTGTGTCCTTTTTGCTTCAGCAGAAAGGACGATCTCCCTGCTGCCGGCAGTGTCCAGCTCTGTCGGCAGCAGGGACCGTTGTGTCGCTGCTGAACCCCAAATCGCTCATTTCCCACTTTCCAATGCGGCAGCGAGGAAACCCTGAAACAGCGGGTGAGGCCGGGTGGGGCGGCTTTTGAATTCGGGGTGATACTGCACACCAACATAGAAGGGCTGGCTGCTCAGCTCCACTGCCTCCACCAATCTCCCGTCAGGGGAGAGCCCACTTATGGTCATTCCCGCCGCCCGCAAAGCATCTCGATAGTCGTTATTGAACTCATAGCGGTGGCGGTGACGCTCCCAAATCTGTGCGTCTCCATAGCATCGCGCCATGGTCGTTCCCTCGGCGATCACACAGGGATAACTGCCCAGACGGAGGGTACCGCCCTTGTCGATGTCCTCGCCTTGACCAGGCATAAAGTCGATGACCTTATGGCGGCACTCCGGGGCAAATTCACCCGAATCGGCGTCTGTAAGACCGAGTACATGGCGGGCAAATTCGATAACGGCAATCTGCATACCGAGGCAAATACCCAGATAGGGAATGCGATGCTCCCGGGCATATTGAGCCGCTAGAATCATGCCTTCGATGCCGCGGCTTCCGAAGCCGCCCGGGACAAGAATCCCGTCAAGCTGGGAGAGCAGCTCGTCCTGCGTGTCTGCCGTGACCGTCTCCGAGTCGATCCATTGAATGTCTACCTTTGCACCAAGGGCGAACCCGGCGTGCCGCAAGGCCTCCGCAACAGACAGATAGGCATCGTGAAGCTGCACGTATTTTCCCACAAGGCCGATGCTTACCGACTTGCTGCGGCTCTTGATGGCAGCGACCATCGCCTGCCACTGGCTCAAATCCGGCTCAGGTGTGGATAGCCGCAGTTCTCGGCAGACCACCGCAGACAGATTCGCCCGCTCCAAATAGAGAGGAGCCTCATAAAGAATGGGAAGCGTCAGATTTTCAATGACGCAGTCGGGCTTCACATTGCAGAAACCTGCAATCTTGCGGAAAATACTGGGATCGGTGATGGGTTCATCACAGCGCAGGACGATGATGTCCGGCGTGATGCCCAATCCCTGCAGCTCCTTTACGGAGTGCTGGGTTGGCTTGGACTTATGCTCTCCAGATGCCTTCAGATAGGGGACCAGCGTGACATGAATATACAGGGCGTTTCCGGGCCCCACCTCATGCCCCACCTGCCGAATGGCCTCGATAAAGGGCTGGCTCTCAATATCACCGATGGTTCCGCCAACCTCGGTGATTACGACATCAGCCTCCGTCTTGCTGCCCACATTATAGATAAACCGCTTGATCTCATCTGTGATGTGGGGAATGGTTTGCACGGTGGCCCCCAGATACGCGCCCCGGCGCTCCTTGGAGATAACGTTGGAGTAGACCTTTCCGGTGGTCAGATTGGAATATTGGTTCAGATCCTCGTCAATGAACCGCTCATAGTGCCCCAGATCCAGATCTGTCTCAGCGCCGTCCTCGGTAACATAGACCTCACCGTGCTGGTAGGGGCTCATGGTACCGGGGTCCACATTGATATAGGGATCCAGTTTTTGCGCCGCTACCTTCAGTCCCCGGGCCTTCAGCAGTCGCCCCAAAGAGGCTGCGGTGATACCCTTCCCCAACCCGGAAACAACGCCGCCTGTCACAAAAATATACTTTGTCATGTGTTGACCTCCCGTGGAAAACTCAAAAAAAGAGAAGGCGTCCATCAGGGGACAAAAGTCCTCTGACGAACGCCTTCGTTCAACGATTCATATTCTACTGCGGCTGACGGCAATTTGTCAACCAGAGTTTTCACAATTCTGCACATTGCGATCCGCGGGATCCTTGTGCTATTGATATGTTTTTATCACAGTTTCCGCCACTTCCCGTTTGGATATGCGCCGGTCCATGGACTGCTTTTCAATATAGTGGTGGGCTTCCGGTTCCGTCATGCCAAGGCACTCAATCAACAGCCACTTGGCCCGGTTGACCAGCCGGATCTCCTCGATCTTTTCTTCTACGGTAGCCTGTTTGGCTTCCATCTGACGCATGCGCTCTCGGGTGGCGCAAAGGATCCGCAGATTTTGCGCTACCATTTGCATGCTGGTGGGCTTGGACAGTGTGAGCACGCCGTAACTGACGACTCTGGCATAGATATCGTCAAACTGATCGTTCCGAACCAACAGCAAAACCCCTGCACCGCTTCCGGTACAGATATCTACGGCCAGACGCATTCCAAAGTCGTCCGGCAAAGGAGCGTTGATCAGCACAATATCAAATGCCGTTTCCGAGATTTTTCGGCGCGCCTCTCCGATGCTGCGTACCACCGTTACCGGCCAGTAATCCGTCACAGGGAGCAGAGGCATGATCTTCTCGGTAAAACTGTCCGTGGCGGTGACAATCAGTACGCTGTATGTCCGTTCCTGAAAGATCATGTTCTCCCCTCCTTTCACCTGATCCAATCAGGGCTCTTTATCGATGACAGTAGGCGGAGATCACGGCTTCCGGGAGATGCTTGCGGATAAATGCGCTTGCTTCGGCCAATGCGGCAGCCTCATACAATGAACCGGGCAGCTTCTTTAGACCATTGAGCACCTCGGCGGGTGCGGTATAGACATTGAAATCCGAGGCGGGACAGAGCTGCAGGTCATGCTCGACCCCGTGCATTCCGGCGTAGATCAGGAGCGCATAGGCAATGTACGGATTTGCCATTGGATCGGCAGAGCGCAGCTCAGCCCGGCGGTATTCGCCCACTGCCGCCGGAATGCGGATCAGCTGGGAACGGTTTTCCGCAGACCACGTCACGTAGAGCGGCGCTTTGTTATGGCCGAGGCGGCGGTAGGATTCCTCACAGGGGTTCATAAACAGGGTCATGTCCCGGATATGTGCCAGAATCCCTGCGATGATACCGGGCAGCGGCTGGGCGACCTCATCACATTTGACAGAGACGTTGATGTGCATTCCGTTTCCGTCCCGATCCGCCAGCGGTTTAGGAGAGAAACTGGCACAGAGCCCGTTCTGAGCTGCCGCAGTGCGGACCACCGCGTGAAAGGTGACGGCGTTGTCGGCGGCGGTGAGGGGGGCTGAGTAGCGAAAGTCGATTTCGTTCTGCCCCGGACCGCTCTCGTGGTGAGAGCTCTCTGGCTGAATCCCCATCTGCTCCAGCATCAGGCAGATCTCCCGGCGGATCGTCTCTCCCTTGTCATCTGGTACGATGTCCATGTAGCCGGCATGGTCGTAGGGGATTCTGGTAGGCTCACCGCATTCATCAAGGCGAAATAGATAGAACTCCATTTCCGCACCGAACGCAAACTGGAAGCCCCGGGCGCTGGCGTCTGCCACCGCTCGCTTCAGAAGGCTTCGGGTATCCCGTTCAAAAGCCCTGCCGTCCGGGTAGGAAATATCGCAGAACATCTGCATGACCTTGCCCTGCTCCGGCCGCCAGGGAAGCTGGATCAGGGTGGAAGGATCCGGGTGAAGCAGAAGGTCGGAGCGAATCTCGCCACCAAAGCCATCTACCGCCGAGGCATCAAAGGCGATCCCATACGCAAAAGCGCGCTTGAGCTCACTGGGCATGATAGACACATTATGCTGCTTTCCATAGACATTGCAGAAGGCCAGACGGATAAACCTGACATTCTCCTCCTGAACGAATTGGATCACTTCTTCTGGCGTGTACTTCATGTTTTCACCTGCTTCCTTTCATTCAGACCATACGTTTGCCGATCAAACTTTTTCATATCTGGGGCGATCGCGGCAAGGAAATTACCATGAAACAACCGCGATCTTTCACAAAATATGAAATATGATACCACGCCTTCTGTCAATTTTCTATCCCGAATTATTCTTTTGGCGTAAAAATTTTAGGAGCTCCAAGTGATCCGGTCGCTGAAACAATGCGACAAAGCGTTCCTGCTTCGCGGATAAAACGGGGAAAAACACGGCTTTGTAAGATCAAAATTGCTAAAAATGGTATTTCGACAAAAATGATTTTCAACAAATCGACAATTGACTTTCCGAACTGATGGCTGTATATTTTGCAATGTTAAGAGACATTGGCGTCTCGGAGGCAAAGCCTTCCGCAGCGTCAGTGTCTCTTTTTATTTCTTTGAAAGGAAGACACTGCTATGACGACTGTACCAGAAATATTTGGAAGCATGGTCTTTGACAGCCGTGTGATGAAAGCCCGTCTGTCCGGGGAGGTATATCACTCTCTGAAGCACACCATTCAAAAAGGGACCAAGCTGGACCTGTCGGTAGCCAATGCGGTGGCCGACGCAATGAAGGACTGGGCAGTCGAAAACGGCGCGACCCACTTCACCCACTGGTTCCAGCCCCTGACCGGGATCACGGCGGAAAAGCATGACAGCTTCATCACCCCGGCGCCAGATGGCAGAGTGATTATGGAATTCTCCGGAAAGGAACTGATCCGAGGGGAGCCAGATGCTTCGTCTTTTCCATCCGGTGGCCTGCGCGCTACCTTTGAGGCACGCGGTTACACCGCCTGGGATCCCACCAGCTATGCCTTCATCAAGGGAAAAACGCTTTGTATCCCTACCGCATTTTGCTCCTATGGCGGGGAGGCGCTGGATAAGAAAACACCCCTTCTGCGCAGCATGGAGGCGCTGAACCGTCAGGCCCTTCGGGTGTTGAAGCTGTTCGGCCATGATGAGGTCAGACGCGTGGTGCCCGCCGTCGGTGCGGAGCAGGAATATTTCCTGATCGACAGGGCGTTGTACGAGCGGCGCATGGACTTGCTCTACACCGGCAGGACGCTATTCGGCGCCAAGCCCCCCAAGGGTCAGGAGCTGGACGACCATTACTTTGGCTCCATCAAGCCGCGCGTGGCCGCGTTCATGGAGGAGCTGAATACCGAGCTGTGGAAGTTGGGAGTCCTTGCCAAAACGGAGCACAATGAGGTGGCGCCTGCCCAGCATGAGCTTGCTCCCATCTATACCACCGTCAACCTGGCGACCGATCAGAATCAGCTGACCATGGAGATCATGCAGCGTGTGGCGGCTAAGCACGGCATGGTATGCCTGCTCCACGAAAAGCCCTTTGCCGGGGTCAACGGCAGCGGCAAACATAACAACTGGTCCCTTTCCACCGATACCGGCGTCAACCTGCTCTCTCCCGGCGAGACCCCCCACGAAAATGCCCAGTTCCTGCTGTTTCTGGCGGCTGTCATTCAGGCGGTGGACGACTATCAGGGGCTGCTGAGAGCTTCTGTCGCAACGGCCGGAAACGACCACCGATTGGGAGCCAATGAAGCGCCTCCCGCCGTGATCTCGATCTTTCTGGGCGATGAGCTGACCGCTGTGCTGAATGCCATTGAGACCGATTCCGCCTACGTCGATGTAGAAAGAAAGAAGATGAAGCTGGGGGTCGATGTGCTGCCCCGTTTTGTCCGGGACACCACGGACCGCAATCGTACCTCTCCCTTTGCCTTCACTGGCAACAAATTCGAATTCCGAATGGTGGGTTCTTCCGATTCCATTGCCTGCGCCAATATCATGCTCAATGCTGCGGTGGCACAGTCCCTGAAATGCTATGCGGACGAACTGGAACAGGCAGAGGACTTCAATACCGCTCTGCATGAGAGAATCAAGCGTACCATCAAGGAGCATAAGAGAATTATCTTTAACGGAAATGGTTACGATGATGCATGGATTCGGGAGGCCACAGAGGAGCGGGGACTGCTCAATCTGCGTACCACGCCGGACGCGATCCCGGAGCTCTTGAAAGCGAAGAACGTCGAGATGCTGACGGCCCACGGGGTGTACACCGAAGCGGAGTTGCGCTCCCGGTATGAGATCATGCTGGAAAACTACTGCAAAACCGTGTGCATCGAGGCTCAGACCATGAGCGACATGGCGCGAAAGCAGATCCTTCCGGCTGTTGCTCGCTATGCCGCAGACGTGGCCCGGGCTGCCGCCGACAAAAAATCCTTAGATGGCGAAATCAGCTGCGGCTATGAAACAAAGCTCGTCAAAAAGCTGACGGCGGTGACCGAGAGCATCGACGCAAGGGTCGACGCACTGGACAGCGCGATTGCCAGATTCAAAACCATTTGTGATGTGACCGAGGGTGCAAACTTTATTCGGGACGAGATGCTCTCCCGAATGACAGTGCTGCGCTCTGCCGCAGACGAAGCAGAGACGCTGACCGCGGAAAGCGCGTGGCCGTTCCCCACTTACGGAGAGCTGCTGTTCAGCGTCAGGTGAACAAGATGAAAAAAAGGCGGCGCCGCGAAAGCGGCGCTTGCCTTGCGAATGATGAAATGATATGATGCAGGAGGTCAATTTATGAAAACTTGTGCCATTGTTGGCATCAACTGGGGCGATGAGGGGAAGGGCCGCATGGTCGATCTGCTCACGCGGGACTATGATATTGTGGTGCGCTATCAGGGCGGCGGGAACGCGGGGCACACCGTCATCAACGAATATGGGAAATTTGCGCTGCATCTGCTTCCATCGGGGATTTTCCGGCCGAATGTGGTCAATATTTTAGGAAATGGCGTTGCGCTGGATATGAAGAGTCTTTGCGGCGAGATGGAAAGCGTTGCTGCAAAGGGCGTGAGCGTGACGCCGGATAACCTGAAGATCAGCGACCGGGCCTCACTGGTGCTGCCGTGGCACATTCTACTGGATGAACTGGAGGAAGAGCGCCTGAAGGATAAAAAATACGGCTCTACCAAGCAGGGAATCGCCCCCTTCTACTCTGACAAATATCAGAAAAAGACGATTCAGGCCGGCGAGCTCTTCTATCCGGAATACCTGGTCCGCCACCTGGAGGACCTGCTGGAATGGAAGAACCTGACCCTGACCAGGGTCTACGGCGCAAAGCCCTATACCATGGCGCAGCTGTGTGATTATCTGCATACCTATGGGCAGAAGCTAAAGCCCTTCATCTGCGATACCGGCAGCTGGCTGCGCAAGGCGCAGCAGGACGGGAAGAGCATTCTCTTTGAGGCACAACTGGGGGCTCTGCGGGATCTGGATTACGGCATCTACCCTTACACCACCTCGTCCAACGCAGTGGCGGCTTACGCGCCGGTCGGGTCCGGCCTTCCCTCTGCCAAACTGGATGAAGTGGTTGGCGTGGTGAAAGCCTACTCTACCTGCGTGGGCGAGGGGCCGTTCGTCTGTGAGTGGTTCGGCCCTGAGGCCGACCGGCTGCGGGAGGCCGGCTTTGAGTACGGCGCAAAAACGGGGCGGCCCCGCCGCGTCGGCCCGCTGGATATCGTCGCCACCCGCTACGGCGTACAGACCCAAGGCGCCACGACCATCGCACTGACCAAGCTGGACGTTCTCAGCTATATGGACAAGATCCCTGTCTGCACCAAATATGTAGTCAACGGGGTGGAAACGGATGCGTTTCCCTTCCCCGCGGCGCTGGAAACGGCGAAGCCCGTTACGGAATATCTGGACGGCTGGGGCTGCGACATCTCCGGCGCTCGCATGTGGGAAGAACTTCCCAAGCAGGCGCAGGCTTATGTGGAGTATATCGAAAAGGCCATCGGCTGCCACATCGGATACGTATCCGTCGGAGCGGAGCGAGATGCGTACATCAAGCGGTGAGCGGGCGCATGGCACAGGATCGACAAAGAAAAAATACGACAGCGTTTGCCGCTGAGAAAACCAAATGGAGAAAAGTGTCCATGATGTACGAAAAATATGAATCGCCCCTCTCGTCCCGTTATGCTTCCGAAGAGATGCTGCATCTGTTCTCCCAGGAAAAGCGTATTCGGGTCTGGCGAAAGCTCTGGACTGCGCTGGCCCGGGCGGAGCATGACCTTGGCCTGCCCATTACGGCAGAGCAGGTGGCGGAGCTGGAAGCGCACATCGATGATATTGATTTTGAATGTGCCGCGCAGCGGGAAAAGGAAGTGCGGCATGACGTGATGGCACATGTCTATGCCTACGGAAAAGCGGCGCCCGGCGCCGCGGGTGTGATCCACTTGGGGGCCACGAGCTGCTATGTGACCGACAACGGGGATCTGATCCTTTATCGGGACGGTTTGCGTTATCTCCGCGGAGAACTGCTGGGTGTGCTGAAAAATCTTGCCGCCTTCGCAGAAAAATACAAGTCGCTGCCCACCCTCGGATATACCCACTATCAGCCTGCTCAACTTGTCACTGTGGGGAAACGGGCAACCCTCTGGATGCAGGATTTTCTCTCCGATCTGGAGGAACTGGACCATGTGTTGGCGCATATGAAATTTCTTGGCTGCCGCGGGACCACCGGAACCGAGGCGAGCTTTCTGGACCTCTTTGACGGTGATACCGACAAGATCGACCGGATGAACCGCCAGATCAGTGCGGAATTCGGCTTTGCGCACTGCTTTGACGTCTGTGGGCAGACGTATCCCAGGAAGGTAGACAGCCGTATCTTAAACTGTCTGTCTTCCATGGCCCAGAGTGCCTATCGCATGGCAAATGACATTCGCCTGCTGCAGCACGACCGGCAGCTGGAGGAGCCTTTTGAAAAAGAGCAGATCGGTTCCTCCGCCATGGCATATAAACGAAATCCCATGCGGAGCGAACGAATCTGCTCTTTGGCGCGATATCTTATTTTGGACGCTGCAAATGCCCCCATGACGGCATCTGTTCAATGGCTGGAGCGCACACTCGATGACTCCGCCAACCGCCGCATTTCCATGCCGGAAGGGTTCCTCTGCGCCGACGCGATTCTGCGCCTTTGCAAAAATGTGACCCGCGGGCTTGTAGTAAACGAGAAGATCATCGACAAGGCCGTTCGGGAATACCTGCCTTTTATCGCTACGGAAAACCTGATGATGGAAGCCGTCAAGCGCGGCGGAGACCGGCAGGAGCTGCATGAGGTGATCCGC
>ULWQ01031588.1_pt1 | contig 12224 bp, 10 predicted proteins | sample 1960491 | NCBI WGS metagenome assembly ULWQ01 (sample SAMEA4835816, study PRJEB28245) | human gut metagenome | biome: gut microbiome; material: fecal sample | place: Denmark | collected 2008
ACATTTTTCTCCGTTTTGCAATTGTGCGGTATTGCCTTAATGTATGAATTCAAGCGTAATATTATTTAGGAGGGCAAAAATGAAGCCTATATTTAACCGCTTGCTTTCAGGCATATTAAGTGTAGCTGTTACGCTTAGTGCTGTACCAATTATCTCAGCACACGCCGAGGAAAGCCCTGAAATATATCCATACACGTTATTTGCCGCTTCTTACAATGAAGGTGCAATTACCATCAATGCAGACAATACTTGCGTTAATGGAAATATTGCAGCTAACGGAACGATTGTATCAAGCGGAAACTTCAATGTTAATGGTACAAAAACAGAAAATGCTGACGAACCGATGATTATCATATTTGACAAAATAGACAATCAATATTTCGTTGACACAGCAGTTGATGAACATGAAGATAATTACGTTCTTGAGGAAACTAATATTCAAGTCAACATCCCTACAGAAGTCCAGGGTGAAGCATTGCTTAGCGGCAATATCAATATAACAACGGCTTTTAAAGCACTGGATGATATATCCTTGAGTGGAGATGTTGAGAACACAGATAATTCTGTTATCTTTTCTCAGTATGGCAACATTGTTATGGACAGTCAAAATGTTAATCTTAATGGTTTGGTGTACGCTCCTAACGGCTACGTTGATATTACCGCACAAAATCTCAATATGAACAGCGTTGTAATTATAGCTGACAGCATTGTTATTAATTGTCCGAATCTTAACGCAAATTATAGCTCCAATGTTGCAGAATTTGTTGGTACAACATCTGAAAAAGAGCCTGATACTGGTAAGTTTATAATTCTTTCGGGTAATTATAACGATGAAGACGAAACTATTGATATGATGTGGTTTACAAACACCGCAGCAAATAGTTACGAAATATACAGTTCAGACGATGGTGATGATTACAGCTTAGTTGATACAATTGAAGACACTTATTATCAATATGATATTACAGATGACTTTGATATCAAATATTTCAAGGTGACAGCTACTGATGAAGAAGGTTCAGTTGTAGAATCTGATCCATTTAGTGTAGTTTCAACAGAAGATGGCTATTCTATCCATATGAACGATAATGACGGCGATGGATTACAAAATTCATTAGAAAAAATATATGGTACAGATCCTGAAAATCCAGATACAGATGGTGATAATTTAACTGACGGATTTGAAGTGTTAAAGAGTCATACGAATCCGACCAGCATTGATACTGATGAAAACGGAGTCTCTGATAATTTTGAAGATCCAGATGAAGACGGATTGAATAATCATGAAGAACAACTTCATGAAACCGATCCTCGCACAGCAGATACAGAGGTGGACGGATTAAATGATGGTGATGAAGTTAATATCTATGGAACTGACCCACTTGATCCAGATACAGATGATGATGGAATTTTAGATGTAGATGAAGTTGCTTTTAAATTAGATCCTAACGATCCTACTGACGCTGATACACCGATACATCAAGTTCTGAACAGCGAGGACTTAAGAGTTAATAGATATAACAGTGATTTTAGTATCAGCATTGATGTTGAAGCAAGTAATAATTTAAAACGTTACATCAAGGAAAAAGTCAGTCGTTATTCTTCCATACTTTCAGAAAACAGAGCAATTATTGGACGTCCGATTAACCTGAAATATGAAGCTGGCAAGATTTTTAATGGCACTATTAAATTCACACTTAGTGAAAAACTTGTTAATGAAACTCCTTCATATTATCCTGATCTTGATATCGGCATCGAAAGATACGGCTTATTTATATACGATGAAGAAATTGGCACGATTGTACCAGTATCTTGTGAGTATAATTCAGATGATAACAGTTTTACAGTAGATGCCAAAGTAATGGGTAATCTGATGATTATTGACTATGAAGCCCTTTTATATGACCTTGGTATTGCACCTGATGCGGTAAAAGAAGCTATGGAATCTTATGCTGAGGACTTTAACTATGACGAAGATGAAGTAAACGTTGAAGATGATAGTGATAACGTTGATGATACGGACTTGGTTAGCGGAACAAAATTTGTAACCAAAAGCCTATTGTTAAACAGCCCTAAACTTCTTGCTAATGAACCAGAGAATTCGCCTTCAGGTCCAAGACAAATCGAACTTGTACTTGTAATAGATACTACAAGCTCTATGGGTTACCAGATAAGCAAAATTCAGGAAAATCTTAATAATTTAATTACAAAATTATATAATAATGGTATAACACAGTATACAGCTGTAATTACATACGGAGACATAGATTATAATGAAAAAACACTTTTAAATAATGAAGAAAATCCTACAATTCAATTCTATAACAATCCTACCTCAATTCAGTCTGTTATAAATAATATAACAATGTGTTGGGGCGGCGATGATTTGGAAACTGCAATAGACGGTTTAGGTCTTGCTGAATCCTTAAGATATTCAAATAACCGTTCAAAATATTTATTCCTTATTACAGATATCGGAAGCAAAAACAAGAATAATTATGGCTTTTCTAATATGAGTGACGTTGCAGCGGCACTTAATGAAAAAGGCATTTTGGCAAGTATAATTACAGATAGCAGTTTATTCTATACATACAATGATTTGACATCTATTACAGGAGGTACCGAGATTTCCCAGGACGGTGATTTCTGCGATGATATGTATGAATTCATCACACGAAGCACACCAAGAGCAAGCGTTATTGTTGCAAACAATCTCGTTGCAGGATATTTCAAAGAAGATCTTGTAAAGGGTGGGGATTGTGACACTGATGAAGATGGTAAAACAGATAGCGATGAAATCAACTGGAAATACATAAAAGTAAAAAATGGTAAAAACATATATCCTAAATGGTCAGAACTTTGTAAAAAGAGCGGTTATAAGGGAAGTAAGAATAGTAAGTTTTATAATGCTTTGAAAGGCATAGAGGTTATTCCTGCATTTTCTAATCCATTTTCAAGGGACACCGATGGTGATGGTTATTTAGATGGGGAAGATGATAATCCTCTTGAAGAAGATCCATATGTAATAAATGACTCTGAAATTAATGATTCAGAATTCTCAAATAAAGGCAAAACCCTGACATATGAAAGAACACCAAATGCATTTCACACATTCACCTTAAAGCCAAAACGCGATTCGTTTTATGTATTTACTAACACTGCGTCAAGTTCTTCTAATATTACTGTAACTCACGAAGAAGGAGTTTTGCTTTGGGAAGAAACAATATATGATAAACCTACCGATGATGGTAATTATCTTTTGGAAAAAGGTGTAGAATACACTATTGAGATTTACGGTTACAATTCAAGTCCTACAGGCAATTATAGTTTTATTGTAAGGCAAGATAACTGGCAATATGTAAAAAATGGTGCTGTATGTAATTATGGTATTAGTTTTCCTGTATATCAGAATTATAACAGCTTATATCTCACTGCTGATGGTCTTTATGAAATACTAAAAAATACTGAATTAAAGTTTTATGGTAATGACCTTACTAAAAGTGAGTTTCAAAGGTTATTAAACACAAGTGATGGTACTAAATCGAACACCGATATATTATATAACAATTGTGAAAGATGGGTTGAATCATTAAACAAAGCGCAAGATAAAGGAAGTATTTTAATAAAAGATGCTGTTGTAACAAACATAGGTAATGCTTTATCTATTTCTGGCGTTATACTTTTATTTCCTATTGCTCCCGAATGGGTTGGTGCAGCAGTGACTGTCGGAGGCGGTATTATTGGTATCGGTTCTGAAGCTGGATTCTTAATGGGATTTAAGTCAGCACTGCAAAAGGATGCTTTTATTAATGCTTTGTATGATGGAAAAGCAAATATATGTGTTACAGACTATGTTTGTGATTCTGTGGAGTATGATTATTTTAATGGAAGTGTACTTCCTACGCATGATGAGCAAAAGTTCTTTGAACCTTGGATAGAACGCAATTATATTTACAAATTCTATAATGGTAAGCTTTGCGATATCGAAATACTTGATATTCATGAGCTTAGTGAAAGGGAGAATGGAGAATGGGTTCTGGAACGTTAAGAAAACGATTAATCCCTTTCATCATTTTATCTGTATTAATTCTATTTGCGTTGTATAAATTAACGATTGTAAATGTGAACGGGAAAATAAACACAATATTCACCAATTCATATATATGTTCAGATATTGATGCAGATGATGATGATTTAAAAAATCTTTCAAAACTAAAAAATATCGAGAATCTTACTCTTCATTCAGCAAGCATTACAAATATTGATTTTGTAAAAAACATGAATCAGCTTCGGAGCATATTGGTCGATTCTCCAAAAGTATGTGACTATAGTCCTTTAGAGGAATGCAGTAATCTGGAGAGCGTTTTTATTCATGCAACAAGTATTACAGATTTAAGTGATTTCAAAAGCAATAAGGAATTAAAGCTATTGCATATAGATCAATGCGATATGATTGAAAAATTAGATGATATCAAAAGTCTAAACCAGTTACGTACACTATATCTTTCAGGAAAGAATATATCAGATATTACTGCTATAAGTGAGCTTTCTGACTTAATTTCAGTCACCTTGTATGATACAAACATAACTGATTTAAGCCCACTTCTTAAATGTGGTAAAATTACATTTCTTGATCTTTGTGGAAATATATCATTAGACAATATTAATGATTTATACCTATTAGATCAACTTGAAGAAGTTAATCTTGCTTATACTTCAGTAAATGATTTTAGACCTTTGCTTAAAATTGACAGCTTAAAAAAAGTCACTCTATCAAATAACAATGTTGATTTAAGTACCCTTGAATCTCTTGAAGAAAAAGGGATAGAAGTTGTTTTAATTTAGTTAATTTCCCTATAGCTTATCGATGTTCTCGAAAAATGCTCCCTACACGGCTAATTAGGTATTGTGTGAATCATTAAAATCGGCACATACATCATGTAAAAAATGAATACAAGCCCTGAGAGTTGCAATACAAGCAATTCTCAGGGCTGTTTTTTTCAGGTGGTGTTCTTATCCCGCTACACTGACTCTAATTACTAAAATGGACTTTTCCGTTAAACGGCGAAACATACGTAAGCGTATAACGTAACCGCCAACCAAACCCAGCCAGCCACACTCAATACGAAAATGAGCCGAGGTAACTCCTCGGCTCAAGTATCATTTTGTAACGCAAACTGTAAGTGAATATTCAATTGCAGTCTGTCATGAGATATTCTTTCTTCAGTTCAACGATTGTATCATACGGAAACAACTCAGCATCATGCACTTGTATATCTTCCAGTTTATTGACAAATTCTTTTACGAGATCAACGGCTTCAGCGCTATGCCTGCCATGCTTTGGACAATGGCGCACAAACCACACCTGATCATATATCTCTATCTGTGAAATTAGAGAACTTACATCGTAAGAAAAATCCAGTTCGTTTGATTCAGTTGCAGGACCGTAGTGGGAAATAACATCAGCCAAGCGACGCAAAATAGAAGATTTACAGATATCCATAGGCAAATATACACGGATATTATCATCGTCCGAGTGGTGTCGGATCGTAGCCGGTTTCCTGGAATCCATTGAAGAGACCTGTCGATCAACCATGGCTCGTTGATGAATAATGGTCTGGATTCTTTTGGAATTGGATCAATATCAAGATCGTGATGTTCCATTTATTGTACCTCATAACTCAAACTGTACTTTGCTTTATGCAATAGTGTAACGCTTACTGTATTTCACTGTATGTTTGCTTGCAATAAGGAGGCAATGCCATACTCCACGGCATAACACTTTTGATCTGCTTATCTGTGGGAGAAACTCCCCATTCGGGCAGAACGGTCAGCAGATGCAGCAGATAGCCATACACATCCAGATTGTTTCTCTTAGCTGTTTCTATGATACTCATAACAGCAGCACTTGCATCAGCACCTTTTTCTGTATCGCTGAACAGGAAATTCTTACGGTTGATGACGTAGGGCTTGACTGTTCTCTCTGCAAGATTATTGGTCATTTCGACATCTGCATTGCTCAGGAACAGATACAGCTTGTCTTTCTGATTTCGGGCATAAGTGACTGCCGTGTAAAGATGAGAGCCTTTACCCGGTCGAAGTTTTTCAATTATCTCATATACCTGATCCAGCAGGGGTTTTGTCTTTTTCTGCCGCATTTCAAGTATCTGCTCTCCTGTATATCCGGCTTTTTTAGCCTCCCGTTCTAACTCTGCTGCCTTGTCGATGAGAGCAGCTATCTGTGCCGAAGGACAGGCAGTGTCTCCTCCGGGGATACTGTCCACAAATTTACGGCGACAATGCGCCCAGCAGCCTGCACTCTCATAATTTCCGCTGCCGTAGGACTGTAAACCGTCTGTCTGCACTACTCCCGTATAGCCGCTCAGAAGCTCCTCCGCAACGGTTTTGCTTCTGCTGTCACGGTAGGTATACAGTGCGATCTTCCTTGAAGCGGACGCTCCTGTGCAGACTATCCACATCTGACCTTTTTTCTTTGTAGGCTTTCCGTCTTTTTTCAGAACTCTTGTGGGAGTTTCATCTGCATTGAGTACAGGCTCAAGATATGCGTATTTCCACAGCATATCAATAACAGGTCTGAACCATTCTGCACCCTTGATAACCCAGTTTGCAAGAGAAGTGCGGCTAAGGTATATTCCCTGAAACTCCCAGTATTTTTCCTGGCGGTACAGAGGCTCGCCAAGCTGATACTTTCTCTGCATAATGTCTGCAACAAGACTTGCATCGGGAAGTCCCTTTTCGATTATGCAGGCCGGAGTCTGGTTTTCTGCCTTTACTATATTTGATTTGATGCCGTTCTTGTCGCAGTTATTGCACTTGTAGATCTTACGGTAGTATTCTATCTTGTATACCTTTTCAGGGATAACAGCTATTCTTGTTGTAATATATTCTTCGGAATACGGAACGAGCGTATCTCCGCACTCTTCACAGATACGCTACTCTTCGGGCAGTTCATATACTATCTTCTTTGGTTCAAGATCGGCTCTTATCTCTTTTCTGCCTCGATGCTGTCCTGTTTTATTCGCCTTCCTTGTGACTTTTTCTATGGTCGGCTCGGCAGTGGACTTATCCGACTCTGCCTCAGCTTCATTAAATATCCCTTCAAATGCAAGCTGTCCGTCGTTTATGAATTTTGCCTTTTCGCTTTTCTGACCGAACAGCATTTTATTGCGTTTCAGCACAAGCTCGGTCAGATGCTCGATACGAAGCTCTTTATCCTCATTGGACTTCTTTAATTTTTCATTTTCAGATTCAAGTTCAGAGCATTTCTGCATTGCTGCTTCGTAAGCCTTTTTCAGTTCTTCATAAGTCAAAGTGAAACGCTCCCTTCCTTGATCTTTCAGTAATTCGTGATAATATTATTATACCACAAATCTCCCGATAATTCAAGAAAAAGAGCGCTTTCCAAAAGAGAAATATACTCCACATTTATGTGCGTTTCCACTGTGCAAAACTCAGCAGATATCTACTCTGCCTTCTATTTTTTTGATAGCCTTTGGCTGGTCTATCGACAAGCCCTGCATAAGCCATATATACTGCTCACGTGTCAGGCTGCGGACTTCCTGTTCACTCTTAGGCCAGTTGAATTTTCCGTCTTCAAGGCGTTTGTACAGCAAAAGAAATCCGTCCGCTTCCCACAGCAGCACCTTAAGACGGTCCCTGCGCCTTCCGCAGAATAGAAATGCACTGCTTGAAAAAAGGTCAAGCTTGTACTGCTGCTGGACAATGGCTGCAAGTCCGTCAATGGACTTCCGCATATCCGTATGTCCGCAGACGATGTAGATATTTTCAGCACTCATATCCTTCAGCATTGCTGTAGTCCTCTCAGCAGTGTGAGCAGTGTATGTTCTTCCGTGCTTGGCGGCAGCTCTATTTCTATACCGTTTTTACGAATGAAAACTTTTTCACTTTTATGATCGAGTGATTTTTCTGATGCAATAGGCACTTTTTTAGCTATTGGTGCTGTCACTATACTTAGCGGTACGATTTCCCGCAGCGGTGCTTCTGAGCATTCAAGAAACTCGTTCCTTACTATTCTAAGCCGCCTGTAATACGTATTACAGCTGATTCCCTTCATCTTACACCATTCGCTTATTTTCATTCCACTGCTTTGGCACTCGGTTATCTCTTCCGCCCATTTCTTATGTCTTAATCTGCTTTTTACTTGCTTGATCATCGCCATTATCTCAGCTCCTCCGGGTTATACCCTTTTGGAGTTATTATACCTCATTTCTTCACCTTTGGCGAGTATATGCTGACGATGGCATAAGCGGTACCGGCATAGCTAAGCGTTCGGAGTTCCAGCGTTTGATTGCCGACTGCGAAGCGGGTAAAATTGATATTGTACTCACCAAATCCATACAGCGTTTTGCAAGACGAGGGCATCAGCGCTACCAACACCAGGCACCGAAACGGTTTCAATCAGATGATTGCCGATGCCTTGGCAGGAAAGATTGACCTCATAATTACCAAGTCGGTCAGCCGATTTGCTCGAAATACCGTTGATTCCCTATCTACCATCAGAAAACTGAAGGAACACAACATCGAGTGCTATTTTGAAAAAGAGAACATATGGACCCTTGACAGCAAAGGCGAATTGCTTCTTACCATTATGAGTTCTCTTGCACAGGAAGAAAGCCGCTCTATATCCGAGAATGTTACCTGGGGACAGCGTAAGCGCATGGCAGACGGCAAAGTAAGCTTTGCCTACAGCCGCTTCCTTGGGTTGGATAAGGATAAAGAAACCGGTAAAATTGTGGTGGTTCCCGAGCAGGCAGAAACGGTGCGGTTGATTTTCAAGCTGTTCCTTGAGGGCATGACACCACATTCCATTGCTGCGGAATTGACAAAGCGTGGTATAAAAACACCTTCCGGCAAGGAAGTGTGGAATCAGCAGACTGTACGCAGAATGCTTTCCAATGAGAAATATAAGGGTGATGCACTTTTACAGAAGGAGTTCACGGTGGATTTCCTGCAGAAAAAGATGAAAAAGAACGAGGGCGAAGTACCACAATACTATGTGGAGGGAAACCATGAAGCTATCATTAGCCCTGCGGTATTTGATATGGTGCAGGCAGAACTTGCAAGGAGAAAGCACGGAGGTTCCCGATACAGCGGTGTGAGCATCTTTTCAAATAAAATCAGGTGCGGTGACTGCGGCGGCTGGTACGGTTCTAAGGTGTGGCATTCCACAGACCAATACCGAAAAGTCATCTACCGCTGCAACCGCAAATACAAGGACGAAAAATGTCAGACCCCTCATGTGACCGAGGAAGAAATCAAGGCACTTTTTATAAAGGCTTACAATGAGTTGATTTCAGAGAAAAAGGAAATCATTGCAAATGCGGAGATTATCCGCAAAACGCTCTGCACTACTGATACCATGCTGGCTGAAAAGCAGCGGCTGGAAGATGAGATTCTTGTATTGGTGGAAATGACGCAGAACCTTGTTGCCGAAAACGCTCGTGTAGCACAAGACCAGGAAGAATATCAGAAACGCTACGATAGCTTGGTTCTGCGGTATGAAACCGCAAAGAAAAACTATGATGAACTGGCTGCAAAAATTGAGCAGAAAGAAGCCCACAGCGAGAGAATTCAGCGGTTCATTAAGATATTGAGGGAACAGGACGGTATTATTACAGAATTTGACGATGCCCTCTGGGGCAGCATGGTTGAGTTTGTTACCATTGGTAAAGAACGCCGCACCGTAACCTTTAAGGACGGAACGGAAATACAGGTATAAACGCAGTAAAACAGAAAATGCACTCGGTTTTTGGAATTTTCCAAAGAGCCGAGTGCTTTTTTCGTAGACTTATTGAAAAAAGAAATTTTATGTGATATAATAAGTTATACTATTAGTGTAATTTATTGTAGTTTCACAGAGAGGAACAATAAAAATGCTGAAAAATAACATTGAAGTCGATGTCAAAGTGAAATGTATCGATGCGGGTGTCACCTAGGCAAAACTGGCTGAAGATATTGTGTCCACACCGTCCTATGTAAATCGACTGATTAAAAAACAAGAGAATATTGTAAACAAAACATTCGTCCAGATGATGGAGAGCCTAGGTTACGATATTGAGTTGACCTATGTTAAAAGGGACTGATTTGGAGGTTATGTTATGAAAATAGAAATGGGTGAATCGCTCTTTTATTCGTGGTTGCGCCATGTAAAAGAATGTCAAATAGTACAGACCAACTGGAAGGTATCCTCGCAGTGGCAGCTTTCGGATGCCGATGAACTTGAAAATCTGATGGCAGTGGTGGATAAACATTACTCCGATAAATACGGCTATGCGATTTTTAAGCAGAACACCTCTTTGTCCCAACTTTTACAACAGGGCGAATGTGATGTGCTGGGTATTTACATCCAATCAGACGAAACTACATATTATGCCGTGGATGTTGCTTTCCATGAAGCGGGACTCAACTACGGCAATCGTGATACCACTATTATGAAGGTGCTTGAAAAGTGTGCGAGAACCGCATTTTGCTTGCGCGGATATTTGTCTACCAAAGAAGCAGAGATTATTTTCGCATCACCGAAAATCAATCCGGCAGTGCTTTCGGATCTGACACCTTGCGTTGAGGATATGAACACTCTGTTTACCGATAATGGCTATAATTTCACCTTTCGTATCATTGCAAATGAGGAATACAATGATCTGGTTCTGAAACCTATTCTGTTGGCAAGTGATGGTGTGGCGGATACCTCTGAACTGTTTTTACGCAGTTACCAAATGTATAAAATGTTCTCCGACACAAAAGCTACAGCAATAAGAACGTGCACCACGGCATCTACTGCCAAGGCAGAACCTTTGGAATATGATTATACGGACGCTGATATTTATCAAGAATTGAAAATCGGTCAACTTGCCCAGAAAGTTCTGGGAAGAATGCTTTGCGATGGTTGTGCCTCGAAAGAGGAAATCGCAGCAATGCAGACCTCAGAATATAGTAAGCAGCAGTTTGACCTGCAATATCCACTTTTGAGGGTGGCAACCGAAACGAAAACACCACTTCATTATTATGCCAAACCTATCGAAATTTACGGCACTCGTTATCGTATGTGTTGTGAATGGTTTGAAAAGAAGGGTGCCAACAATGACAGACCTTATCTGCTGAAGTGGATAGAAAATCATAAAAAATAAATGATGGGAGGGAGGAATCAAGAATGACTGGCGAAGATATTTTGTTGATGAAGGAATACCTCACTGCCAACTGCCTGCAGTACGATGATGCAATTCATGTAAGGGTGGCAGAACGCAGAGCCGGTAAGCAGTTTTCTCTTGAAGAACACATTGCTGCTCTTGTGTATGCGCAATTGACAAATCAGACTAAGTGGAGTCGAATCGTTCCGCACCTGGCTGAAATTGATGAGTTGTTTTTCTACTATGATCCACAAGAAATCAAAAAGCATCCTGGTTCCTACTTTGCTGATGGAATATTTGCTTTGAAGTGCGGTAATATCAGCACCAAGGCACAGATGAACAGCCTTCATAAAAATATAGCTACGATGGAATCCATCACAAACGAATACGGCAGCATGGATGCATTTGTTACATCGGTATCCCCACTACGCATGGTTGAGATGCTTTCTTCCGGGAAATCGAAATACAAGATAGCAATGCTCGGAGAGACATTGGCTTGGGAGTATATTCGTAACGTTGGCATTGATGGCTGCAAGCCGGATACTCATTTACGCAGATTCTTGGGCAACGAGCGTATGGGGACAACATCCGATACCACAGCAACGGTCAATGAGACCGTCGAACAGATTGAGGCTCTCTCAGCGGAAACAGGGCTGCTTCTTTCATCGATTGATAATATTATTTGGAGTTATTGTGCTGATGGTTATGGTGAAGTATGCACCGCAACCCCACACTGCGAGAAATGTGTTGTGAGAGCCAAATGCAAAAACAACACGGGTGGATTATTCAACGACGATATTCTTCGGAAAGTGTGCGTTGATTGCGATATGGACCCTACAAAGATTGGTCAGTACATATTAGAGAAACTTGGGTTATGAGGAGGTGGAATGAATGCCCAAAATTACATTGAATGATTTGCTGAATATAAAGCAAAAGGATTATGCGAATACCAGGATTAAGTTTAATCAGCATAATGGAACGCATGACCCTATGGACCTATATCTGCAAAATCCTGATATCGTAAATATCAGATGGTTCTTATGGCGTAGCCAAAGA
>ULWQ01073255.1_pt1 | contig 12151 bp, 7 predicted proteins | sample 1960491 | NCBI WGS metagenome assembly ULWQ01 (sample SAMEA4835816, study PRJEB28245) | human gut metagenome | biome: gut microbiome; material: fecal sample | place: Denmark | collected 2008
GTTGCAGACGGAGTGGGAGTCAAAACCTTTGTTTCGATACCCGACTTCACCTTCTTTGAGGCTTTCGGTGCCTTCGGCGAGCTCAGCGGTTCTTACATAGCGGCTGTTGCAGTGGCTTATGTCCCGGTTGCATTCGTTGTCTTCGCAGAGCACATCGCTGACCACAAGAACATCTCTTCCATAGTCGAAACCGACCTCCTTGTTGAGCCCGGTCTCCACAGAACCCTGCTCGGCGACGGTATCGGCTCGATGGTCGGCGCATTCTTCGGCGGCGCACCGAACACCACCTACGGCGAGTCGATAGCCTGCGTGGCTATCTCCGGCAATGCCTCTGTTGCAACTATCGTCTGCACGGCAGTCCTCGCGATAATCATCGCGTTCCTTTCACCCTTCGCAACTTTCCTCGCTTCGATTCCCTCCTGCGTCATGGGCGGCGTGTGCATCTCGCTCTACGGCTTTATTGCAGTCAGCGGTCTGAAGATGATCCAGAAAGTTGACCTCGAAGATAACAGAAACCTCTTCGTTGTCTCCGTTATTCTTATCGCCGGTATCGGCGGCCTGACCGTCTCCTTCGGCAAGGTCACGATAACCTCCATCGCCTGCGCACTCATCCTCGGCATCCTGACGAATGTTGTGCTCGGCAACAGAGAGAAGAACAAAAAGGCTGAATAAGCCGATATAAAATAGAATCGGGCGGTACAGATTAGCTCTGTGCCGCCCGTTTTTTGCTTTTCGCCGCAGGAAAATGTTCATATTGCGAAGCTTTGAACTAAACAAATATACATCGTGCATCATTGTAGAGCACGCGAAACGGAAAATCAACAGCGATAAAGCGTCTGCCATTCGTCAAATTGTACAGCTTTCGGGGTCAATTTTTGTGACAACGGACAGGGGCTTTTATGGTATAATTATATAATCAAAAATGGGTTCGATATTTTTAGCGGAGGAATATATGCTTTATAAAAAGAATTATCTCAGCACCCTGTCCGATGAGCTGTTTCGCTCCCCGACGAGCGAATACCGCGCCGCGCCGTTCTGGGCGTGGAACTGCAGGCTCGAAGAGGACGAGCTTCTGCGGCAGATAGAAATTTTTCATGAGATGGGCTTCGGCGGATTTCATATGCATGTCAGAACCGGCATGGATACGGAATATCTGAGCGACGAGTTCATGCATCTCATCCGCTCCTGCACCGACAAGGCGAAGAGCGAAAAAATGCTCGCGTGGCTCTATGACGAGGACAGATGGCCCTCCGGCGCCGCAGGCGGAATAGTAACAAAAGATAAGCGTTTCCGCGCGCGCCATCTGCTTTTTACCGTAAGACCCTACGACGGCTCCGCGGGCTTCACGGATGACTCCACATCGCGCGGAGTGCGCTCCGAGGACGGCGAACTGCTTGCCTGCTACGACATAGTGCTCGATTCCGACGGATATTTGAAGAGCTACAGACGCATCGGCGAGAATGACTCTGCCGAGGGCACTAAGTGGTACGCCTATCTCGAAATAAGCGGCGCGAACCCGTGGTATAACGGTCAGGCTTATCTCAACACGCTCGACAAAAAGGCGGTCGAACGTTTCGTTGAGGTCACTCACGAGCGGTACAAAGAGGTCGTCGGCGACGAGTTCGATGAAACTGTTCCCGCGATTTTTACCGACGAGCCGCAGTTCACGCGCAAGACTCTCATGGACAACTCGACCGACACGGACGATCTCATCATGCCGTGGACGGATGATTTTGCAACGACATATTCAGATACATATTCTCAGGATATCATGGAGTTCCTGCCGGAGATATTCTGGGATCTGCCGGACGGAAAAGTTTCCGCCGCCCGTTACCGCTATCACGATCATATTGCGGAGCGGTTCTCTTCGGCGTTCGCCGATACGGTCGGCGGCTGGTGCCGCGAAAACGGCATCGCGCTGACGGGTCACATGATGGACGAGCCGACGCTCGAAAGCCAGACGGGTGCGCTCGGCGAAGCGATGCGCTCATACCGCTCGTTCGGGCTGCCCGGCATTGATATGCTCTGCTCGTGGAAGGAATACACGACCGCGAAGCAGGCTCAGTCCGCCGCGCATCAGTTCGGCTATGAGGGCGTGCTCTCCGAGCTTTACGGCGTTACTGACTGGGACTTTGATTTCAGAGGACACAAACTCAACGGCGACTGGCAGGCGGCTCTCGGCGTCACTGTACGCGTGCCGCATCTGTCGTGGGTCTCCATGGCAGGCGAGGCGAAGCGGGACTATCCCGCCTCGATAAACTATCAGTCCCCGTGGTACAAAAAATATTCCTGCGTTGAAAATCACTTCGCGCGAGTCAATACGGCGATGACCCGCGGTGTGCCGATTGTAAAGGTCGGCGTTATCCACCCGGTCGAGAGCTTCTGGCTCCACTGGGGACCCAACGACAAATCGGGACTTATACGTGAAGAGCTTGACAAGAATTTTCAGGATTTGACAAAATGGCTGCTGTTCGGCAGCATAGATTTCGATTTCATCAGCGAGTCGCTGCTGCCCGGGCTCTGCCCGCATGCGGACGCGCCGCTGAGAGCCGGCGAGATGAAGTACGATGTGATAGTCGTGCCCGGATGCGAGACGCTCCGTTCGTCAACGCTCGAAAGGCTCGAAAAGTTCCGCGAGGACGGCGGCAGGGTAATATTCCTCGGCGAAGCCCCGACTCTCGAGGACGCACAACCGTCCGACAGGGGAGAGAGGCTTTTCAAAAACAGCGAGCACATACCCTATCAGCGCGCGTCGCTTCTGACTGCGCTTGACGCGTCAAGAACCGTATGCATCCGCGATGATGACGGCTATCTCTCGGACGGGCTGATATATCAGCTGCGCGAGGATACCGACAGCCTGTGGCTCTTTGTCGCGCACGCCGTGGAGCCGTATGACTGCAACATAACGAATTTTGATGACATAAAAATAACCGTAAAGGGCGAATATTCGCCCTTGATATACGACACCTTGAGCGGCGAGATAAAGCCCGCGGAGTTCGATTATATCAACGGCAATACCGTGATAAGCGCACGGCTCTATGAATACGACAGCCTGCTACTCAGACTCTATGACGGCTGCTCCGAGGGTCAGTATGCCGAGCCGGAGGAGCGCGAGGACAAGAAAATTACAGTTCCATGCGAGACGGAGTATGAGCTCGACGAGCCGAATGTCATGCTTCTTGACATGGCGCGTTTTGCGCTTGACGGCGATGAACTGAGCTGCGAAGAAGAGGAACTTCTCAGAGCTGATAATATCTGCCGCGAAAAGCTCGGATTCCCGCTTCGAAGCGGTGCGGTGATGCAGCCGTGGGTCATTCACGAGCCCGTGCCCGAGCATAAAATCAAGCTCAGATTCACTATAGACAGCGCGCTCGCGCTCGACGGCGTGTCACTCGCGCTTGAGGACGCTGAGAAAGCGCAGATAACGCTCAACGGTCAGGCGGTCGACAACACCGTGACCGGCTGGTATGTTGACAAAGCGATAAAAACCGTAAATCTGCCGAAGATAGAGCAGGGTGAGAACGTCCTTGATATTGTCCTCCCGTTCGGCAAACGCACGAATGTTGAATGGTGCTATCTGCTCGGCGACTTCGGCGTCGAGGTGCGCGGCAGGCTCAAGAAGCTCGTAAAGCGCCCTGAGAAGCTCGCGTTTGGCAGCATAGTGAATCAGGGTATGCCGTTCTACGGCGGCTGTGTGACCTACCGTTTCGGCGTCGACTGCCCCGGCGGGGATATAAAAATTACCGTCCCGCACTACGACGGTGCACTGACCGATATATTTGTTGACGGCGTTCACGCGGATGAGATAATCTTCCCACCGTATGAGCTGGAGCTCAAAAATATCGGAGCGGGCAGGCATGAGATAGCGGTGAAGCTCTACACGAACCGCAGAAATGCGTTCGGCACGGTGCATCTCTATGAGCGCAAATGCCACTGGATAGGCCCGGATGCATGGCGCACAAGGGATAGCAAGTGGAGCTACGAATATGTTCTTCGTGATATAGGCGTGGAGTCCGCGCCTGTAATATACAGCTTGAAAAAATAAAAATAAAGGAGCAACAAACGATGAAAAAAGCACTCAAATCGGCTCTTGCGGTCGTTCTGGCACTGACGATGATCATGTCGTGCTCTTTCGCCGCCACTGCAAGCGCAGCGGGAGCGAATACGGCGACAACGAGCGTCTCCGTCTCGGACATTCCGCAGATCATTGCCGGCGTTGTGAAAGCAGGCATTGAAGTCGCCAAAAAGGCGTATGAGTACTACGAGAAGTATGTCCCCGACTCGATAAAGGACATCAACTCGACCGTTGCCAAAGACACCGTCGGCGCGGTCAAGAACCTCGTGAAGATCGAGCCGCTCAAGGTTTATATCGGCGGCAAGGAGTATGATGTCAGCACCCCGTGGGGTCTCATCATGGCGCTTGCAAAGATGGAGACGGAGCAGGAGAAGACCTGCATCCTCATGACCTATCTCGACTGCATCTTCACAAAGATAATCAGCTTCATTGCGGACATGGTCCCGCTGCCGAGGGGACTTACCAAGCTTGAGGACTATAAGCCCGAGAGCGAGAACTTCTACAAGGGCAGCAAGGAATTTGTCAGCGAGGCTTCTAAGGACGCGAAGTGGCAGCTCGGCTACAGCCAGGCGAGCCTCGTCCCCGACGATGTTCTCAACGGACATTATTATCTTGCGGGCTACCTGCTCCAGAACTTCCCGTCGAACACTGTTGAGACCGTGCTCGATGACATGAAGGTTCGCACTGTTGTTGTTGACGACGGACGCGGCAAGGTCGTTTTCTCGACCATCGAGTGCATCGGCATCGCGAGCGAGGACATCAAGCAGATCCGCGACCGCGTTGCAAAAGAGCTCAAAGACGAAAACATAATCTCTGTCAATGTCTTTGCGACCCATTGCCACAGCTGCATCGACACGCAGGGTCTCTGGAATCCCTTCTTCGCGAAGCTTGCGAAGAACATCGGCGTCACCTATAGCGGTAAGGGCGAATATTCCTCCGGCACCGACCCGAAGTATATGGAGTTCCTCTTCAACAAGACCACCGACACTATCGTTGAGGCCTGCAAGAGCATGAAGTCCGGCGAGATGTATGAGGCTACCCTCGACCACCTCGGCGAGGACTATATCAACGACAAGCGCGGCGTGTTCGACGCTGTCGACAATCTCACAAGACTCCGTTTCGTCCCCGACGACGGCAGCACCGAGACTTATATAGTCAACATGTCCGCTCATCCCTATATCACCGGTCTCAAGACCGACAAGAGCAGCGGCAAGGAGCTCTCCGCAGACTACACCTACTACATGGAGCAGATAATCAGCAGCGCAGAGAACAACAACACGAACTTCATGTTCATCAACGGCGCGCTGTGCGGTATCTATTCCGCCCGCGGAGTCACCAACGACGGCGTTGCCACCGTGCGCAGAAGCGAGGAGGCTACCCGCTACGGCAACGAGCTGGGCAGAATGGTAGTTGCTCTGACCATGACCAAGGATGAGATAAAGCGCGCGGGCGACTGGCTCACGAACGACAAGTTCTATGCCGATGCCGCCGAGGCGATAAAGAACAACACCGAGCTTACCAACGAAGAGAAGCAGAAGAAGCTCGACGAGATAACCGTTTGGTACGAGAACTGGGAGCCCGTCAAAGAGACGAGAGTTGAGCCCATACTCAATATCAGACACAAGGAAGTTCTGGTCGAGATAAGCAATCCCGTTATCGAGGCTGTTGGCAAGGCGAAGCTCGTCGGCAACAAGATATATTACGATAAGAACGAGACTCTCTATACCACAACGGAGATAGGCTATCTTGAGATAGGCAAGAACATTAAAATTGCTCTTCTGCCCGGCGAAGTATCGCCCGAGCTTATCGACGGAAAAGGCGCCTGCCTTGCCGAGAACGCTTACAGCGGCAAGGACTTCGGCTATCCGTCGCTCAACAGCATCGTCAGCGACTATGCGGGCAAGAATGTTGAGCTCTATGTGTTCGGCGAGGCTAACGATGCTTGCGGATATGTCGTGCCCGACAATGACTATTGCATGATTTTCTTCGACGGTTCCGACCTGCTCGGCGACCACTATCAGGAGACCATCTCCTTCGGCAGAACGGTTGCTTCGACCCTCGTCAAGGCTTACGCCGAGATGATGAAGGATCTCAAAGCAGGAAAATAAAATGGACAAAAGCCGGGGCTTTCAGCTCCGGCTTAGTTTATTGACAGCACCGCTGCCGCGTAAGCGGCACGGAATCCTCGAAATGTCTATTACCAATCGCTCGTATGGAAAGCCCTTGCGGCTGTTCGCTATTTTAAAGGTTAGTGTAGTTAAATAGACTAAGGCAAACCTCGGTCATTGGACTTTTGCAAAGTAGAAGTAAGTAATCAGCCGACCTTAATAATTAAGCTTTCAATAGCCGCGCCGCAGTGTTTGATAAACCAACGGAGACGGGCGAGGGAACGACTTGCGAAGCAAGACGCACGAGCACGCATTCGTTCAAGCTCCGGCGCGTTTGCGTGCGAATGTGCCGAGCTACCGACTGAGAGCCGCAGGCTAAGTACTGCGGCGTGGCGTTAACGGGGGTACAGGGGGAGATTCCCCCTGTTTTGCTTTTCTTTTGCAGGCGTTTTCTTTTTCAAATAAAAAGAAAATGCCGAAACGCGGGAAGTATACATCCTTTGATTAGAGTGCGTAGCGAAGCTAGAAGCTAATTATCAATAAATTACAATTGCTATAACCCTGTATCGGCTGCGCCGATAGCGGACAGCCGCAAGGGCTGTCCCTACGGACGGTAAAATCAAAGATTCCGTGCCGCTATCGCGGCATCGGTGCGTCGAGGTCGCCGCACCATACAAGCCGCGCGTCAATAAATTTGTACAGGCTTCGCGGACGGATGAAATCCGACTATATCGCGCACTTTTTCACTATTCACTTTTACTTATTACTTTGAGCGACAGCGAAACAAACCCCTCAGTCTCGGCTTACGCCGAGCCGGCTCCCCTGCAGGAGCCTATAAGAAAAATCCCGACAGCTATTACTGCCGGGACTTCTTTTGTATTATGCTTTTTTACTTTACTTCTTCTGCGGTGCGGAAGCCTTTCTTGATGAGAAGGTTGTTTATTCTGTCTTTCGGGTCGAGAAGCTTGCTGACCGAGGTGTCGTGGTTCAACGTGTCGATAACATAGGAGATGTACTTCGAAAGATCAACTTCGACATACCACTCGCGCTGTTTGAGCTCGGGGGTTCTGTAGATGAGATTGGTGGTGAACACCTTGTTGATAAGGCCGCTTTCGTATGCCTTGTCGAAAGCCTCAAGCCCGTTGCAGAACAGACCAAAGCAGGTGCAGACGAAGATTCTTCTCGCCTTGAGCTCCTTGAGCTTCGTTGCAACTTCGATCATCGACTCGCCGGAGGAAATCATGTCGTCAACAATGACAACATCCTTGCCCTCAACATTGTCGCCGAGGAACTCGTGGGCGATTATCGGGTTTCTGCCGTCAACAACGACCGAATAGTCGCGTCTCTTGTAGAACATACCGAGGTCAACGCCGAGAACGGTCGAATAATAGATGCAGCGACCCATGCCGCCCTCATCGGGGGAAATTATCATCAGATGATCGTTGTCGATCTTGAGATCGGGAACATTCTTGACGAGCGCCTTTATCATCTGGTAAGCAGGCTGAATGTTTTCAAAGCCGTGGTTCGGGATAGCGTTCTGAACTCGCGCGTCGTGCGCGTCAAAGGTGATGAGGTTGTCCACTCCGAGAGCGCTCAGCTCCTGAAGAGCCATGGCGCAGTCAAGGGATTCTCTGCTTGAACGCTTGTGCTGTCTTCCTTCGTAGAGCATGGGCATGATGACGGTGATGCGTCTTGCCTTGCCGCCGATCGCGCTGATGGCGCGCTTGAGGTTCGCATAGTGATCGTCGGGGCTCATCATATTGTCCTTGCCGTACATCTTATAGGTCAGACCGTAGTTGAACATATCGCAGACGATGAAGATATCGTAGCCGCGAACGGACTGCTGGATGTGGCACTTCGATTCACCCGAACCGAAGCGCGGGAATGCCGCCTTGATGAGGTAGGAGTCACGCTGATAGCCCGAGAACGCGATGGTTGTTTTGTGCTCGCTCTCTCGGATCTCGCGCCATGTTTTGAGATAGGCGTCGATCTTTGCGGCAAGCTCCTCACAGCCGGGCAGTGCGATGAGCGCAAGCGGTCCTACCGGAATAGTTGAAAAATCCGGTGCAGTTAAAGCTTCTGACATAATAATTCCCTCCGCAGATTAAATTGTCTTTTTTACCTTCATCTAACATTATATAATAAAAAACGCCCGATTGATAGTCAAAAAGAACTTTTTCGAAAAAAATCTGCCGCAGACAATTGGACGTTTTTTGTTAATTATGACAATTAATGTTATTAAGAGTTGGACACATGGACATCGAGCTGGTTGAACGGGATGTTGATTCCGTTTTCGTCGAAGGCTGTTTTGACATCCTCCTGCAGTTTGTAGTAGACAGTCAGATAATCGGAAGATGAGCACCACGCCATGAGCAGAAGGTCGATGCTGCTCGCCGACTGCTGCTTGACGACGACTTCCGGCTCGGGATTTTTATAGATGAGTTCGTTCTTGAGCGCCTGCGCGCGGAGCACCTGTTTTGCGAGGGCTATGTCGTCGGAGTAGGAGACGGAGAAGGTCATGTCGAGTCTGCGGCGTCCCTCGGCGTTGTAGTTGATGATGTTGTTGCTCGTGATGTGCGAGTTCGGGACTATAACGCGCTTGTTGTCAACGGTCGTGAACACCGTGTACATCAGCTTTATCTCGTGAACCCGTCCGCTTATGTTCTCAAGTTCGACGAAGTCGCCGCTTTTAAAAGGCTTGTTGACGAGTATCTGTATGCCGCTTGCAAACTGGGCGATGCTGTTTTGCAGACCCATGCCGGCGGTCAGTCCGGCTGCGCCGAGGGCGGCGATAAACGAGTTCAGATTGAAGCCGAGAGTCGAGAGCGCGGAGAGTATGACCGCAAATCTCAGCAGCCAGACTACGATGCTGCGCAGAAACGAGTGGATGGATGCGTCAACGCCCTTTCGCGTCAGACCTTTTATCAGCAGTTTGCCGATAAGCGAGCTGACCCAGAAGCCGAGCGCGATTATTATCACAGCCCCGGCGAGCTTTGGCAGCGCGTCGACGAGCTTAGACATAAATGTTTCAAGATCGAATGCCGAGAGTTTTTCCGTCATATCTTTTTCCTCCGTTTTGGGTATGCCTCATTATACCAAATGCGCCCCGAGTTTACAACCTTTTGGACAAATGCGTCCGAATGTGCAACTTTGCGACAGCGGGCGAATGTTGGGTATTTAATCGCGCTTTGCAGTGTGATAAAATATTCGGTAAGATGCGAACATATAGATATAAGCGTTATAGATAAAAAATTATCTATTTGTGCTTTTCGTTCATTTTTCGGTCATAATTTTGTGGTAAAATAACAGAAAATGCGGCGGAAAAATATTCTTTATATATGTTCGCCGATGAAAGGAGCGTGTTTCTATGGCGTCCGAAATGCTTTCAAAGGTGCTCGATGCCGAAAATTCGGACAAAGAGGCGCAGAAAGCGGCGCACGAACAGGCGCAGAAAACCGTCGACGCGGCGGTCGAAGCGGGCGAGGGCGCAGTTGCAAGAAAGAAGGCTGAGGCCGCAAAGAAAGCGGAAGAAATCATCGCGGGTGCGCGCGAACAGGCGCGTGCAAACGAGGAGAAAGCCGAAAAGGCGGCAGGGGAGCGCAAGCGCGAAGTGCTTGCGGCTGCCGAAGCGCACAGAGCCGAGGCAATCAGAGCGGTCATGGAGACGGTGATCTGATGAAACGGCTCAGAAATTACAGAAAAGTCAGGAGGTGTCAGGTTGGCAAAGCTTAAAATGAAGTGCATCGAGCTGCTCGCTCCGCTTGAGCAGAGCAAGGAGATAATCGACTGCCTTCAGCGTATGGGTACTGTCGAGCTGACCGACTGCGAAGAGAGCGAATCGCTCTGCAAGCTGTCAACGGGAGTCACCGTTTCGACCTTTGAACGGTACCTCGCGGCGGCGGAGAGCGCGCAGAAAACGCTCGACAAATATGCTCCGCAGAAAAAGGGACTGATGCAGAGCCTCATGTCGTCGTTCGGCGGCAGAAAGGAGCTCGAGGTTTCGGAGTATCTTAAAAAAGCCGATGAGGCGGACGAAATACTCCGCGAGTGCTACAGGATAAACTCGCTCGAAGCGGATATACGCGAATATGCGGCGGACAATGTCCGGTGCCGCACCGCGATGGACGCGCTCGAGCCGTGGCTGAGCCTCGATATCCCGATGAAATGCAAGGGTACGGATTCGTCTGCGATGTTTATCGGCTCATTCCCGGTGCAGTATGACACGCAGTCGCTGCTCGAAGCGATAGCGGCGGCAGCGCCGGAGATAGGCGAAGTCGACGCGCAGATAATCTCGGCTAACAGCGAGCGCACTTGCGCCGTTGTTATGTGCCACAGGGAATGCGAAAAAGAGATATTTGAAGCGCTGAGAACGCTCAATTTCGCTTATCCGTCCGACCCGACGAAGCATCCGCCGCGCGTGAGATATGAGCGGCTCCAAAAGCAGATCGAACAGAACGAGAAAGATTCCGAAACGGCGCGAGCCGAAATAGTGAAGCTTGCGGGCTGCCATGATGATATCAGCTTCGTCATTGATTATTTCACGATTAAGAAAGAAAAATACGCGGCTCTTGAGCGAATAGCCATGACGAACCGCATCTTCGTCCTCACGGGATATATCCCCGAGAAGCGGGCTGCAAAAGTTATTGACGCGCTCGAAAAGAAATACACGGTCGCTATCGAAATTACCGACCCGGACGCAGATGCCGATGTGCCGGTGCTGCTCGAAAACAACGCTTTTGTTGCCCCCGTCGAGCCGATAACCGAAATGTATTCGATGCCAAACCGCGACGATGTGGACCCGAACCCCGTTATGGCGTTCTTCTACTATGTGTTCTTCGGCATCATGCTTTCGGACGCGGGCTACGGAGTGATAATGGTTATTGCCATGCTCATAGCCAAGGCGAAGCTCAAGCTCGAGCCCAGGATGAAAAAGACGGTCAATATGTTCTTATATTGCGGAATCTCGACCGTGTTCTGGGGCACGATGTTCGGCAGCTGGTTCGGCGACGCGCCGCAGGTCATAGCGCGCGAGTTCTTCGGCAAGGAGATAGCGTCGACGGCGGTCTGGTTTGAGCCGGTCAACGACCCGATGAAGCTGCTGCTCTATTCGTTCTTATTTGGCATAATCCACCTGTTCGCAGGTCTTGCGGTCAGGTTCTATATGCTGTGGAAGGACGGCAAGAAGCTTGACGCATTCTGCGATGTTGTTCCTGTATATCTGCTCGTCGCAGGTATCGCACCGCTGGGTGCAGGAATCATAATCGACGTGCCGCAGACGCTTACAAATGTCGGCAAATATGTCGCCCTTGTCGGCGCGGTGCTGACCGTTTTGACGAGCGGACGAAGCTCGAAGAATATTATCGGCAAGCTCGGCGGCGGACTCTACGGACTGTATAACACGGCGTCCGGATATCTCGGAGATATCCTCTCCTATTCGCGTCTGCTTGCGCTCGGACTTTCAACCGGCGTTATAGCTACCGTCATAAACCTGCTCGGCACAATGCCCGGCAACAAGATAGCAAAGCTCATACTGTTTATCGGAGTTTTCCTGCTCGGACATACGGCGAATATCGCGATAAATCTTATCGGCACATATGTCCACACGAACAGGCTTCAGTATGTTGAATTCTTCTCAAAATTTTATGAGGGCGGAGGACGCTCCTTCACCCCCTTAAAAGCAGATACAAAACACTTCAGATTCAAGGAGGAAATACAGTAATGTCTATTTTTTCAAGTCTCGGAACATCAATAGCCGTCCTCGGCGCCGCTCTTGCGGCTATCCTCTCCGGTATGGGCTCCGCAAAGGGAGTCGGCCTTGTCGGTCAGGCCGGAGCGGGCGTTATCACAGAAGACCCCACGAAGTTCGGTAAAGTGCTTATCCTTCAGATCCTCCCCGGTACTCAGGGACTCTACGGCTTCCTTACAGCGTTCCTTGCGCTCAACAGAATGGGCGTTATCGGCAGCGGCT
>ULWQ01073579.1_pt1 | contig 12139 bp, 9 predicted proteins | sample 1960491 | NCBI WGS metagenome assembly ULWQ01 (sample SAMEA4835816, study PRJEB28245) | human gut metagenome | biome: gut microbiome; material: fecal sample | place: Denmark | collected 2008
AATCGCAGTAAAGGAAACCCGAAAGCGGAGCGGTAACACCCTTACGGTCACGCTTGCCCTGGCTCACCGATCTGTCGATCTCACGGCACTTGTCCCACAGCTCCTGCGTGATGATTGGTTCGTGGTTGTTTTCGACCACTGCCCAATCCTCCGGGCGTTTCTGAATTGTCTTGTGGTTCTTGTAGCTCACCGAGGTGGTACGCAGTTGAGCGAGCTTGCCGAGGTAGATCGGATTTTTCAGAATACGCTGAACATTGATGTTGCCCCACAAGTGCGAGGTGTTATGGGGATTCGGCTTGCCAAGTCTCTGATACTGGTAATCAGACGGCGTGGGGATATGCTCTGCATTGAGAATATCGGCTATCTTTTTCGGGTTGAAGCCCTTTGCCCTCATCTCAAAGATACGGCGGACGATAGCAGCGGCATACGGATCAATGATCGGAGTATTAAAGCCGTCATCGCTCTTGAAATAGCCGTATGCACAATAGGTGCATTTATACTTGCCCGACCTTGCATTGCTCTCAAACACGGCACGGAGCTTCTTTGAAGTGTTGGCAGCGTACCACTCATTAAAAACATTCATGATCGGGAGCATATCCATTGAGGCACTGTCGCTGTTGAGGGTATCAATGTTGTCGGTCAGTGCAATGAAACGGATATTGTACATCGGGAACAGGTAATCTACATACTGTCCGACCTGGATATAGTTTCTTCCGAAACGGCTCATATCCTTGCAGATGATAAGATTTATCCTGCCTGCCTTTGCATCATCGAGCATTCTCTGGACCCCTGGACGGTCAAAGGACACGCCCGAAATTCCGTCATCGACATACTCGTCATAGATAGACCAGCCCTGTTCGTTCACATAGTTTGTGAGGACTCGTCTCTGGTTTTCGATTGAGAGGGATTCTCCCTGTCGCTCATCGTCTGATGAATAGTCCAACAAGGCGACAATTATTCTACTTCGTTAATATCACCCACAAAGTTGTAGAAAATTCGTACTTTCTGGGTTTCCTCACCGTCAATGACTGTTCTCTCGGATACTTCAATCCTGTCGATAAGGATGTTGAGAATTTTAGGATTAAGTTCCGTAATTTCCGCATATCCGCTGATACCATCGATAAAGCTGTTTATATCCTTAGTCTGCGACGTGTGCTGCTTTAACTGTTCTTCAAGCTCGGAAATGCGTTCTTCGATTTCCTGCTGTTCTGTATCATATCGCTGGGACATCATTTTAAAACGGCTGTCCGTTATAATTCCCTTTGAAAGATTTTCATACAGCGAAACGTAACTGTTTTCAATTTCCGTACAGCGGTTTTTCAGCTTGAGCAATTCACGTTCCGCTTCGCTCTTGCTTTCGTTAATGCGGAGATTTTTCTGGCGTATGATTTTCTTTGCCAAAGCTTCACGGTCTGTATTGGCTTGAAGTGCGTGCTTGCGAATATCTTCAAGAACAGCATTGTATAAATCCACCGCTTCAAGTTTATGCTGTGAACAAGCCGTCTTGCCGTGAGTTCTGTAAAGCGAGCAAGAGTAAAAGGTCTTTTCCAAAAGATTTTTCGCATAAGTCCTTCGGGACTCTGTATTGAACGAAAGGTTATATCCACAGTCTGCACAGCGAAGCAAACCCTTGAAAATATTATCGTATCCATCTTCCTTAACCTTGAACGTTGGATGAGAGGATACAATTTTCTGAACTGCGTCCCATTGCTCCTGCGGAATAATCGGCTCGTGCGTGTTATATATAATCTCACGCTCAGAGTACGGAATATATGCCTTTGACGCAGAGTGAACACTTCGTGTAGGCATTTTCACAACTTCAAGGTGTCCCGCATAAATAGGATTTCTCAAAATTATGCTGATATATGAATGCGCCCAATAATACTTGTCCTGTTCGTCAATCATATGATGAAAATGCTTCGGTCTTTGATGTGACGGTCTCAGGACTTTTTCCTCACGGAGTTTTTTCGCAATAAGGTTAGCTCCCATTCCGTTTAAAGCATAGGAATAAATTTTACGGATAACAGGTGCGGTCGCTTCATCAATAACCAAATGATTTTTATCATTGGGGTCACGCATATATCCAATCGGCGGCACGGGAGAAACAAACTTGCCCGCCCTTGCTCTTGCTGTTCTTGCAGACTTAATCTTCTTTGAAATATCTTTGGCATACATTTCATTCAGAATATTTTTGAACGGCGTAATATCCATTTCAAAATCATTCGCCGAGTCAACTCCGTCATTGATAGCAATGTATCTGACGTGGTGCTTCGGAAAATATACCTCAATATACGTTCCTGTTTCAAGATAATTCCTTCCGAGACGTGATAAGTCCTTTGTGATAACCGTTGCAATTTTTCCTGCCTCGATATCTTCAATCAATTTCTGAAAGGAGGGTCTGCGGAAATTCGTGCCTGAAAAACCATCGTCAACATAAAATTCGCAGTTAGTGAAGCCATTGTCATCAGCGTAGCGTGAAAGCATATCCTTTTGGCTCTGAATGCTCATACTGTCCATATTTGTACCGTCGTCTTTTGATAAACGGCAATAGAGTGCTGTAATATTTTTGTTCCTGTTCATGATTACCTCCAAAATCCGAACAGGGTAAGATGTTATACCTATTATATCATCTTACCCCGAATTAATCAACCTGCTTTTCTGAAATTTTCATTCACAGCCATACGGATTTGTTCCTCTTCGAGTAAAGCAAACATTTCCTTAGCCGATTTCTTACCGACATATTCGTGTTCCACGATAATTCTCACAGACCTCCTTGTTTTTTTCTGTGATTTATTCTCATTCTCTACGGCGGCATTTGTTACACATACATTTCTAATCATAATCCTCTCTTTCTCTGTGTAAACACAGGCTTGTGAATTAAACGGTCTTAGGCAGAGCCTATTTTTCAGGGGGTATGCGTTTTGCAAGCAGATGTGCTTGCAAAAATTTTTGAGGGACAGCCGAATAAAATGAGCAAACAGTGAAAGTGTACGGCACTTTCTCTGCTTGCTAATGATACCCCGAAGTGAAAGTATACGGTACTTTCTGTGCTTGCTAAGCACGGTCAAAACGAAAGTATACGGTACTTTCTATGGCTTGCTGAGCATACAAAATCAAGGGTATCCTTATTCATAATTTCTTCGGCTCGCTTAAAAGGGAGTTACCCCCTTTGAAAATTTCTGCGGCGGCGAACAGCAAAAATCTATACCCCCTTCATAAGTACCTACAGAATTACTGATTTTTTTAAGTCTGAGAACGAGGGTATCATAAAATTTTGGAGAATATTTCAAACGGAAATATTGATACCCCTGCTTTGATTGTGCAATATGCAGATGATGAAAATATATGAGGGGTGCAATATCGCTCACTCCCCTCGCCCTAAAACAGGGCGAGGGGTTTAGACGGTATACCCTGAAACGGGGTATACCGAGGTCGCCCAAAAACAAGGCGTCCTTTACAACTCCGCCCGTACACGAAAGGTCACATTTCACGACCTTTGGATTTCAGCTCGGCGACGAATATTCCATAACTTCATCCACTCTTCACTCATTGCCATTTCAAAGGCTGTTTTACAACCCTTTTTCAGAAGATTTTTTCATCCCTCACCCATTGCCATTTTAAAAGCGGTTTTATCACCTGTTTTCAAAAAGTTTCATCAAACTTTCACATTTCAAATGATGTGATTTGGATTTCCTTTATTTCCGTCACGATTCGGTACGGTATTCGTGTCTCCCTCATCAACATTGTGGAGAACTGTAATTCCCCTCACTTTTATACGCCGAAAAAACGGGCAGGTGTACGAAAAAACTTTCTGATATTTACAATAAATTTACAACTTGGTGGACGAAAGAATTGTTTCTTCACTCATTGCCATTTTCAAGGCTATTTTAGAGGGTGTTTCGGAAAAATTTATTTTTCGGAATAATGCTGTAAATAAAAAGGGCATAAAAACGCAGAGAAGGCACAGCTTACGCTGTACCTTCTCATGCGGAATTATGATATTGGATTTGTTTATTTCGGTGGTTTTCATTCAAGGCAGTATTGCCGCCAAATCAAAGGGTCTGGGAATTCCCAGCAAGTGCCAATGTGCTGACAGTCGCTTTTTGCAAAAAGGCAGAGTGTAGCCACAAGGGCTATGCTTGCTCTCATCCGAAAAGTGATGAGAGCAAGCACAACTTTTTCTCTGAATCTGAAATGTCAGTTCAACGTTTCAGAGAAAAAGTGCGTGTGTCAACGAATTGATTTTTGCTGAAAAATCAGGTGTGTATAGACACAGGCGATGCTTGCTCTTCCCTGAAAAATCAAAAACGAATGATTTGCTTTTTCAAGAAAGCCTCGCAGAGCGCACATACCATCGAAGATGGTATATAAGTGCGCCATTGTCCAATGGAAGCAGAATTGCTGAGATTGCAAAACAGCTTTTTCAAGAATTATCACACAGACTTACGGAGAAATGTACGCCTTGCAAGCCGCAGAGAAGATTTCCGAAAGTTACCTTAATGATGTATTTTACCTGCTTATTGGTAAAGCTCTCTGCATTTGCAATAAGACTTTCCGAAATTGTATATCGGTGAAGATAAGTTTCTTTTTGTTTGATTTCACAGATAAATTTCTCAGTTTTAACGTTTCATTAAAACTCAATTTTCCTATTATTCCGCTTGCGAAATTTCTTGAATTAGTGTTTGGTAACTGATGACTTTTAATAGTGCTGTATATGTAACTACAAAATTTCACTCGAGTATAATATAGTAAAAAACAACAGCGAGCATTGTAGTTTTTTCTGCATTGCCTGCCGTTGTTTCTAATGTGGTTTATGTAATTTTAAAGAATATTGTCGCTTACACCGACGTACATATCAACGATAAGACCATCAACGTTAGCAGGTGATGACGGCTCCTGAACAGTAACGTTATAACTTGCTGTTATAGGCATTAATCCCTTGTTCTGGATATAAGCCATAAGCTCATTAACCGTATTCTGCATTAAGGCAGGATTGCCCGTATGTCTGATCTTTACAGCGTTCCTGAGTCTGAACACAGGCTTGAACACATACGGTGCTGAAACTGAAATTGGTTTATCAAGTGGACACATTATTTCAACATCCATTATAGGAACTGAACTCACAGTATCTACTGCAAATGTTGCGGATACACCTGACAAAGTCTTATGAGCACCATTTAAATCAATTATGCTTTTCATTTCCTTTGTGATTTGCACCATCTGCTGCTGTGTAACCTTTCCACGATAGGAAAGTACATTTTCCATTTCAAGAGAAACATTTTCTTTAATTTCACTCATAACATTTACCTCACATTCAATCTATGAAATTTATCTTTTCAAGCAGCCACGTTATAACACGCTTAGAGCCTGAAATTGTTTTTGCTTCAAGCAGCATTCCCGTTCTTACTTCACGGACTTCGCCTGCTTCATTGGACAAAGATGTAGTATCAAGGTTTGCCTGACCAATATAGAATTTCGCTCCTGTTGATTCATCGCCAACAGAATCAGCGGAAATAGATGTAATTACACCTGTTATTCTTCCATATTCGGTATATGGGATTGAGTCGATAATATATTCCGTCTTTTGTCCGACCTCAACCTTGGCTATGTCGCTTTCGGGAATATACAATGTAACCTTAAGCTCGCTATCGCTTGGTATAATACTGCAAAGGGAGCTGCCAGCCTGTAATATATCGCCTGTGTTCGCTTCATTAATTAAAGTCACAGTACCGTCAACAGTAGCTTTTATCTCACTGCTCTTTATTGTTTCCTCAATTTCCATCAACTGTGATTCAATGGACGTAATGTTATTATTTATGGAATCTATCTCGGAGTTAATAGTGATGATAGCTTCATTTTTCAGCTTGTCAGAGGAAAGCTTTTCATAATCTTCTAAGTTATCAACATTCTTCAGCGAGAGTTCCAAACTGTCCCTGTTGCTTTCAAGGGTTTTAATTTCATCCTTAAACGATTGGATTTTCGCTTGCACTTGTGAAATAAATGATTTTTTCAAAGCTTCACTGTCTATGACAGCATTGTCGTAGGCTGTTTGAGCATTTGAAATATCAGTTTCTGTTATGGGTGTTGTCTTGCTTTGTTCCATATATTCGGAATACAGCTTTTGGTATTCATCAGATTTAGCAGAATAATCTGCATTTAATATATCGTACTGGATGCGATATTGGCTAAAGCTATCATTAATCGTTTTGTTATCTGAAACAAAATCTATGTTTTGTTCAACGGCAGTTTTAAGCTTCTTATATTCAGCAAGGGCATTTATTAATTCTGTATTTTCAGCATCGCTGATTAACTGATTTTCAATCAAAAGAATTTGTGAACGCAAATCTTCTAAATAAGCTTCTTTATACTCCTTCACTGCTGTATACAGAAGTTCGGTATCCTTGCTTGCACTTTCAACCTGTTCAGCGGTAACCTTTTCCCGAGATGATTGTTCATTATAAGCAACCTCAACTTTTTCTAAGGCATCCATATACTGCTCACAAAGGCGATTTGCTTTGCTGTAGCTTGTATTGTATTCATCAAAGCTTGCCTGTGCTATTGCATCACTTCCTGAATATTCCTCGCCATTTTCCACACAGGATAATAAATTTTCATATTCTGAAAGCTGTGATTTGGCGTCGGTTATCGCTTTATTCGTAGCCGTCAGATTATTCTCTTTTTCTTCTTTAGATAAGGAGCTTGAAAGAATAGAGCTGTCAATTTCCTGAGCTGTAAGCAACACTCCGTTTTTGTATTGCTCATATCTGTAGTAGAACTTTGAATCATCAACGGTGTTTTTAAAGAGATTTTTGTTCTTTTCAATACTTTCCTTTAAAAGTTCTGTATTGCTAAGGTCGGATTTATAACCGTTCAGTTTTTCTTCCAATATCTCTTTTTGACTTTCCGCATAATCGGAGTCAAGGACGAAAAGCACATCACCCGCTTTAACCTCCTGACCCTCGGAAACAAGTATTTCCTTTAATTTGCAGCTGTTTGTAGAAATAACAGAGCTTGCCGCCGTCTGGGTCTTAATTTCGCCACGTACTCTTGAATACTCGTCGATTCTGAACACACAGGAGAAAATTATTGCAGTGATGATAACTGCGAGCAGTATGTATATAAACCACGATATTTTGGGAGATTCCTTGCTCTCCATCACCTCACGGCTATCCGAAATGTCCTTGAGGTCAATAATAATACCTTTCATATAAACCTCCCTTACATTACAGGATTAAAGAATACGGGAAAAGCAGGATATGAATTTTGCTCATCATTGTTATCCGTATCCTCTGCCGTGTCAACTTCCTGTGTATCTGTATATTGCTCAGGAAGCTGGTCTTTCCAAAGGTCGTAATATCTTCCTTTTCTTGCAATAAGCTCTCTATGCGTTCCCTGCTCGATGAACTTGCCCTGTTCCATAACGAAAATCTTATCACACCGCATAATCGTACTTAATCTGTGAGCAATAATAATCGTTGTGATATTTCTTGAAAGACTGTTTATCGTCTTTTCGATAGCCTTTTCGGTAATGGAGTCAAGGTTACTTGTAGCTTCATCCATAATGAGTATATCGGGCTTTTTAAGCAAAGCTCTTGCAATGGCAAGGCGCTGTTTCTGTCCGCCTGACAGGTTCGCACCGTTTTCTTCAAGCATAGTTTCATATCGCAAAGGTATATTATTGATAAACTCGTCTGCCTTACTCGAATGGCAGGCTTCAATAATGTCTTCCATTGTCGCATCTTCATTGCCGAGTTCAAGGTTTTCCCTGATAGTGCCGCTGAACAGGAAAATATCCTGTGAAATATATGCTATTCTGTTTCGGAGTGCTTCAAGGTTAATATCCTTCAGATTGTAATCGCCGATAAAGATTTCTCCCTTTTCCCAAGGATAGAAATTCATCAGCAGCTTTGAAAGTGTGGTTTTGCCCGAACCGCTTTCTCCTACAAGAGCAATTTTTTCTCCCGCATTGATAGTCATATTGATATTTTCCAGTACAAGCCTTCTTGTACCGTATCTGAAATCAAGGTTCTCGATTCTGATGGGCAGATTAAGGGATTCAGGAGCAAGGGTTCTGCTCTCGTTCTGCGTTTTTTCAAGCTCAAGGTCAAGAATTTCGGCAAGTCTTTCAGCGGCTACAATAGCGGTCTGCATTGTAGGCTGAAGATTGATTAGATTCTTCACAGGGTCGAGGAAGTATGCGAGCAGTGCATTGAATGTAATAAGGCTTCCCAAAGTCATATTGCCGTTGAGAACATTTACAACGCCTACCCACAAGATAACCGTTCCGCCGATAGTGGAGATTGCACTTGTAAGCGTCTGCTGAGCGTTCATAATAATACCGCCCTTGAAAACGCTTTTCAGCAGCTTTACAAAGAGCTTATCTGTTTTAGCCTGTGCCTTATCTTCAGCGTGAAACGCCTTTACTGTTTCGATACCGTTAAGAGTTTCCACAAGATAGGACGTTACCTGAGCGTTATCCTCCATCTGCTTCTCGTTAATCTTTTTCACAGGCTTCTTGAAAGCAAATACGATAACGCCGTACAGAGCGACAACAATAACGGCGATTACAAACAACGTGCTGTTTTGAGCGTACAGAACCGCCCCACCGACGATAGCCATAAGAGAGTCTATCATAATTGTAAGCGTAGCACTTGAAATTGCGTCACGGATTTTTGAAGCGTCGGTAAATCTTGAAACAATCTCACCGACTTTTCTTGTGCCGAAGAAGTTCATCGGCAGACCGAGAACGTGTTCATAGTATCCGAGTATCAATGGTATGTCCAGCTTCTGTGCCAGATACAGCATAAGATGATTTCGAAACACTTCAAGTATCGCCTTGAAAATATATAGAGCGATAACACCTATGGAAAGCGCTACCAGTGTTTTTCGTGTTGAGTTAGGGACAATATCGTCCATTATAAATCGGAAATAGAACGAAGCCAATATTCCGAATACCGTTATCATCAGAGATGACAGGAATATATTGATGAGTAACCTTTTCTGCGGCAACATCAGACTGAAAAAGCGTGATAATACACCCTGATTTTCGTTACCTTTCTTAAATTTCGCTGTCGGAACAAGCATAATAAGTACGCCCGTCCAGATTTTGAAAAATTCTTCGGGAGTATAGTTCACTATACCCTTTGCAGGGTCAGCAATAATTATTTTCTTCTTTGTTATCTTATGGATAACCACATAATGAAGCAGGCTTCCGTCCACTATAACGTGGGCGATAGCAGGTAAGGGGAACTCGCTGAAAAATGCTTCCTGATTACCTTTAACGCCTTTTGCAGTGAAGCCGAGCTGTTCGGCTGCTTTTATCATTCCATAAGCGTTTGTTCCTTGTTTGTCTGTTCCTGCAACCTCTCGTATTTTCGATATAGATAGGTTAAGCCCATATTGCTTTGAGATAGTTGCGAGGCAGGCTGCTCCGCAGTCGGTTATATCGTGTTGTTTTACGCAGTAGTATTTCAATTATATGTACTCCTTTACTTTTATGAAAAGGTATAGCCATTGTAAAAGATAGCTTTAATCATTTACAATGGCTCGATGTTTTATAGCATTTTATAAAAAACAAATACTGTGATGTTATACTAAGATGAATAAAAGTCTCACTTAAAAATCTGTATCTGCGCCTATTTGTACGATTTTTTTCTTTGCAAATATGCATAAACACATATATATGAGGATATTGAAAATCGAAATTATTATTATGCTAAAGAAATTTAAATTAAATAATTGAGGAAAATTATAATATAGGATACAGAAACCTAACAAAATAGCTCCTATAAAAAGCGCCATAAGCACTTTATAGAACACTTTATCATATATCAAACGAATCAAATTATCAAATCCATTATTAAATAAAACGATTTCAAACGCCCAGATGATACCAAAAAAGAAATTTAATTTGATATTAATATCATTCTTATTCAAAAAAAACAATATTGAAAGAATAGTGACGGCTGTATTTATAAGAAGCATTATTAAATCAGTAAGATATTTTGTCACAACTAAGCTAGGCAATCCCAAATTTACTGTTTTTAAAAATAATTTCAATCGTTCTTTTCCTATTATTCGAAAAAAATCATTTGCAAAAACAGAAACAGAATATAGTGTTATAAAACCGAACATATTTATTGAGACACCAATTTGTTCTACGCCTTCTGATTTAAGGTCATTGGAAAGAATGTAGAATAAATATGCAATTGCAACAATTATAAAATATATCGTACTTTTTCTTAAATATATATTGTACAAGGATACCCCTGTTATTTTCTTAAGCAATTATATTTCTCCTTTCTATAAATTTGTTTGCATTTGTGATAAGTCCAAGTGTAGCTCCGACGATTACGAGCAATATTAAGACACTAAAACAAATATTGTCGAAAGAATTAACGATTTTTAGCATAAAATACAATAATCCGTAATTAATGGCATTAAATGCAAAAAAGTTATTTTCTTGGCTTTTTAGCATTAAGAAGCTCAATATTGATAAAAAAACTTCTGAAAAATAAAAAAGTATAATACAATAAATTATTTTACCACCGTCAAACTGGAGATTTATATTTAATTTAACGATAATATTACTATAAAGCAATATTAAGAAAATAACATTTTTCAAAATAGTTACTATTCTCAAGATGGTAACTACTGATAAAAATCTCCTTATACCTTTATTTACGGAATTGCAAAACAATATATAATTTTTCTTCACATTATTGAGCAATATCGAGGGTGTTCCGTAGCTCAAGCCAAGTATCATTAACGTATCTATAATTAACGACGGGGTGCATATAAGAAAAACGACAGTGTTATCTGGAAATAATATCTGTATAAATAGTGCCAATATGAAGAATGTATCTAAGAACACTTGAAAGATTATTTTGCGCTTTTTTATTTCAAATATATATATAATGTGTCCTAACACTTTCTGCTCCTTCCATCTGTACACAATGCAAGTATTATTTCTTCTAATGTTGGAATCTTTAAATGTTTGCTGGTATGTAAATAAACATTTTCTCTCTTTATTAACGCTTCAACGTATTCGTCTTTGCGATAATAACACAAGTGATTTTCAGTGATATTATTTAGAGTGCTGATATTGCCTTTAAACAACAAATAGCGATTCTTCAAAGTTTGTGTGTCATCATAGAGAATGCTTTTTCCCTTTTCTACAATCATAATTTTATTTGCAAAATCATCAACATCTGTGGTAATATGGGTCGTGAAAATTGCTGATGCTTTTTCTTCATCAACATATTCTTTTATGATTTTTTTGAATTCAAAGCGAAATAAAGGGTCTAACCCACTTGTTGGTTCATCCAATATAAGCAATCGAACGTGATGAGAAAGTGCAACTGCAATTAAAAATTTCTCTTTCATACCTTTTGAAAATTTTGAAAATATTTTCTTTTTAGGAAGCTCAAAAATATCAATATATTTTTCAAATTTTTCCTTATCCCAATGCTTATATAGATATGATAAAACTTTACTTAATTGATGAATATTAAGAGTCTGCTCGAAAAAGAACTCATCCAGCACAACACCTATTTCTTCTTTGTATTCTTCATCAGTTTTTGATGTATCGTTGCCTAGAATATTGATTTTACCGTCATATTTTGTCATATTAAGAATACATTTGATTATTGTAGTTTTGCCATTTCCATTAGGACCCAAAATAGCCAATATATCACCGCATGATGTATTAAAAGAAATTCCATTTAACAAAAAATCGTCATATTTTTTCTCAGCTATTTTTACATCAATTATATTCCTATCCATATACTCTCCTATCTCATTAGTCTTTAAGATAAATCAAGCTAAAATACAAAGGAGTTGTATTTTAGCTTGATCTTCCGTTCAACGATATTGGTTTATTCAGGTCTGTTCAAACCGTAAAAATAAGCTACTCCAGCCCAAATGCCAACGGTAACAGGTCCGCCTCCCAGTGCGGCAACAGTACCTACAGCACAACTTATATCACCAATCCAACACCAAACAGATTTTCCTCCGTCTATTGCTATTGTTTCATTATAAGAAAGCTCTGTAAAATTATTCATACTACTACCCCCTTGAAGAAATCAATTGAACGCTACCCAAGTTGCAGCTGCAGCGGCACCTACCCAAGCAACCCAAC
>ULWQ01065814.1_pt1 | contig 11938 bp, 3 predicted proteins | sample 1960491 | NCBI WGS metagenome assembly ULWQ01 (sample SAMEA4835816, study PRJEB28245) | human gut metagenome | biome: gut microbiome; material: fecal sample | place: Denmark | collected 2008
ATTCCAGAGATGTGAGAAACTTGAAAATATTGAAATTCCGGATACAGTAACATCCATTTGCAACAGAGCATTTGAAGGAACAAAACTTGCATCAATCAAGCTTCCAAACAATCTGGTAAGCTTGGGCGCGCGTGCATTTTATGAAGTGCCGCTGACTTCAATTGAGATACCTGCAAGCATTAACTTTATTGAACCGGAGACTTTTGCAGGAACGAACTTGACAGACGTTACTTTGCCGGATAATGTGAGAACAATCGGATATTCAGCGTTTATGAACTGCAAGAACCTCACAAGTGTTAATTTGAATAATGTTTATAGGATTGAAAACAGAGCATTTTACGGTGATGATTCATTGAAAGCGGTCACAATTCCGGCGAGTGCCGGACACTTAGGATATAGAGCATTTTATATTCCAAAGTTAAAAGTGACCTTTGAAGGCAACATTCCTGATAGTTACTACTCATTTGCAGCAAATGCAAAATTGAAAGCTAATTGCGATGCTTTGTGGCTTAATGATATTTTAGGAAAGTACGATGTTTTCCTCAACCACACATATAGCGACGGCACATGCAGTAAGTGCAACAATGTAGAGGGAAGCCTGATCCCATCGTCGAACAACGAAAATATCGTAAAATATCAAATCGGCAATGGACAATATCTGAAGTTTAATAAAGAGAGCGGTCTCGTAATAGGCTTATCCTATTTCGACACGCCGATTGCTACGCTGAAGATTCCGGAAAGCATTGACGGAATCGCGGTAGACGGAGTAGGCTATAGAGCCTTTTACAACGAAGAGGATTTGAGGTCTGTCACATTAAATGACAGCGCATATTACATAGGAAACCAGGCGTTCAGAGGAACAGGCATAACGAAGATTACGATTCCTGAAGGTGTATCTTCAATACCGTCCGGTGCGTTCGGAAGAACCAAACTTGCTGAGATTACAATGCCGATTTCTGCGACATTTACCGGAACTACCGAGTTACCGGAACTGACGAAGTTTACCTTCACGAAAGGAACCGGTGCTGCTGTAGATTATACGGACAGTTCCTATAAATCGCAGCCGTGGTATAAGAACCATGGAAGCAATACTATGAGAATTCAGTTTGCGGAAGGTATTCAAAGAATCGGCGAATATACATTTGCAAATCTCAGGGTAAATGCATATACAATCCCGGCTTCTGTAAAGGAAATAGGAGACTATGCGTTCTACAGAAACAAAGAGACGACGATTCTTAACCTTAACGAAGGACTTGAAAAGATTGGATACGGTTCTTTCGCAGAATGTGAAATGCTTGAAAGCACAGTATTACCGGCAAGCTTAAAGAAGATGAAGTCAAACTCGTTTGCAGGAACGGATGACCTTGTCGTTACAGTATATGACAATACTTATGCCAAAACTGCGGCAAAGAAGTTCGGAATGTCATATAAGGTAAGCGGTTCCGGAACGGTGGTAACACCGCCGGATACTCCGGTTTCGGGTGCACAAGGTGAAATCAAGCTTGGAACGGCATATGCAGTCAGCGGGAATACTGTTGAAGTTCCGATTATCGTAAATTCGAACCCGGGCATGGCATCCTTGAAGCTGACAATAGGATATGATACAAATGCGTTAAGCCTTACCGGAATCAGCGATATCGGAGATTTTGATAAAAACGTCTTCCAAAGAAAGTCGCAGTCTGCAAGCAATATTTTATTATGGCAGACTGCCAATGTGGCAACGAATATATCGGCAACCGGAACATTAGCCGTTCTGCAGTTTGCAGTAAACCAGGAGGCGGCTTCCGGAAGCTATGCAATTACTGTGACTGCTGACGAAGGTGATACGATTACAGCGGCCGGAGATTCCATCACGTTCAACTGCACAAACGGAGAAATCAGCATTGCGGACTTTGTATACGGCGATGTAAACAGTTCCGGAGATGTTAATATGAATGACGTCGATTATTTGACGAAAAAGATAGCAGGATGGGATGCATATCAGGCAATTCATCAGAAGGCATCGGATGTTGACGTAAACGGAAAAGTAAATATGCGAGACGTGGCTATCTTATCAAGACATGTAGCAGGATGGAAGGGATATGAACAGCTTCCGAATACACAAGACCCGCTTCCGCTTGCGCAATAAAGACAAATGGTGATTATTATGAGAAAGAAAAGCAAATTGCATATCGGAATTGCACGAATCATAACAACACTCCTTGTAATAAGCAGTTTTTTCCCTGCCGTATGGCAGGGGGAGGCTGCTTATGCGGAAGAAACATATCACCTCTCTGCAAGTACAGTTCAAAAAGAAAACGAAGTGATTGTATCTGTTTTTTTAACCGGTAATAATCCTCAGCTTGATGGTCTGCAATTTAATCTTGCTTATGATCAGACCGCCTTTGCGCTTAAAACGGTTGAGGATAAACATTTGATTGGCCAAAACACTCAGTTTAGCCCAACGAAAGAGACGAATCCGTACTTTTGCTCATGGTATGTCGGAACCGATGAAAAGCCCGCAGCAGCAGACGGCGAAATTGCAAGCTTTGTTTTTCAGATAAAAGACGATGCGGACGAGGCAGCTTATAGCTTTGCCATAAAAGATATTCAAGCTTTTTACAATACGATTGAAGTCGTGGATGGAAAAAACAAAGCGATTGAGAAGAAAATTACCCTTTCAACTGTGAGAAGCGAAATTACCATAAAGAAAGTGACGGAAAGCCTGTATACATATGAAGAGGCACAGACTTTGCTCGCGCAGGAAGCGGAAAGAGTACAAGCAGCAATATTAACGGTCAAGCAAAATGCTTTAGAAGCCTATGATGCGCAAGCAAGGGGATACTCGATCGAAGCCGCTGAAATCGTCTATCAAACGTTATACGAAGAGGCAGCTGCTGCACTGAAGAAAAGTTTGAGTTTACAGCAAGAAAAGCTGGAAGAGGCTGAGGAATACAACCAAAGTATAGGGCGAGGCGGACAAAAGAAGCATGATATTTCCCAAATGCTGAAGGACATTCGAGAAAAAAGCAAGGACGAAAGTTACTTCTCTGAGAATGCGAGCGATGATGCACTGCAAAGTGCGGAAAACAGCTTGACGGAAAGCTTGGACGGAAAACGGATTATCCCTGTTATCGCAGGTGAAAATCTGATGCCTTATTTCACCTCCACCACTCAGAATGAAACTCTATATTTCAGACTGAACATTCTTGAAGAGGGCGTGTATGGTTTTGATACTGTTTATAACAGTGAGGATGAATATTATGAATCAGAGGATAAAGTAAGACTGGAAGATATATATAAAAAAGCTGGTGACCGATATAAAAAACTGGAATCTGATATTATGGGCACCGGAAACTATATAGATGAGCTTTATACAGTAAGGATAGAAGTTTCAACATATGAAAATCAAAGGTGGAATAACTTTTTTTCTGAGGGGACTTGCTATGTGTTTGCGATAACTCTTGCAGATGCATTCAAACCACAACAGCTAAAGCTAATGAGTTATGATTATGCGAAATGCAAAATTATAGCAGGTGATGGCGGAGCACTTATAAATATGCCACATCGCACGGGCGAATCTACTTTAGAAGACGAATTTTCGATTACAGACTATGTTTCAGTCGGAGCTGTGTTTGGACTTGCTCATGACGGATATGTTTTTGATGGACTTTATAACGGAGATGTGAAATTAGATACATGGCGTGCCGCTGATGAAGGAAAGTATTATTGCTATATATTCAGAAATGCGAAGAACGAGATTGTCGCGCCGAAGGACTTCTGGATGTTTGGCAGTGATGTTTACTTTGAAAACCAAAACGGAAAACAAATTGCAGAGTTCACAAGCGACCAGCTAAAGGATGCAGGCTTAGAAGGAGTTGTAGCAGAGTATCTGCCGGAAAGAGATGTTTATCGGGTAACACTGGAGAATTTGATGAAAAAAATCGGAGCCACAAAGTGCATGATTAAGAATCAAGCGCGGAATGAATATTTTGATTTAAATTCTTCCGGAATTGAGAAAAGAAAATATAATGTAATCACAGCAAAATTCAGACCAATGCTGTATGGCGATGCAGATGGCAACGGAAAAGCGGATTTCGCGGATGTCCTCCGGCTGAAAAGATATTTAGCCGGTTGGGATAAATACGGGGAGGCAAACAATATTGCTGTCGATTTAGACGGCGATGGTGAAGTCACACCGGTGGACTTGATGATCCTAGAACGTCATATCGCAGGATGGAAAGCGTACAAAGAACTGCCAAAGATAAGTTAGAGAATTTAATAAACATGAGAAACCGCGCAGAGCACTTCAAATGGAGCACAGCTGCGCGGTTTTTACGTTTGTAAGGGTTCAGACACAGATTTTTTGCAAAAAGTTACATTTGACGGGTATAGAATTACAATCAAACCGTGTGCAAAGAAAAAACTGGTATAATTAAAAATATACATAAAATTTACACATTTCAATCACTTACTGACCATAAAAAGGAGAACAAGAATGAGACGGAAATTGTTTTGCATATGGATGTGCATCGTGCTGATTGTCACACTTATACCGTCAGTGGCATTTGCGGAGGAGTCTGCAACGAATATTGGAGAAAGAACAAATATGGAACTGTTAGATGCGATTCTGCAAGAACGGCCATGGGTGCTGGAGACCTTGCTTGACGGAGATGTTTCGAACAATCCATATGCGATGATACAGACCGTAGGTCAGAGCAAAGAAACTCTGCTTATGCAATATGCTTTAAAAAATTGCAGGGAGCATGCTGGATTTGCTGCAGTCTTGAGTGCACTGGAGGTATATGCAAACTCAGGTGAATATGTTTCGGATGCAGGAAACAATATGGTAGATTTTATTAAATCATATTATGGGCTGGATTCAAACGACGCAGCAATGGAAACAATTGATGATATTGTCACTAGCGTAGATGAGCTGAAGTATGAATCGATTTTTAACGAACTCATTAAATCAAACTACACAGCGTCATGGGGAGAAACCCTTTTAGAAGAGGACAGCAACTTGGAAAATTTGCGACAGCGAAGCAAGGTTCTAAAAAAGGTTAAGGCATATCAAGCTGCACTGAAAGATTTCATAGGATTGTCAGGAGGAAGTGAGTCCACAATTATCATAGATAAAACGATACCGGACTACGGAGAATATGAGGTCACCATTGAAAAGTACACAGAACATATGCTCAGTGCATATGAGGAAGACTTAAAAGGCTATTTAGGAAATACAAATGAGATTCTTAGCAGAGATGCAAAACTGAAAGAAAAAATTCAGTCAATTGCTTTTTTAAGTAGTATTACCGCTTTTGAATGTTTGATAGCAAAAGACGACACGCCTTCTGAAATGGAGGAGATATTCAAAGACTATATGTTTGACGAGACAATGAAGGTGCTAAACGGAGCAGGAAAGCTGCTGAAACTTGGATCTTATCAGATGGAGTATGCTATCATGCTGGAATCACTTGCGAACCAAACAGAGAGTTTGGTCGAAACCTTTCAATATATTGCCCAACAAACAGACGATGTAGACTTACAGACGGTTTTAAATCGATATGCGAAGATTGCGAGAGAGGCAGGGGATAGTAAAATTATTAACTATGAAGGAATGACATCGTACCTGCGAAGCCAGAGTGATGTTACGAATTTTATAAAAACGAAGGTTACCAAAACTCTCATGAGTACATTGGATGACTACTTTTCCGGCATTATTAAAAGTGGACAGACCGTGTATATGCCATCACTGGGTGAGTGCATATCAAACCTTGGTTTAGCAGTAGATTTAGGCGTGTGGGTTGGAAACAAAGTGACCGGATTAAAGGACACTGCTAAGAAAATATTTATATGTTTGTATATTGAAAGGATTGCGAAAGAGGTAGCGCAAATTTGTGAAAACGATTTAGAACAATACCGAAAAAATCCAAATGAAGAAGCTGCAAAGACAATCATTAACGAATTAGAATTATTAAAAAAAATACGCTTATATGGAGAGGAGAATGCATATGATTCTGTAAAATATCAGTTGGAATCTTGGATTGGAACGCTGGTAAGTGATGGTAGCCTTTATGAACGGTGGAAACAATATTATCAAAGCGGAATAGATATTCTTATGGGCTGCAGCACTTCTTCGATAGGGGGAAAGCCGCTGACATTGACAGATGGGGATACTTTGACGATACAATCACAAACGATTGGTGATAAACCGCTCATTTATGGAGAAGTTACAGGGACAAATAAAAATTACAGAATTGCAGAAATTGATACGCGGCTGATGGGAGGAGTCTGCCTCAATGATGCAAAAATTACGTTTAGTCGAACAGCTACTGCACATGAGGCGAAGGAAATCTTTGACAATCTATATATCCCATTCATAACCGCAAGCGGGACTTCCCAAATTAATGTTTACGGCGGGGCGGCGAACTTTGGCGAAGTCACAAACAATGGAAAATTATCTTTCAACATCGGAACGGAGGATGCAAGTTTCTTTGTATCCAACAAGCTGACAAACAAGTCAGATTTAGAGATTCTTTCCTCTAATGAGCGCACGGATGGGATCCTGTGCTATGATTTTGAAAATCAAGGAACAGTGACGGCATCAAATGCAGGCATACAGATAAAAGGTGACATCAACAATGACGGCGCGATACAAGGGAGAGTGCGGCTGTGCGGAGATGGGCAGAGGGCATATGCAGACACTTATTTTACCTTTGCGCCAAAGCAGATCATCAGTGGTAAAGGAACTTTTTCAGCTTTATACATTGACAGCACAGCGGAATTGGGTGTAGACGTGACCGGAGAACAAACCATTACGGAAGTATTTTCAAACCCAAGCACAACGATTCACAATGCGAAGCGCCTGACTGTAACCGGAAACTGTACGATAGATGGGGGCTATTGCTATTCGGACTTAAGCTTTCGTGACTATGCGACTTCGCAAGCGACTGTTTTGGAGGGAACAGGGCACCTCTACGGAGATGTTGCATTCGGAGGGACTACGATTTTCCTTGATGGTTTGCATGTAACCACTGACTGTAATTTGCTGAACCTCAGTGCCTTTACGAGGGTCGCTGGAGATATACTGTATGCGGGCGGAACGATTGAAGGAGAGCGTTTTCTGCATCTTTGCGGCGATGTCAATATAACAACACAGACACCGAGCTTAAAATATCTTTGTTTGGAAGGAAGCACACCGCAAACGATTCAAAGCACAAAAACATTGCAGCTGGAGGAATTAAGAAACTGCAATACTTCGAAGAAGGGATTGCTTATAAATTCTCCAATCAGCATATCGGATTTGATTTATACGGAAAGCGGTGCTCGCTATAGGCAAGGGAAAAGCATGACCCTGACTGCGAAGGCAAGAGCAGAGGGAGATGTGATACAAGGCTCGATATCAGCAGAAAACTGGACTTGCAGTAATCCGATCAACGTTTCCGGGACCATCTTTGTAAACGGTACCAACCGAATGGAAGAAAGCGGAAGCCTACATACAAACGATTTTGTGCAGAAAGGCGGAAGCTTAGAACTTGCGGAAGGGGCACAAATCATAGCAGCGAATGATGCTGCTATAGACGGAAGTTTTTCAGGCGGAAGCTTGGAAGTCAAGGGTGATGTTTCAGCAGGAGCGCTCATCAATGTAAATCAATTGATCTTGAACGGAAAAACACCGCAGACATTCAACAACACTGCTGCAACAATCGCAAAATCTTTGCTTATTGACAATAATGCAAAAGGCGGTGTGACAATTAACAGCATTATCAATGTAACAGATCAGTTTAAAAATAACTGCAAAAAATTGATAAAAGGTAAGAATATACAGGTCGGCACCTTAAGCGACTTAGAAATGGAAGAATTGGCAAAAGGCGATATGACGGTAACGGGAAGTTGGAATATCAGCGTTGGGAAAACCTATACTATTCCGGGAACATTGCATCTTAATAAGGGTGCAGAAGTCACTTTACAAGAAGGTGCAGCGCTCAATATAAATGAAAATATAAACAGCAATAATGCAGCTATTCTTGTAAAACGAGGGGCTGTCCTGAATGTCAAGCAATATGCGGATTGGAGAAGCGGAAGCATTACTTTGGAAGAAGGTGCGATTTTGAATCTTGGCAGTGATGCCAAACTTTCAGGAGTTACAATCAATGGCAAGGGACTGCTGATCATTTGCGGAGACTTACACAATACGAATTGTACTTGGAACTTCCCGAACCTCAAAATTGCAGGCAAGGTTCCGCAAAGCATAAGCGGAGCGGATATTCGCGCAGAAAACTTAACTTTAGAGAATACTTCGAAATCGGGAATCACCTTACAGACAAAACTTCAGTATCAAGGTGAAAAAAGAAGCAACGAAGGTAAGATAAACGGTTCGGATAAAATTTCGGCATTAAGCTAGGAGGACAAGAGATGAAAAAAATCTTAACGACATTACTCATACTTACGCTGATTGTAAGTATGAATGCCTTTTGCAGCTTTGCCTATGCAGACACAGCTTTGCAAGGGGAGGGAACAGAAGAGAATCCATACCTGCTGTATACAAGAGTAGATCTGTTCTGTGTGAATAACGATGTCAATGCAAGCTATAAATTGATGGGCGATATCGATTTGGAAAAGCAGGAATTCACCCCAATCGGTAATGCGGAGGCAGGTGCATTCGCAGGCGCTTTCGATGGAAACGGACACACCATCAGCAACCTTAAAGTAAGCAGTGGAAAATACGCGGCACTCTTCGGCTGCAACGAAGGTATCGTCAAGAACATTGTATTAAAAAATATAGATGTAAGCGGAACTCGTTACGCAGCCGGTGTCGTTGCAGAAAATGCAGAGGCAGGGATTATTGCAGACTGTAAAGTGTTAAGCGGTAAGGTGCAGGGCGTGGATGGGCTGAATCCTCTTAATATTGGCGGAATCTGCGGCTTAAACGGCGGAAAACTGGAAGGTGTTTTTGAAAATAGAGCGAGTGTAAAATCAGAAGAAAGCTCCAGCATTGCAGGAGGTATTGTTGGAAAGAGTACAGCAGATATAGAACTCTCAGACGTGAGAAATTATGGAGATATTACAGGCGACTGCGCCGGAGGGCTCATTGGATATGGAGCAAATGTAAGCATTATAGGCGGACAGAATGTGGGAAATATCAGTAATTTCTTACTAAACGGATTTGAAAATCACGGAGGAGGGAATAATGACGCAACCTTTGAGCGAGTTACCTATGGTGGTGCAGGAGGACTTCTTGGGTATAGTGCCAAATCCAATATTGAAAAGAGCTATAATGCAGGAAAAATTACCGGAGTAAGAGACGGTGCTGGAATTATAGCAAGTACAAAAGAAGCGGAGTTAAATGAATGCTACAATTCGGCAGCAATTACTATGCTTACTAGCTATGATTCCACTTATCATGTAGAACCAAGGGCAAACGGACTTATTCGTTATGCAGATAATGCAAAAATAGAAAATTCGTATAATAACGGGAATCTACATTATGCAGTAGACGAAGCTTTAGCGCATGGGACTATAGTAAATTGTTATGAATCAGGTATTAGAACGAGGAGCAGTTCTTACATAAAAGGAGAGAATGCTTATATTCTTTCTCAGCCTGAAATTTTTCATTGGAGCGAAAGTTATGATTCAGTAAAAACGGAGAGCGAATTGCGAAACCAAGAGACTTTCGTAGGGTGGGAGTTTGATACAACGTGGAGGATGAACGAGCAGAGAAATAGTGGCTATCCAACATTGGTATGCGATGCAAATCCACTGCAGCTTAATTATTCCAACAAAATTATGTGCGAAGGCGAGACTTTGCAGCTGATTGCATATAAAAATAATCAAAAGATTGACAATGTAAAGTGGATTGTATCAGACGGAAATGTGTCTGTTTCAAGCAAAGGATTGATAGCAGCAGGAAGCCTAGGATTGGCAACGATAACAGCCATAGATGAAGAAGGCAACAAGACGAATTGTAATATTTATGTAATACAAAGAAGCGAAGATGTAATGGTGCAAGCGGACCATTACAATCTTAATTCTGATGCTACACGATACCGCCTTCTTTTAAACTTTGTCGGGTTGCGCAGCACAGACTATGTATCTAAGACATGGAGTGATGATGAAAGCGTTTTGTGTCCGTCAGGTAACGAAAGAAATGCTTATTACATGGTTAATGTAGGAAGTGCGAATATTAAGGTCGAATTAGCAAGCGGATTAGTAAAAACATTCCCAATAACAATCACGAACTATGCAACAAAAATTTATATCAGTAATGCTCCAAAGAACATATATGTTCCAAAGAACATAACACGTGGAGAACAGTATCAGTTAAGGGTAAATACCAGTCCTGACCCTACATCCAGTAAAATAATCTGGGAATCATCCAATGAGACAGTTGCATCTGTGGATAGCACAGGTTTAGTGACCGCTAAGGAACATGGCAGTGTAACGATTACTGCCAAAACAGATAACGGATTAAGCGCAGCTTGCACTATTGCAGTAGTAACACCGGCAACATCATTGAGTTTTGAAAAAAAGGTGGTGGAATTATATGTCGGGGAAAGCGAGCAGCTGAATCTTACAGTATTACCTATGGATACCACAGATAAGGTGACATACACCGCATATACGTATAGCGATGCGGCGACTGTAAACAATGCTGGAAAAGTTACTGCGATGGAGATTGGAAACACAACAATAACTGCCACAGCAAGCAGCGGCGTAACGGCAACCTGTACTGTGCGGGTCATCGACTACCCGACTATCGTAACAGGTGTTACCTTAGATCAAACGAAATACGATATGAAAACAGGAGAAGTCTTTAAGCTGAATGCGACCGTGGTGCCGTCAAACGCAACAGATAAGAGCATCACCTGGGCTACAACGGACAGCTCTGTCGCATCTGTCAGCGAGGTGGGAACAGTAAGTGCGGTCGGTGCCGGTAAGGCGGTCATCACAGCGACAAGCGGAAACGGTGTGATTGCAGCTTGTGAAGTGACAGTAACCGGCGTCGCAAGCACAAATCTGTCGAGAATCTATATACCGGAAATCTTCGATGCGAAAAGCGAGATCATCAATGTTCCGGTAATGATTGAGCATAATCCGGGCATCAGCTTTATCAACTTTTCAGTATCTTATGATAAGGAAAAGATGGAACCGCTGGAAATCAACAATGGAGCCCTGTTTGAGTCCGTTATGGGAAGCATTGATGCAGAGAATGGAAAGATTAAACTGATCTTTTCAAGTGATACAGACATCACAAAGAGCGGCGTGCTAGCAAAAATAAAATTCAAACGGAAGAACATGGAGGAAGACATAACTGATTTGTCTGTCAGCTACTATCCTGATGGAGTAATGAACAAAAAACAAAAAAGAATCGCGTTGAAAATGTCAGATGGGCGATTAAATGCTTATCGCAGCACGATTTGCGGAGATGTAGACGAAAACAGAAAGGTTGATTTTGCAGATGCACTCTACTTTAAGCGCTATCTCGCAAACTGGTCGAAATACCAAGATGTCAGCCTCAAAACAGCCAATCTCGATAGTGATAACGAAATCACACCAGCGGACTTGATAATCCTCGAACGCCATATCGCAGGGTGGACGGGATATCAAAACATCCCTCAAAATCAGAGCTGACGAAAAGTGGAAATTTTCTTCGATTATGCGTGGATAGTGCATTGCTTTTTAGCGTAAAATACGCTAAACTCATCGTAAGAAACCGCAGTATGAGAGAGGAGAAAATGAGATGAGAAGAAAGATTTTTTGCTTACTGATGTGCATGACGATGGTATGCAGTTTTATTGGATTGCCAACGGCAGGCTATGCGGAGACAAAAGGACAGTTATATGCTTTTCAGATCCCGGTAATGCTGACTGTTAGCGAGGATGGGAAATTGGCCCCTAACCCCAAACAATATTCCGGAAGTTTGGATGCCATTGCAACCACATTTGAATACCAGGCATTT
>ULWQ01017562.1_pt1 | contig 11793 bp, 10 predicted proteins | sample 1960491 | NCBI WGS metagenome assembly ULWQ01 (sample SAMEA4835816, study PRJEB28245) | human gut metagenome | biome: gut microbiome; material: fecal sample | place: Denmark | collected 2008
CAGGAAATGCCAAAAAACCGGAGCGCGCAAAGATTTTGGAGGCACAGTCAAACTTTGGCCTGGTTTTTCAGGACTTTAATTTGTTCCCGCATTTTTCCGTATTGAAAAATGTAATGGATGCGCCGGTGAAAAATCAGAAGCGTCCGAAACAGGAAGTGGAGAAAGAGGCACGTGCTCTGCTTGCGAAAATGGGACTGGAAGGAAAAGAAGATGCGTATCCGTGTGAACTGTCGGGCGGACAAAAACAGCGTGTTGCGATTGCAAGAGCACTTGCAATGCGTCCGAAAATGCTGTATTTTGATGAGCCGACAAGTGCACTTGACCCGGAGATTACCGCAGAGATTTTACGTGTATTAAAAGGACTTGCGGCAGAGAAAATGACAATGGTTATTGTTACGCATGAGATTGATTTTGCGAGAGCGGTTTCCGACCGTGTGATTTTCATGGATGGCGGTAAAGTAGTAGAAGAGGGCCGTCCGGAAGAAGTAATTGACAATCCGAAAAATGAGAGAACAAAAGCATTTCTCCAGAAACTGCAGGTCTAAAAAAGGGAGGCTTTTTCGATGTATGATAAATTGACGAAAAAAGACATTGAGAAAATGGAGCAGGAAGTCGAACACCGCAAGTTGGTGGTGCGCAAAGAAGCATTGGAAGATGTCAAAGAGGCGAGGGCGCATGGCGACCTAAGCGAAAATTTTGAATACAAGGCGGCAAAAAAGTTTAAGAATGAAAATGAGAGCCGCATCCGCTATTTGGAGCGGATGATTAAGACGGCGCAGATTGTCGAGGATGAATCCGGTGAGGATGAAGTCGGGCTGAATGATTTGGTGACGGTGCATTTTGAAGATGATGGCATGGAAGAGGAATATAAAATTGTCACAACAGTCCGAAGTGATGCGCTGAATCAGATGATAAGCATTGATTCACCGATGGGGAAAGCGCTTTTGAAACACCGCGTGGGCGAGCGCGTTCTAGTGAAAGTGAACGATAAAGTCAGCTATTATGTGACGATTCGCGGGATTCGCAAAAACGATGATGAATCGGAAGAAATTAATAAATTCTAGGTTTTTGCAACGAATCCGATGGAAAGGAAATGAGGAACATGTGGTATACCTGTGTTCAGTGTGGAAAAAAATTTGAATTATCCGAGGCGGAGAAAGATTTTTATGAAGAGAAAAATCTTTCTCTTCCAAAGCGCTGCAAGGAATGTCGGAAGAGAAACCGCATTGAGAAAAATGAAGCGGTTGTTCCGCGAGGGAAAGAAAGAAGAAAACGCCGGAAAAATGCTTTGAGGCAGGTGCCGGTTACGACTTTGATTCTTTTGATTGCGCTTACGTTTGTTTATATTTCGTTTGTGCGGAAGCCGGAAAGCAGTACGCCGAAACAAACTAAGTTAACGCAGGTTACAGAGAATCCGAATTCGAGCATACAAAAAGCGGTCCTTTTTCAAAGTGATGAAAAGTTAAAGGAGCATTATGAAAAACATGGCAAAGCGATGGGATTCGCATCGGCAGAGGAGTATTTGGCGGCTGCCAATGCGGTGATTCTAAATGAGGAAGCACTGCATAAAACGCAGAAAGATGAAGATGATGTATATTATCTGGAAGAGACCAACGATTTTGTTGTGGTTTCGCCACAGGGGTATTTGCGGACGTATTTTCGACCGGAAGATGGGATAAAATATTATCGGCGGCAGTAGGCTGCCGATTTTTTTAGTTAAAAAATAAAATCAATTTAACTAGACAAATCTGACATTTTAGTATAATATGACTGTATAACAAGACAAAGGTGGCGTGTTAAAATGAGTCGATTAAATTATAAAGAATACCAAAAACTAATTGGTGATAGAATAAAGCAATATCGTGTTAATGCTGGAATTTCACAAAAAGATTTAGAGAATGAATCGGGAGTGTCCGTTCGCAGCATATCCAGATTAGAGCAGGGAGCATCGGTTCAACTTGAGAGTTTAATAAAAATTTTAACGGCGCTTAATCTGGATGCCAATCTTGATTTGTTAATACCTGACCAGACAAAACGACCATCTTTTTACTTAAAAGATAGCCGGAAACCAAAGCAGCGAGTTCGCAAAAAAGAGCGGTCTAATGATAATTTTAAATGGGGAGATGAGAAATAATGAATACAACAGCAGAAGTATAGAAAAAAATATCTCTCCCCCTCTTGACGAATTTTGTGAATGGTGCTATAACAGAGTTGCAACTAAAAAACAATTATAACAAGAGAAACGAAACGCCAATTTAATATCGACATTCCGCAAACTTCCCTATGTTATCAATTTGTATGAATGGAGGAAAAGACAAATGACTACTTTAAAAGTACAAAGAAGAAACATGGAAACTAAGGCTAAAAAGCTGAGAAGAGAAGGCTATGTTACAGGTAACCTTTTTGGCAAAGAAATCGAGGGTTCGATTCCACTGCAGATTGAAAAGCAGGAGGCAGAAAGAATCGAAAGAGAGTGCATGAAAGGAAGCCAGCTCTACCTTGAGTTAGACGGGAAAACATATGATGTGTTAATCAAAGAGATGGATTACCGTCCGATGGACCATCAGATTCTTGAGATGGATTTCCAGGCATTAGTAAAAGGTGAGAAAGTACATTCCGTTGCGGAAGTGATTCTTTTGAATAAAGAGAAAGTAACCGAAGGTGTACTCGAACAGCTTCTGGAAGAGATTGCTTATAAGGCAACGCCGGAGGAATTGGTTGAAAAGGTTGAGATAGACTGTGCTACTCTGAGATTGGGTGATACGTTGAAAGTAGCAGACCTTGACATTGCAAAGAATGATAAGATTGATTTGCAGACCGACCTTGATGCACCGATTGTCAGCATCCTTGCAAGCAACAATGAAGTGCCGGAGGATGAAGAGGAATCGGCTGAAGAATAATGGATTAAATCCCCATGAGTGACTTATTTCTCATGGGGATTTTTATAAAATTACAGTTAGTATTCTACTTTATAATATGGGGTTAGTATACCGGCTTGGTTTCGAAACCAACTGTGAATAGAGGAGAACATGATATTATGGTGATAAAGCCATGGCTTTGAAATAAGTTCTTCCTCAATATAATATTTTAAGAGTTTCATATTTTCATAAGTATCTACCAGTATAATAAATTGCATTTCTCCAGGATAATTTTTATAATAGGTCTCCAATTTGTGTATTGCATTTCGGATTGTTTTTTTATTTACATTCTTTATGTATTCAAAATAGTTTTTTTGCTGATTTTGTATACATAGATGCATCTTAAAAAAAGTATCATTATCAGTAATCTTTTTTGATATATCATAGTATACAAAATAAGGATCGAATAACAAGGAATTTAAAACAACTTGATTCGAAATGATACAGTTAATAGTATCAAATATGATTATACCGGCGCTATCCGAGCATAGTTTTTGTTGAGGCTCATAGTCTAAAGGAGCCTTTATACGTTTTATATATTGCTTTCCCTTTGCGGTAATATGATAGAACGCTACATGACGGTCATCGATACATTTTGGATTATTATTGTGATTATTATGACATAGAACTTCAGCTTGAAGTACTCCCATGTAGCCTAGGTAGCATATAATATTGGATAATTTTTCTTGAGAAATTGAAAAATCAAGTAAATGCAAATAAAGATACAGTTGTGAGAAAAGCATACCCTTTCCTGCGGCTAAAATACCTAATACAGCCAAACAAAGTGAGTGGTCTATTTTATTTGGGGTTGTTTTGTCAAATTTATAATTACTAAGGAAGACAGAACAATTTTCTGTGCAAAAAAAGGGCTCCTGAATAATTTCGGTAAGCTGTCTGTTAAAAAAGTTCTTTGATTTGTAAAAGAAACCAGAACGCCAATGATGGTATTTTGAGGACATGTATTCACCTCCTGAGCAATTTAAGTTGTAGTTGCCATTTTTTATTTTCTGAAGCCACCCATGCATGGAACTATAATTTTTGCAATTGTATAAAATTGTTGCATATTCCTTCCTTTTTTGTGGTTCTTCGCTAATAAGCAGATTTATTTGCGTGTTTATATATTGCTTTACATCATTAAAAAAGGAATGCATAATATCTAAATCAATGTTTTTGTAATAGTTACTCCATCCACGGTTAAAGGCACCCAATAAAACAAAACGCTGTTCAACGGACAAAGATTTGTTGTGTAGAATTTTGTCAATGCGCATAAAGACATTATTTTGGCTCTTTTTTGATACCGAAGGAGTATAAGTTCCATCTTGTTTTAATGTGAAACCATATCCTAAAAAATTAAGTTCGGAGGGTAAACAAATATTTGTTTTTTCTGAATTCAAAGTGAGCTGTAAATTATTTTGAATAAAAGATGTTACATCAGTTAAAATGTTCTGTGCCTCCGTTTTTGTATTGCAAAAGATAACCATATCATCAGCATAGCGAACAAAGGGGATTTCTTGTTTCTCTAAGTATTTATCTAACACATCTAAATAAATATTAGCCATAAGTGGGCTTAATGCTGAACCTTGTGAAATTCCCATTGTTTTTTTGTCGTTTTTCTTGCCCTTTTCTACTACTTTAATTTTAACATAACGTTGAATTAGAGAGAGCAGTTTATTGTCCTTTATTTCTTTTTCTAAAAGTTCAAAAAGGAGTTTATGATTTACGGTGTCAAAAAATTTGCGAATGTCTAAATCTACGATTACCTGCATACCATTGTTAATGTGCATAAGGCAGCTATCAATTGCATCTAAACAGTTTCTTCCCTTACGAAAGCCATAGCTGCTTTCACTAAATAAAGGTTCATAGTGAGGTGAAAGAGCCAGTTGCATAGCATATAGAATCAGGCGGTCAGTCATACATGGAATTTCTAATTTTCTTTTCTCTTTTTTTCCCGGTTTTGCAATATAGCATGCCATAACAGGTCTTGGTTTGTATGTTCCGTTTTCAAGTTTTTGTTTAATAATATTTTTGTTTTTGTGCCAGTATTCGGAAAATGCATCCATGGACATTTTATCAATTCCCGGGATTCCCTTTTTCTTATTCAGATGTTCAAGGGCTGTATTTAAGTTATTTTCAGATAAAATTTCTTGCAATGTCATACTAATCGCCTCCGTTCTGTGTAAAGGTTCTAACAAAAGTTTTTTGTATTCCATAGTCAGGAAGTCTCTTTTTTCCTGTTGTATTGCCATTATAAACGGACCATCCGCCAATCTGATTGAGAATAGCTTCTAATTCAAAAGCATCTCGGCGTTTCATGTCGGAACGGTCTTTTCCTAAGCAATCGCACCATAATTCCAGTAAACATATCTCTGTTTTCCTAGATAAAGTAAGATAATTGTCGATAAGCCCCTGTCTCGGATCTGATTCCATGGCAAGTCGCTGGTTTTCTTTTGCCAGACATTCAATATCTTTTTCAAGAAATAGAGGTTCGCCCTGTTTATAATATGTTATTGCTTCGGCCCAGAGTTGTTTAATTTCATCCTCATTTATATCCCATGGTTTTTTGTGGCCTTTTCCGGAAACATTTACCGGCCAGAACCGGCGGGTGCCAGTAATATCACGTAAAAATCCATCGTTTGTATTGGTAGTACCGACAATAATTGAACTTCGTGGATGTGTTGAGACATGGATTTCATAGGGAGCACGATACTGGTCATCCATTCTTGATAAAAATGATTTTACAGTTTCTACTTCCACTTTTCGAATGCCTGCCAATTCGCTGAGTTCCATAATCCATATGCCTTGTAACTTTTCCGCTGCAGATTTATCTTTCATGTCTGCAATTGTCATGGAATCGGAATACCACGCTTGTCCCATCTTTTTAAATAAAGTACTTTTACCAATTCCTTGTTCACCACATAAAACTAAAATGGTATCGAATTTTATTCCGGGTCTGAAAATACGAGCAACGGCAGCTACAAATGTTTTGCGAGAGATAGCACGAACATAAGGAGTATCTTCTGCACCTAAGTAATCAATTAAGATAGTATCCAATCGGTTTGTTCCATCCCAATTCAAAGATTTTAAGTAGTTTTTTATTGGATGGTATCTTTTTTCTGAACTTAGTGTAGCATAAAGTGCATCTTTACATTTTCTGGGAGCATATATATGGTAATTATCTTCCAGATACATTTGTAAACAGGGAAAATCCGTAGTATCCCATCCGGAAGCTTCGGTTTTCCATGGAACTGCCCCAATAATATCAAGTGTTTTTTTCATTTCATTAAAAACAATATTTTTGAGGTTTGGGTCAGATTTTAAAATGAGGGCAATGTTAGGCATTGTACATAAAGCCTCACCATTCATATTACGGGTCAACCTGTTTTGCCACACATTATTATTAGGCAAATTCATAACCATCACCTCCCTGTGGTATGACGTTTTGACTAATTGGGGTAAATTCCTCGTCTGCTGAGACATGTCCATTTAATCCCGGGCCATCTTTAATCTTTTGAATGTTCCCAAGCAAAGAAGCAATTCCCTTGTTTCCTCCGACATTATAGCCATAAAATACGATGCTGACATTTCCATAGCATCCGGAATAAAAATCATTCGGATTTGTAATTGGCTGCACATTTTGGTCGACGATTTGTGGAGGCTGCTTAGACTTTGCAGCAATATAGTAACATCCACGGAAAATAGGATTATCAGGTTTTTCTACATCCCCATCGTGGAGTGGAGATTTGCAATTAGCAGGAATGCTGCCACCCCATTTGGCTACAGACTTGTTTTTTACATATTCTAGAGTTGCGTTAATCATTTCCAGAGTATGTAAATCTTTTTTGTCAATGATAGCAATTAATGAATATTTTTTTCCTCCGAATAAAGTGCAAGGTTCCCAACAGTTCAAATATGCGATTCTACATGGAATAATAATTCTGCTTTTTTTTGCCATATCATTTTTCCTCCTTTGATTCATAGTTTTTGCTTTCGATAAATTTGTTTTCTTCGACAGCTACACAATAATATTGTAGTATGCAGCTTAGTGCATCAGACAAATTGGAAATACTGTCGATTACTTCTTCTAAAAACATTTTGACGAGTTCATCAGGCATCAAATTCCCCCCTTTTTCATTTGATTTACCTTTTGTTTGAGTGGACCTTCAATTAAATTTCGTAAAAAAGGACTTTTTTTCCAGTCTTTTCTTCGATGCAGTTCAGAAATACTTTTGCCGTATCGAAAAAACTCGTGCGCTTTCTTTCGATAACGGATATAATATAAATAGTAAGTTTTGTCGTGTGCTTTGAAGTAAAACTGGAGAATACCTCTTCTTTTGCAAGGTATTGAGTAAATAACATTTTTCCGCATATTTTGTTCACCTCCTTTGTGCTGAACTAACGAGTGAATATCTTGTGTGATAAATATAATAAAAAATAGTAACCAAAAAGTAACGAAAATACGAAAGGGGCAAATGGATGAAAACAATTTTAAAATTAACGGAACATTTATTGATTGATTTATCTACTGGGGAGTGTTATGACCAAGAGGGATATAGTAATTCACAGTTTAGAGAACGCCTTACATCAGGTCAATTAAAACTGCTGAATTATTTTGTGGAGAACAGGGAGTTGCTATGTTCTTTCAGTCAGTTAGAAGGATTATTTGATGATGAATTGGGCGATTATAAAATGCCGGGAATTAAACAGCAGATATGGAGGATTAAGCAAAAGTTAAATAATATAGATATTAATTTTGGAGCGGATGAATCCAAACGGGTATTTCAATCTGTATCTGGACGTGGTTACATATTTCATATGCCAATCCATGGAAGAATTTATCAACGTAATGCACCTAGTGATTATTTATGGCACATTACGCCGGAGTTTTGTGCAAATTTATTTCTTCATAATGATGAGGACAAAGAAAAATTACGACATCAATTTTTTTCAGGGGAAGCAGATTGCAAAGTTACAATGCAAGCGGTGTGTAATGAGATGCACTTTATGAATTTGCAATACATGAATATTTTACAGAGTGTAATGGCGCGGATTCCTAAATCGGATACAATTGCGCCGATTATGCTAATGGGTGATAAAGGGAGTGGAGTATCTACGCTTACATGTGCTTTAGGAAAATATTTGTCAGAAGAAAAACCCAATTGGAATGTATACTATTGTGATTTATCGAGAATCCAATTTAAAGGAAAACAGACACTTAATGAGATATTTATGTACTTAGACGAAAATCATATCGGCAAAGTAAGGAAAAATGTGATTATAATTGACAATCCACAAGATAATGCAGAAATATTTGAATCTATTTATTCGTTCTTTATGCAAAATAATTTTGAGAATATTCATTTTGTTATAACAGGTTATAAAGCATCGTTGCTTCCGTTTTTGAAAGATAGTTCCCTTTTGTCAAATAATATTTTTCCTTATGCATTTTATATTAGTAATCAGGAAAGAAAAACAATCCTATCGTCATCTATACAATTTCAAACGCTGGAATATTATGATTTTCCAACGGAAGTTAAAGTTCAGGCGGTTAATGGAATGGCAGATAGTTATTTAATTATGAAACCTATAGAGAAAGACATTGTTACAAAAATTCTGTCCGATTTAGAATATGAAGTTAAGAATATAAAAGAGTTGTTTTTGGAGTTTGTATATCAATATAATAGTATTTTATTTGAGAGGGGTATTTCACAGAAATGCATATATATTCCGAATATGGAAATGGAATGGAGTGAGTGGGAAGTGAAGTGCGAGACTCTCGATGCATACTGCAATAAAATATTGTTATCGGAATTGTTTCCATATATTGCGGTGCTGAACATATTAGATATTCCCGTGACTTTTGAATTAGTTCGTAAAATGACTGGCTATTCCTACCAAAATCGATTATTGCGTCTGTTTTATAAAAAATACGGAAATATATGGTTTGAAAATGGCGAGTTTATATTTCGCAATGAAAGTATTCCCTTTATATTCTTTTCCATGTTTTCTGAATATAAGCCGATGTTTTTTATTCAGGAATTAATTGCCCATGATTATATGGATTGTTCAACATTGCTTCTTTTTATAAAGCACGTTATATGGTATCCGCTTAAATGCTATAAGGATACTTCATGGCATCCGTATGTTGAAAAATTAATAGAAATGCTTCAAAAAAATAATGCTTATCAAAGGATATGTAATGATTATTTAAAAGATAATAATTTGAAAAATCTTACTGATGTATGGGAGCAGGAGTCTAAACCGGTTATTGATTATGTACATGCACTGAAATTTTTTAATTATTGTCAGTCACAATAGTTGTTGCCAATGTTGCCGATAAAACTGCAAACCTCTTTTTGCTTAGTGTATTCTTCTTTCTGGTTTTATCGGCAACATGATAATGTATTTGTATTACTTTATTAAAAGAAATAGTATTTTTGTTATTTGCTTACAAAGTAAATGTATGGTAATATAGCATTTGAAAGAGTAAGAGAAAGTACATAGAGTAGTCGATAAAAAGGGGGGCATTATGAAATAGTGAGTAGAAAAAGGTTTTTTCCAATGTTTGGAAATCAGGATTTAGCGATAGTAACTTATTAGCACATTGACAATTAAAAAGGAGGGTTTTCTATGAATAAGAAAACACAAAAAAAATATGTAGCTTTATTAACACTGTTAGCAATGGTTGTTTGTACAATGTTTTGTACAAACACAGTTAAAGCAGATACCAACTTACCATGGGATGAATCTGAAGTAGCAAAAACATCTACATGTGTAATTAATGGTGTAGAACGGACTTTAACTTTGCTTAAAGAAGGAGACAGTTATATACAGATAGGCAATTCTGAGCCTATTCTGATAAGTTTCAATATGCCAGAAGTAGGATTTGATCAATATGGATCTGTTTGGGGCGTTTACTATCTTGATACTGCTATATGTTGGTGGAATTATGATTTATCACCTGATGATATGACACTCCATAATATTAACAGGCCTACTGCAGAAAATCCTAATGCTTATGTTAATGATGTGGAATCATTAATATTTGATGAAAACGATCAATTTGTTGTAGGTTACAAAACATTTTCAGGTCAAACTTATTCAATATTGACATTGGATGAGATGAAATCATATTTTCCAAACACTTCAACACCTACACCAACATCTACACCATCAAACATTCCTACCCCTACTCCAACTGTTCCTGCAACTACCCCTAATGTTCCTACTCCTCCTGCTCCAACAGTTAGCCCTGTTGCTACTCCCCCAACCACAAGTACTCCTGCCGTTACCCCAAAAACAACCGTAACACCAAAAGTATCTGTGAAGAAGAAAGCCGGTTATAACTGTCTTTCTCTGGGAAGTAAAATTACAAGTAAGTATAAACTTACTAAAGGAAAACTAACTTGGAAAGGAAGCAGTAAGAGTAAGAAGTATTCTGGAATCAAATCAGCTGCCTTTATAAAGAAGAGTGGTAACCTTGTCTTCTTAACTAAAAAAGGTAAAGTATATACCTTATCTCCTAAAGGGAAGAAAAAGTGTATCGTTAAGAAGAAGGCCAAAAAACTTATCTTAAAAAATAAGTTTGCAGTAAAGGTTAAGGTAGGTAAGAAGTTTATTAACATAGCTAATAAGTAAAAATTTAAATGCTAAATCCTAGGAGAGGAAATGATTTTATTGTTTCCTCTCCTTTATACGTTAAAGATAAATTATGTCATACATATGTAGATAAATTAAGCGCTTTGTGATATTATTAATATAATTAAAAGAATGGGAGGGGTAAAATGGATTTAAATAAGAGTAAAATTAGATTAAAAAGTCAAGAAGAGATTGACAAGAAGCTACAGGAATTTAGTGGTCGGGAACATTTATATACAATTGCGCTTTTTGATATTCTTGGTTTTTCTAATTTTGTACAGAAAAATGGTACAGATACAATCATGGAATTGTATACGAAACTATTGGATTTGATAAATAAACGGGCATCATCATATGACAATGTAGATGATTTTGAAGTGAGTGTTGCACCTGTTTCAACATCGTCAGATTGGAAAAATAATCATTTGGCGGCTGATGCTAATGGATATGTACAGGTTTGCCATTTTAGTGATACATTTTTGATTTATGTCAATTATGAATTCGTTAAACAGCCATGGCTATTAGCGGATCAAATAAAAGAAGAATTTCCTTTGCTGATAGGAGAAGAGGGAAACCCAGTTCCGGTTGAGTTTTTTATCAATCATCATATCTATATATCTTTTTTGCAGTTATGTATGGATTTTTTTTGTCAGTCAATTATTGAGGGGATACCATTGAGAGGTTGTATTTCTACTGGTATTGCAATGATGGACCGATATAAGTCAATTTATTTCGGAAATCCCTTAGTAGAGGCTGCAAGAGGTGAGCCTGCGCAAAATGCGCTTGGTGTTGCTTTTGGAAAGAGTTTTAAGAATTACCATCCTATATATAATAAATATTATATTCCGCATTTGGGACATATTAAAGAAAATGATAGTAAAAATGTTTTTTTAAGTCCTATGATGTTAGATTGGGCGAGATATTGGAGGACATCACCAAATTATAAGAATAAATCAGTTATTGAATATATTAATAGAATGAACACCCAGACTGAATTTGCTTCCTATTATGAAAACGCTATCAAATTTTATGATTTTTCAGAAAAACATGAAGATTGGGTAAATCAGATTAATAGAAAAAATATGGGAGACATTCTGGATTATTATAAGAGGGTTAAACAGTGGTATAATTCAGTGATATAAAGGAGGTGCTAATATGTCACTAGCGAAGATAAAAAAATTTACAGATAATAGGCTGATAATGAATGATGCTATGGATGAACTCCTTTCAAAACTGGATG
>ULWQ01042328.1_pt1 | contig 11783 bp, 6 predicted proteins | sample 1960491 | NCBI WGS metagenome assembly ULWQ01 (sample SAMEA4835816, study PRJEB28245) | human gut metagenome | biome: gut microbiome; material: fecal sample | place: Denmark | collected 2008
TGGTCAGGAGAGCTGCGGCATTGTCGTCAACGATGATGGCGTGATGAAGGCACACAAGGACAACGGACTGGTGACGGAGGTGTTCACGCGCGACGCGCTGAGCAAAATCCACGAGGGAACGATGGCGGTCGGCCACTGCCGCTACGGTACAACGGGGATGCACAGCCGTTCCAATGCCCAGCCGCTGCTGATTAACCATCAAAAAGGCGCGATGGCGCTGGCGCACAACGGAAATTTGACCAACGCGGCGGAGCTTCGCGAACAGCTGGAGAAGAACGGCGCGATTTTCCACTGCACGTCGGATACCGAGGTGATTGCCTACATTATCACGCAGGAGCGCCTGAAGTGCGGTTCGATTGAACAGGCGGTTTTGAATGCGATGCAGGTCATCAAGGGCGCGTATTCGCTCGTCGTCATGAGTCCGACGAAGCTGATTGCCTGCCGCGACCCGCATGGCTTCCGCCCGCTGTGCATGGGCAGAATCGGCGACGACGTGGTGTTTGCGTCGGAGAGCTGCGCGCTGGATGCCATCGGCGCGACGTTCGTGCGCGATATTGAGGCGGGCGAAGTCGTCGTCGTCAACGAAGAGGGGATTCATTCCTATAAGATGCCCGGCGCGTGCCACGACGGCATGTGCATCTTCGAGTTCATTTATTTCGCGCGGCCCGATTCCGTCATTGACGGCAGCAGCGTCCACGAGGCGCGCATCCGGGCGGGCAGCTTCCTCGCGCTTGACCATCCGGTTCAGGCGGATGTGGTCATCGGCGTGCCGGATTCCGGGCTGGATGCCGCCATTGGGTACAGCCGCACCAGCGGGATTCCCTACGGTATCGGCTTCATCAAGAACAAGTACATCGGGCGCACATTCATCCAGCCGGGACAGAAGCAGCGGCAGGATGCCGTGCGCATCAAGCTGAACGCCATTTCCGCCACCGTCAAGGGCAAGCGCGTCGTCATGGTGGATGATTCCATCGTCCGCGGCACAACCTGCGCGCGCATTGTCCGCCTTCTGCGCGAAGCGGGCGCGACGGAAGTGCATGTACGCCTGTCCGCCCCGCCGTTCACCGACCCATGCTTCTTCGGCACGGACGTGGACAGCAAGGAGAACCTGATTGCCGCACACCATTCGGTGGAAGAAATCGGCAAAATCATCGGCGCGGACTCCATCGGCTTTTTGTCCCTGGAGGCGTGCGACAAGCTGGCGGCGGACAGCCACTGCGGATTCTGCAAAGGCTGCTTCTGCGGCAAATATCCGGTTGATCCGCCGCTGGTGACGGAGAAAAACAAATTCGACCAGCCCATTCACGGCGGCAAGGTGCAGGACGACGACTAACGCGACGAATGCGACAAAGGAGCAGACAACCATGATGAAGAGCGAGAGCGAAAGCTACAAGGCAGCGGGTGTTGACATTACCGCCGGTTACGCGTCGGTGGAACTGATGAAGAAGCATGTCGCGCGGACGATGACGGCGGGCTGTGTCGAGGGCATCGGCGGCTTCGGCGGCCTGTTTGCGCTGGACGCGGCGGGCATGGAAGAGCCGGTGCTCGTTTCCGGCACGGATGGCGTTGGCACGAAGCTGAAAATCGCCATGCTGCTTAACAAGCATGATACCATCGGCATTGACTGCGTGGCGATGTGCGTCAACGACGTGATTTGCTGCGGCGCGAAGCCGCTGTTCTTCCTTGATTATATCGCCTGCGGCAAGAATGTGCCGGAGAAAATCGCGTCCATCGTCGCGGGCGTGGCGGAAGGCTGCGTGCAGGCGGAATCCGCGCTCATCGGCGGTGAAACGGCGGAGCATCCCGGCATGATGCCGGAGGACGACTACGACCTTGCGGGCTTCTCCGTCGGCATTGTGGACAAGAAGCGCATCATCAACCGCGAAACGGTTCGTCCGGGCGACGTGATGCTGGCGCTGCCCTCCACGGGTGTGCATTCCAACGGCTTCTCGCTCGTGCGCAAGGTGTTCGCGATTGGCAACGGCGGCGAAAACCGCAATTATCCGGAGCTGGATAAGTCCCTCTGGGAAACGCTGCTCACCCCCACGAAGATCTACGTCAAGCCCGTGCTGGCGCTGCTGAAGGAAATCCAGCCCAAGGCGATCAGCCACATCACCGGCGGCGGCTTCTATGAGAACATTCCGCGCTCCCTGCCCGAAGGCTGCTGCGCGAAAATCAAGAAGAGCGACGTGCGCGTGCTGCCGATTTTTGACCTCATTGCCCGCGAAGGCAGCGTCCCGGAGCGCGACATGTTCAACACCTTCAACATGGGCGTGGGCATGACGATTACCGTCGCCCGCGAAGATGCCGACAAGGCGCTTGCTATCCTGCACCAGAACGGCGAACCCGGCGCGTATGTGCTGGGCGAAATCGTGGCGGGGGAAAAGGGCGTGGAACTGTGGTAAGAGCAGCTGTCCTCGTTTCCGGCGGCGGCACGAACCTGCAAGCCATCATCGACGCGAAACGGGCGGGCAAAATCCCGTCCGCGGAACTGGCGCTCGTCGTGGCGTCAAACGCATCCGCCTATGCGCTCACCCGCGCGGAAACCGCCGGAATCGCCCATGCCGTCCTGCGCAAGGAGAAGGGCGAAGCGCCGGAGAATTACGGCGAGCGTCTGCTGACCCTGCTGCGTGAAAACGCGATTGATGTCGTTGTGCTGGCGGGCTTCCTGATGATTCTGCCGGAGAACGTCATCCATGCGTATGACCACCGGATTTTGAACATCCATCCGAGCCTGATTCCGTCTTTCTGCGGCGACGGCTTCTATGGACTGCATGTGCACGAAGCGGCACTTAAACGCGGCGTGAAGGTCACGGGCGCGACGGTGCATTTTGTCAACGAAATTACCGACGGCGGCGATATTATCGCGCAGAAAGCCGTTGAAGTGCTGCCGGGCGACACGCCGGAAATCTTGCAGCGGCGCGTGATGGAACAGGCGGAGTGGATTCTGCTGCCGCAGGCGCTGGAGCAGGTTGCAGGCGAAATCGCAAAAAAGCGGGAGGAAAAGCAATGAAGAAGCAGGAATTGAACGACGTGCTGAGCAATAACACCTATCCGGGGCGCGGCATCTGTCTCGGCGTGGACGAAAGCGGCGAATATGCCGTGATTGTCTACTTTATCATGGGGCGCAGCGTCAACAGCCGCAACCGCATTTTTGAGGAGACGGACGACGGCATCATCACCAAGGCACACGACGAAAGCCTGATGACCGACCCACATCTGATTATCTACGCGCCTGTCCGTGCGCTGCCGGGCGGCGAATATACCATCGTCACCAACGGCGACCAGACCGACATGGTCTACGACTTCATGCAGAATGGACAGACGTTCGAGGAAGCGCTGCGTACCCGCACGTTCGAGGACGACCGCCCGAACTGGACGCCCCGCATCAGCGGCTTGGTGCGCGTCGCGGACGGCAAAGCATCCTACAAGCTGTCCATCATCAAGTCCGACGACGGCGACGAGAACAGCGTCCTGCGCTATTTCTATGAGTACGCGCAGCCCAAGGCGGGCGAGGGACATTTCATTCACACCTACCAGTGCGACGGCAATCCGATTCCGTCCTTCGCGGGCGAGCCGGAGAAGGTGGCGCTGCACGGCGATATTGAGCAGCTGGCGCTGGATACATGGATGAATCTGAATGAGGACAACAAGGTGTCGCTGTACGTTTCCTATATCAGCTTGGCGGACGGCAGCAGCGATACCATCATCATCAACAAGCATGATCAGGAGGAAGAGGCATGAAAGAGCTGGAATTGAAGTACGGCTGCAACCCGAATCAGAAGCCGTCGCGGATTTATATGGAAGAGGGCGAACTGCCCCTGACCGTGCTGAACGGCAAACCCGGCTACATCAACTTCCTCGATGCGCTCAACGGCTGGCAGCTGGTCAGCGAACTCAAGCGCGCGACGGGTCTGCCCGCGGCGACGTCGTTCAAGCATGTCAGTCCGGCGGGCGCGGCGGTGGGTCTGCCGCTGAATGATACCCTGCGCAAGATTTATTTCGTGGGTGAACAGGAACTGTCGCCCTTGGCGTGCGCCTATGCCCGCGCGCGCGGCGCAGACCGCATGTCCTCCTTCGGCGACTGGATTGCCCTGAGCGACGTGTGCGACGAAAGCACCGCGCGGCTGATTAAGCCCGAAGTGTCCGACGGCATCATCGCTCCCGGCTACACCGACGAGGCGCTGACGCTGCTGAAGATGAAGAAGAAGGGCAATTACAATATTGTTCAGATTGACCCTTCCTACCGTCCCGCGCCCATTGAGCACAAGCAGGTGTTCGGCATCACCTTTGAGCAGGGGCGCAATGAGTTCGTTATCGACGAAAATCTGCTGAACGACATCGTGACCACGAATCACGACCTGCCGGAGGACGCCAAGCGCGACCTGATTGTGGCGCTGATTGTGCTCAAATACACGCAATCGAATTCCGTCTGCTACGCCAAGGACGGTCAGGCGATTGGCATCGGCGCGGGTCAGCAGAGCCGCATCCACTGCACGCGTCTGGCAGGGCAGAAGGCGGATAACTGGCTGCTGCGGCAGCATCCGCGTGTGCTGGCACTGCCGTTCGTGGAGAAAATCGCCCGTGCCGACCGCGACAACACAATTGACGTGTTCATCTCCGACGAGCCGGACGAGGTGCTGGCGGACGGCCGCTGGCAGCGCTTCTTCACCGAGCGCCCTGAACCGCTGACGAAGGAAGAAAAGCGCGCGTGGCTGAATCAGCAGACCGGTGTTGCGCTGGGCAGCGACGCGTTCTTCCCGTTTGGCGACAACATCGAGCGTGCGCACCGCTCCGGCGTGACCTACGTCGCCCAGCCCGGCGGTTCGATTCGCGATGACAACGTGATTGACGCTTGCAACCTGTACAATATGGTCATGTGCTTCACGCATATGCGCCTGTTCCACCATTGATTGCATTCAGAAAGGTCAGGGAAGCAAGATGAAGGTACTCATCGTCGGCGGCGGCGGACGCGAACACGCCATCGCGCTGAAAATCAAGGAAAACCCGGAAGTGACGGCGCTGTACGCCGCGCCCGGCAACGGCGGCATTGCGCAGATTGCGACCTGCCTGCCCTTCAAAGCAACGGACGTGGACGGCATCGTCCGCTGGGCGGCGGAGAACAAGGTGGATTTCGTCATCGTCGCGCCGGACGACCCGCTGTGCCTCGGCATGGTGGATGCGCTGGCGGAGCAGGGGATTCCCGCGTTCGGCCCGCGCAAGAATGCCGCGATTATCGAGGGCAGCAAAGTGTTCTCGAAGAACCTGATGAAGAAGTACGGCATTCCGACGGCGGCGTATGAGACGTTTGACGATTATGACGCGGCGGTCAAGTATTTGCAGACGGCGGATATGCCCATCGTCGTCAAGGCGGATGGTCTGGCGCTCGGCAAGGGCGTGCTCATCTGCCCTGACCGCGAAAGCGCCGTGGAAGCCGTCGCGTCCATGATGAAGGAAGCGAAGTTCGGCGCGTCCGGCGCGCGGGTCGTCATCGAGGAGTTCCTGACCGGCCCGGAAGTCAGCGTGCTGGCATTCACCGATGGCAAAACGGTCAAGCCGATGGTGTCCAGCATGGATCACAAGCGCGCGCTTGACCACGATGAGGGCCTCAACACCGGCGGCATGGGCACCATTGCCCCCAACCCCTGCTACACGCCCGAACTGGCGCGGCGCTGCATGGACGAAATCTTCCTGCCGACGATTGCCGCCATGAACGCCGAGGGGCGCACTTTCACGGGCTGCCTGTATTTCGGTCTGATGATGACGCCCAAAGGCCCGAAGGTTATCGAATACAACTGCCGTTTCGGCGATCCGGAGACGCAGGTGGTGCTGCCGCTGCTGAAAAGCGACCTGCTGACCATCATGCGCGCGACGGTGGACGGCACGCTGGCGGATACACCCGTGGAATTTACGTCCGGCGCGGCGTGCTGTGTCGTGCTGGCATCCGGCGGCTACCCGGTCAGCTACAAGAGCGGCTACCCGATTTCCGGCTTGGATGAAGCGGGCAAAACCGCGACCGTCTTCCACGCGGGTACGAAGCTGGTCGATGGGCAGATTGTCACCGCGGGCGGACGCGTTCTGGGCGTCACCGCGACGGCGAATACGCTCGAAGCTGCGATTGACAAAGCGTATCAGGCGGCGGACAAAATCACCTTCACTGACATGCACATGCGCCGCGATATTGGTCAGCGCGCCTTGGCATCACGAAAGGAGAGCCATTCATGAGCGTCAAACGCATTTATGTGGAAAAGAAAGCCCCCTACGCGGTGGAGGCGAAGCAGCTCCTGTGGGAAATTCGCCATATCCTGCAAATCAAGACGGTCACGGGTCTGCGCCTGCTGAACCGCTATGATGTCGAGGGTGTCGATGATGCGCTGTACCAGAAGTGCCTGCCGGTCGTGTTTTCCGAGCCGCAGGTGGATGTGACGTACACGGAACTTCCGCAGGGCGCAAAGGCGGTTTTCGCGGTGGAGTACCTGCCGGGTCAGTATGACCAGCGCGCGGCGTCCTGCGAGGAGTGCATCCAGCTGGTGGGGCAGTGCGCCCGCCCGACGGTTCGCAGTGCGCGCGTGTATCTGCTGGACGGCGATTTCACGGCGGATGAGCTGGCGCGCGTGAAGAAGCACGTCATCAACCCCGTGGAGGCGCGCGAAGCCGATTTGAGCGAAAAGACGACGCTCCAGCAGCAGTACGACACGCCTGACCATGTGGAGACGCTGACGGGCTTCACGGCGATGAATGCCGATGAGGTGGATGCGTTCGTCAAGAAGTATGGCTTGGCGATGGATGACGATGACCTTGCGTTCTGCCGGGATTATTTCGCGTCCGAGCACCGTGACCCGACGCTGACCGAAATCCGCATGATTGACACCTACTGGTCGGATCACTGCCGTCACACGACGTTCCTGACGACCCTTGATGCGGTGGATGTGCGCAAAGCGGCGGTCGAAAAGGCGTTCCAGCGATATTTGGCGGCGCGCAAAACCGTCTACGGCGACCGCGAGCGCCCCATGAACCTGATGGACATCGCGACCATCGGCGGCAAGTACCTGAAGAAAATCGGGCAGACCCCCAACATTGACGTGAGCGAGGAAATCAATGCCTGCTCCATCAAAATTGATGTGGATGTGGACGGCGAGAAAGAGCCGTGGCTGCTCATGTTCAAGAACGAGACGCACAACCATCCCACGGAGATTGAGCCCTTCGGCGGCGCGGCGACCTGCATCGGCGGCGCGATTCGCGACCCGCTGTCCGGGCGCACCTATGTCTATCAGGCAATGCGCGTGACCGGCGCGGCAGACCCGCTCGTTCCGGTCAGCCAGACCATGCCGGGGAAATTGCCCCAGCGCAAGCTCGTCACCACGGCGGCGGCGGGCTATTCCTCCTATGGCAACCAGATTGGGCTGGCGACGGGGCTGGTGGATGAAATGTACCATCCGGGCTATGCCGCCAAGCGTCTGGAGATCGGTGCGGTGGTCGGCGCTGCGCCGGAGAAGAACGTTCGCCGCGAAGTGCCTGCCCCCGGCGACAAGATTGTCCTCCTTGGCGGGCGCACCGGGCGCGACGGCTGCGGCGGCGCAACGGGTTCGTCCAAGTCCCATAAACTGGAATCCATCGAAACGTGCGGCGCGGAGGTGCAGAAGGGCAATGCCCCGACCGAACGCAAGCTCCAGCGCCTCTTCCGCGACGGCGAAGTCACCCGGCTCATCAAGCGCTGCAACGACTTCGGCGCGGGCGGCGTGTCCGTGGCAATCGGCGAACTGGCGGACGGCCTGCTGATTGATTTGGACAAAGTGCCGAAGAAGTACGACGGTCTGGACGGCACGGAGCTGGCGATTTCCGAATCGCAGGAGCGGATGGCGGTCGTGCTTGCGCCGGAGGATGTTGACGCGTTCCTTGCGGCGGCAAACCGCGAGAACCTTGAAGCGACCGTCGTGGCGGAAGTGACCGCCGAACCCCGTCTGCGCATGACGTGGAAGGGCGTGACGATTGTCGATTTGTCCCGTGAGTTCCTCAATTCCAACGGCGCGGAGAAGCACACGACTGCGTCTGTCCCGGATGATGATGTCAAGCCCTACGAGTTTGCGGGCGATACGGTGACGGAGAAGCTGGCGGATATGCTTGGCAACCTCAATATCTGCTCCAAGCAGGGCTTGAGCGAGCGGTTCGATTCTACCATCGGCGCGGCGACGGTCTTGATGCCTTTCGGCGGCAAATATCAGCTGACCCCGAACCAGACGATGGTCGCAAAGCTGCCGGTTCTGCACGGCACGACGGACACCGTGTCCGGCATGGCGTACGGGATGCACCCGGAAATCCTGTCGCAGTCGCCGTATGAGGGCAGCTATCTGGCGGTCATCGAAAGCGTGACGAAGCTGGTCTGCGCGGGCTTTGACTACAAGCAGGCGTATTTGACCTTCCAGGAATATTTTGAGCGCATGGGCACGGATCCGACGCGCTGGGGCAAGCCGTTCGCGGCGCTGCTGGGCGCGCTGGATGCGCAGCTGGATTTGAACATCGCGGCGATTGGCGGCAAGGACTCCATGTCCGGTACGTTCGAGAAGATGGACGTTCCGCCGACGCTCTGCTCCTTCGCGATTGCCCCCGGCAAGGCGAGCGAGGTCATTTCGCCCGAATTCAAGGAAGCGGGGCACTCCATCCGCCTTGTCTCCTGCGACCCGCACGACACCGCTGCACTGACCGCGAATTATGATGCCGTTCTGTCCGCCATTCGCGCGGGCAAGGTGGTTTCCGCGTGGGCGCTGGGTCTGGGCGGTGTGGCGGAAGGCCTGTTCAAGATGGGAATTGGCAATCAGATTGGCACGCGTATCGACGATGATTACGACGGCAATCTCTTCGCGCAGCAGATCGGCGCGATGCTGCTGGAATGCACCGAAGATATCGACCTCGGCGTGAAGGTGGGCGACACCGTGCCGGAGTGGGTGCTGGAGTACGAGGGCGAGCGCATTGATTTGACCGCCATGCAGGAAATCTACGAGGGCAAGCTGGACAAGGTGTTCTCCTACCGCGGTCACATCGGCGAAACGACGGAGAAGTTCTCCTATTCGGCGGAAACCTACCCCGTGCCCGCCGTCAAGACGGTCAAGCCGCTGGCGTTCATCCCGGTTTTCCCCGGCACGAACTGCGAGTACGACACCGCGCGGGCGGTCGAGCGCGCAGGCGGCGCGGCGGAAATCCTCGTCATCAACAACCTGACGCCTGAAGCCATTACGCAGTCGATTGCCGAGGCCAGCCGCATGATTGCGCGCAGCCAGATGATTGTCCTGCCCGGCGGCTTCTCCGGCGGCGACGAACCCGACGGCTCGGCGAAATTCATCACGGCGTTCTTCCGCAATCCTGCCATGAAGGACGCAGTGCATGATTTGCTCCAGCGCCGCGACGGCCTGATGCTGGGCATTTGCAACGGCTTCCAAGCGCTGATTAAGCTGGGGCTTGTGCCGTATGGCGAAATCATCGACACGTCTGATCAGTGCCCGACGCTGACGTTCAACGAAATCGGCCGTCACCAGTCGATGCTCGTCCGTACGCGCATTGCGTCGAATAAATCCCCGTGGCTGTCCCGCTGCAAGGTGGATGACATTCACACGGTCGCCATCAGCCACGGCGAAGGCCGGTTTGTCGGCCCGGAAGCGCTGATTCGTCAGCTTGCGGCGAACGGGCAGATTGCCACGCAGTATGTGGATTTGTCCGGCGCGCCGTCGATGGATATGCGTTTCAACCCCAACGCCAGCTATTTCGCCATCGAGGGCATCACCAGCCCGGACGGCCGCGTGCTGGGCAAGATGGGTCACACCGAGCGCAGCGGCGAAAATCTCTACAAGAACGTACCCGGCGACAAGTATCAGCCGCTGTTTGAGGGCGGCGTGGACTACTTCCGCCTGTGATACTATTTCCTGCATTCGCCTGCGTCGTCTGCTCGTACCTTTTCCATTCTGTTGTCCGCTCGTTCCACTTAGCGTAGCGCTGCTACGCTGCGTTTCACTCCCGTTAGCCAGAATGAAAAATTCACTTCGCATCTCGGCGCATTCTCATTTGGAAATAGTATAAACTGCAGCCCTCCTGTTGCCTTTTGCCGCAAAATCTGCTATGATAGAGGGCAAACGGCGGCAGGAGGGAATCACCATGCTTTTGACGGATTTTGATGCGTCGCGCCAAGCGGTCATCAACCCCGATATGCTCTTTTCGCCTGTGCCGGATTTGCCGGAGACGGCCGTCAGCTGCTTTTCGCACGTCACGTTCGAGCGGATGCTGGATATGGCGGCGGATGTGCGCGTGCTTGCCGAACTTGGCGACGCGAACGCGAAATACCCCATTTACCGCGGTTTGTGGCAGGGGACACCGCTGACGTTTGCGCTGGCGATGGTCGGCGCGCCGTCCTGCGTGGCGATGCTGGAAGAGCTGCACGCGCTGGGTGCGAAGCGGTTCGTCGTATTCGGCAACTGCGGCGTGCTGAATCAGCAGATTCGCGACTGCGGCATCATCATCCCGACCGCCGCCGTGCGCGACGAAGGCACGAGCTTCCACTACGCGCCGCCGTCGGACGAAATTCCGGCGAATCCGAAATACCGCGGGGCGTTCGAGGCGATTCTGCGCGAAACGGGCGTGGACTTCACCGAAGGCAAAGTGTGGACGACGGACGCCTTCTACCGCGAAACCCGCGGGAAGGTGGCACTGCGCAAGGCACAGGGGTGCGTCTGCGTGGATATGGAGTGCTCGGCGCTGATGGCGCTGGCACAGTTCCGTGGAATCGACGTGTTCGAGTTTTTCTACGCGGGCGATAACCTTGACCGCGAGCAGTGGGATCCACGCAGCCTGTCCACCCACGCCAAGCTGGATGAAAAAGACCGTGCGGCGTATCTGGCGCTGGAATTGGCGCGGAAAATCACCCTTTGAAATGAAATCGGAGGAAAGCATTATGCCTCATGACAGCTATATCAGCCCATTTTCGACCCGCTATGCCAGCAAGGAGATGCAGTTCATCTTCTCTGAGGACAACAAGTTCCGCACCTGGCGGAAGCTGTGGATTGCGCTGGCGAAGGCGGAAAAGAAGCAGGGGCTGGACATCACTGACGAGCAGATTGCCGAGCTGGAAGCCCACGCGGACGACATCAACTACGACGATGCGCAGCGCCGCGAGAAGGAGTGCCGCCACGACGTGATGAGCCACGTCTACGCTTACGGTCTGCAGTGCCCGAAGGCGGCGGGCATCATCCATCTGGGCGCGACGTCCTGCTATGTGGGCGACAACACCGATGTGATTATCATGCGCGAGGGCTTGCAGGTCGTGCGCCGCAAGCTGCTCAACGTGATGAACCTGCTGGCGAATTTCGCGGATAAGTACAAGAACATGCCCGCGCTGGCGTATACGCATCTGCAGCCTGCCCAATTGACGACGGTCGGCAAGCGCGCGACGCTGTGGCTGAATGAATTGTACATGGACTATTGCGAGCTGGAACACCGCCTGTCCTCCCTGGCGCTGCTGGGCAGCAAGGGCACGACGGGCACACAGGCGTCCTTCATGGAGCTCTTTGGCGGCGACAGCGCGAAAATCAAGGCGGTCGAGCAGGATATTGCCGCGGCGATGGGCTTTGACAAGGTGGTGCCGGTGTCCGGGCAGACGTACTCCCGCAAGATGGACTATCAGGTGGTTTCCGTGCTGAGCGGCATTGCGCAGTCCGCGAGCAAGTTCGCCTATGACCTGCGTCTGCTGGCAAATTTCAAGGAGATGGAGGAGCCGTTCGAGAAAAGCCAAATCGGCTCCC
>ULWQ01071371.1_pt1 | contig 11747 bp, 8 predicted proteins | sample 1960491 | NCBI WGS metagenome assembly ULWQ01 (sample SAMEA4835816, study PRJEB28245) | human gut metagenome | biome: gut microbiome; material: fecal sample | place: Denmark | collected 2008
CACCAGCTCGTCGCAGGACGCTTCACAAGCGTAATCGATTTCGCGGCGCGCCAGGTAGATCAGCGGATTATACCAGTGCAGGCTGACGCAAAGCAGCTCCAGCAGCTTTACATACAGATCCCCGCGCTGATAGTGCGTCAGCTCGTGCCGCAGCACCAGACGCAGTTCGCTCAGGTTCAGATGGTTCTCCGGCAGCAGAATGCAGGGACGGAAAATGCCTGCGATCATGGGACTGTCGACTGCCTGGCAAAGGTAGATGGGAATGGCGCGGCGCACGCCCATTTCATCGCGCAGCGCATCGTAGAGCGCCAGAATACGGCGGTCGCTTACCGGCTTTCGCCAGCGGCGCAGCATACGCAGATAGCGCGCGTGGTGGACCAGACTGCCCAGCAGCATCAGCGCAGCGCCCGTCAGGTAAACCATGCACAGCACCGTGCTCCATTGCAGGGTACGGGCAGGCTGAATTGCGCTGGACGCAGACACCGTGCTGCCTGTATAGACAGGCACGAAGTCCGCGGCGGCAGGCTGCGAGACTGGGGGAACAGGTGTGTCCGTTTGCCGCGGGGCGAACACGGGCACCTCCACGGCACGCGCCACAGGCGCGGGAGACAGGGTGACAGCCGGGCGCGGAGAGAACGGGCGGATGGGAATCAGCGCGCAGACCAGCCCGGCCAGCCAGGCCAGGTACAGGCTGCGGGCGCTAACCCGGTTGCGCAGCATGGGCGTAAGCACCAATGCGCACAGTGTAACTGCAGATACTGTCAGCGCGAAGGCTAACAGGGTGGATAGCCAGGCGGTCATTTGCCCTCGCTCCTCTCTCTGGCCTTGCGCACAAAGTCGCTCAGCTCGTCCAGATCCTGATCGGACAGGCGGTCGCCCGCCAGCGCGGCGATCAGGCTGGATACGCTTTTGTGGTGGTAATGCTCCAGAAAATTCTCGGTTTCCATGCGCAGGTATTCGTCGCGGGAGATGATGGGGTAGAAGGCGCGCTCGCGGCCGCTTCCCTTTTCCACGCGCAGAAAGCCGCGCTCGGTCAGGCGCGCCAGCAGCGTCACCACCGTTTGCACCTTCCAATTGCGGCTGCGGCCAATCAGATCCATCAGCAGGCCGGGCGTCACCGGGGGCTGCTGATCCCATATGGTTTGCATCAGGTCAAATTCACTGTCGGGCAGGCGCTGGGCTTTCATTGGTTAATTCCTCCATGCATATAATAAGACACCGTGTCTTAATACAATACTACAACATGTCTTACTAAATGTCAAGCGGTTTTTGAGTGTTGTTACAATTCATACGATAAATTCCCCGTAAATTGCCGCCTAAATTATGGTTGCCCTTGACAAAGGGGAGGGGGTGTATCTATAATATATTGTTGGTATAGTTGGTATTGCTATGCCACCTGACAGTGTTCGATACACACTATAAAGGAGGATCCCCAAATGTCTTTCAAGTACACGATCGACGGTAACGGAGCGGTCAGCCACATCGCGTATGCGTTCAGCGATGTCGCCGCGATCTACCCCATCACGCCGTCCTCCACGATGGCGGAGTATGTGGACGAATGGTCTGCGCAGGGCCGCAAGAACCTGTTTGGCCAGACGGTTCACGTTGCCGAAATGCAGTCTGAAGCCGGCGCGGCCGGCGCCGTGCACGGCTCTCTGGCCGCGGGCGCGCTGACCACCACCTTCACCGCCTCCCAGGGCCTGCTGCTGATGATCCCCAACATGTACAAGATCTCCGGCGAGCTGCTGCCCGGCGTGTTCCATGTATCTGCCCGCGCCCTGGCCGCCCATGCCCTGTCCATCTTCGGCGATCATCAGGACGTCATGGCCTGCCGCCAGACCGGCTTTGCCATGCTGGCTTCTTCCTCCGTTCAGGAAGCGATGGATATGGCGCTGGTCGCCCATCTGTCCGCGCTGAAGGCCAGCGTGCCCTTCCTGCACTTCTTTGACGGCTTCCGTACCAGCCATGAAATCCAGAAAATCGACGCGATCGACTACGAAGACATCGCCAAGATCGTTCCCTGGGACAAGGTAAACGAGTTCCGTGCCCGCGCCCTGAACCCCGAACATCCCCATCAGGCCGGTACCGCCCAGAACCCCGATATCTACTTCCAGAACCGTGAGGCCGCCAACCGTCACTACCTGGCCACTCCCGAAATCGTTGAGGAGTGCATGAAGCAGGTAGAGTCCATCACCGGCCGCAAGTACAACCTGTTTGATTACGTGGGCGCGCCCGACGCTGAAGAAGTCGTCATCTGCATGGGCAGCGGCTGCGAAACCATCGACGAGGCCATCGAAGCCCTCAACGCGCAGGGCAAGAAGTACGGCTGCGTAAAGGTGCATCTGTTCCGCCCCTTCAGCGCCAAGCACTTCCTGGCCGCCATCCCCGCCACCTGCAAGAAGATCGCCGTGCTGGACCGCACCAAGGAGCCCGGCTCCCTGGGCGAACCGCTGTACCAGGATGTCTGCACCGTGCTGCGTGAAGCCGGCCGCGATGATATCAAGGTAGTGGGCGGCCGCTATGGTCTGGGCAGCAAGGAATTCACCCCCACCATGGTGAAGGCCGTGTACGAGAACCTGGAAGGCGAAATGAAGAATCATTTCACCGTGGGTATCAACGACGACCTGACCGGCACCTCCCTGAAGCTGGGCGAGCAGTTCAACTCCGCCCCCGCCGGCACCGTATCCTGCAAGTTCTATGGTCTGGGCTCTGACGGTACCGTCGGCGCCAACAAGAATTCCATCAAGATCATCGGCGACCACACCGATAAGTACGCGCAGGCCTATTTCGCCTACGACTCCAAGAAGTCCGGCGGCCTGACCGTCAGCCACCTGCGCTTTGGCGATACCCCCATCCGCAGCACCTACCAGATCGATGCGGCCGATTTCATCGCCTGCCACAACCAGGCTTATGTGACCGCTTACGACATGGTATCCTCCCTGCGTGACGGTGGCACCTTCCTGCTCAACTGCCAGTGGGACGAGAGCGAGCTGGATGCTCAGCTGCCCGCCACCATGAAGCAGCTGCTGGCTAAGAAGCACGCCAAGTTCTATATCATCAACGCCGTCAAGCTGGCCGCTCAGGTTGGCATGGGCAACCGCATCAACACCATCATGCAGGCCGCCTTCTTCAAGCTGGCCGATATCATCCCCTACGAAAAGGCCGATGAGTACATGAAGGCGTATGCCAAGAAGACCTACGGCAAGAAGGGCGACGCCGTCGTTCAGAAGAACTGGGACGCCATCGACATTGCCATCTCCGGCCTGAAGGAAGTCAAGGTTCCCGCCGAATGGGCCAACGCCACCACCGGCGCGCAGCCCGTTGTGGTTGAGTCCACCGAGTACTTCAAGAACATCGTAAAGCCCATCCTGAATCAGGAAGGCGATAAGCTGCCCGTGAGCGCCTTCACGCCCGACGGCATGGTTCCCACCGGCACCACCAAGTTTGAAAAGCGCGGCATCGCCGTCAAGGTTCCCGAATGGATTCCCGAGAACTGCGTACAGTGCGGCCAGTGCTCCCTGGTTTGCCCCCACGCCTGCATCCGTCCCATCCTGGTGAAGGAAGGCACCGAGGTGCCTGCTTCCTTCGTAACCAAGAAGGCCATCGGCAAGGAAGTGGCTGGCTACACCTACCGCATGCAGGTAAGCCCGCTGGATTGCACCGGCTGCGGCAACTGCGTGGAAGTGTGTCCCGCCAAGACCAAGGCCCTGGAAATGAAGCCCCTGTCCGCCGAATCCTCCGTGCAGGAAGCCAACTGGGAATTCGCCATGAAGCTGCCTGAGCCGGACATCGCCTTCAACAAGAACACTGTCAAGGGCAGCCAGTTCATGAAGCCCCTGTTCGAGTTCTCCGGCGCCTGCGCCGGCTGCGGCGAGACGCCTTATGTCAAGCTCGTTACCCAGCTGTTCGGCGATCGTATGATGGTTGCCAATGCCACGGGCTGCTCCTCCATCTACGGCGGCTCCGCCCCCACATGCCCCTACACCGTCAACGATAAGGGCCATGGTCCTGCCTGGGCCAACAGCCTGTTCGAGGATAACGCTGAGTTCGGCTTCGGCATGAACCTGGCTGTCAACCAGCGCCGCGCCAAGCTGGCCGAAAACGTCGAAAAGCTGATCGCTATCGATTGGGTGACCGACGATATCAAGGCCGCCGGTAAGGAATGGCTGGAGAACATGCACAGCGCTGAGGGCAGCAAGGCTGCCGCGGCCAAGCTGATCGCCGCCTGCGAGGACGGCATCGACATGACCGGCGTTGTTTACAATGGCAAGGATCTGACTGGCACTGTGTGCGAGTGCGACGCCTGCAAGGCTGCCCGCGAAGTGCTGGCTGACAAGGACCTGCTGGTCAAGAAGTCCGTTTGGATCTTCGGCGGCGACGGCTGGGCCTATGATATCGGCTACGGCGGATTGGATCACGTTCTGGCGCAGAACCAGGATGTCAACGTGCTGGTACTGGATACCGAAGTGTACTCCAACACCGGCGGCCAGTCCAGCAAGTCCACGCCTACCGGCTCGGTTGCCAAGTTTGCTGCTGCCGGTAAGCGTACCAAGAAGAAGGATCTGGGCATGATGGCCATGAGCTACGGCTATGTGTACGTGGCTACCGTCGCCATGAGCGCCAATCCTGTGCAGCTGCTTAAGGCCATGAACGAAGCGGAAGCCTATCCGGGCCCCTCCCTGATCATCGCCTACGCGCCCTGCATCAACCACGGCATCAACATGTCCATGGCGCAGGCTGAAATCCGCAAGGCTGTGGAAGCCGGCTATTGGCCGCTGTATCGCTTCAACCCCGAACTGGCCGAGCAGGGCAAGAACCCCCTGACCCTGGACAGCAAGGAGCCCACGGGCGACTACCAGGCCTTCATCCGCGGCGAAACCCGCTATGCCACGCTGCTCAAGCAGTTCCCCGAGACGGCGGAGAAGCTCTTCGCCAAGAACGAAGAGGACGCCAAGGAGCGCCTGGAATCCTACAAGAAGATGGCTGCCGAGTAATCGCGCTGCGATCTGCAATAAACAATGCGCCGGAGAGCCGAAAGGCTCCCCGGCGTTTTTGTGCTGCCATGACGATAGGAATGCAAAAGAATGACAACAAAAAAAGAACTATCTTTTCAGATAGTTCCTTTGTGGCGCGCCCCGCGGGATTCGAACCCACGACCTTTTGATTCGTAGTCAAACACTCTATCCAGCTGAGCTAGGGGCGCATTGCTGGTGACTGTCTCTCTGACAGCTTGTATATTATAGCGCACTTTGAGAAAAATTGCAAGTACTTTTTTACGGAAAATCGAAAATAATTGTAGTTTTATTTTGCCGGTTGCCGGGACGGGGAAAAGCCGCCCCATCCCGGCAGTCCAGGCATTAGCGATTGGCGCAGCGCGCGGCGATGTGCTGAAGGCGCGGCAGCGCATAATCAAAGAATTGCATGTAGGCGCTGCAAAAGCGCGTGCGGGAAAGATGCCCTGCGCCGTCGTCGCGGTCACGGCGGCAGCCGCCGCGGCACAGCGGATAGTAGCGGCACTTCAGGCACTCCGCGTCTTTCTCGGCGGAATCCTCCACAAAGCGCAGCGCATGGCGTTTTTCATCCAGCGCGTCAAAATCATCGGTCACAAAGCTGCCCAGGCGGTAGGCGTCCAGCACATAGAAATCGCAGGGATATACGCTGCCGTCGGCCTCCACGGTGTACTGCATGCCGCAGCAGCCCATCATGCCGCAGCTTTCGGCCGGGCGGCCCAACAGCATGCCCAGGTAGTTTTCAAACTGGCGGATGTAAATGAACCGTCCCTGCATCACATCCTCGGCCCAGCGATCAAACAGGCGGCACAAAAACTGCGCGTACTTGTCCACTGTCAGCCAGCCCTGATTTTCGCCGAAGGCATCCAGGCAGGGAATGTATTGCTGCCAGCGCAGATCATGCCGGGCAAAGAAATCATATACCAGGTCGAGCTTGTCCGCCGTATCGTTGGTGACAACGGTGAGCACATTAAAGGTGACGTCGTGGCGGCGCAGCAGCTGGGCGGTATCCAGCACCCGGCGCAGCGTGCCCTCGCCGCGCGCGTCGGGGCGATTTTTATTGTGCAGGCCTGCCATGCCATCCAGCGATAGGCCGATCAGGAACCTGTTGTCCGCAAAGAATTGCGCCCATTCCTCGTTAATCAGCGTGCCGTTGGTTTGCAGGGCGTTGTCGATGCGCACGTTGTTGACGTTGTATTTTTGTTGCAGCTCTACTGCGCGGCGGAAGAAATCCAGCCCGCGCAGCGTCGGCTCGCCGCCCTGAAAGCCAAAGGTACACGCACCCTCGGCATGAGCCAGGGATTTGCGGATCATGGCTTCCAGCACATCCTCGGGCATCAGCCCGTAATCGTCTACTTCACGATGAGCCGTTTCATCGGCATAAAAGCAGTAGCGGCAGCGCATGTTGCAGCGGCCGGAGGCAGGCTTGATCAGCAGATTGAGCGGCGGCATGGCAAACCCTCCAGAAGGTATTTTATTTATTATAACAAAAATCGCGCGGCGGCACAATGTAAATTATCATGGCGGAATAGCGAAAAAACTTCTGGGAGGGTTGCTCTTTTACGCAACTGATGCTATAATATATTTACAAATCAACCATATTTCACCTGCAACACTAAAAGGAGGAAACACCATGAAACGGCTGCTGCTTGTCCTGCTTACGCTGATGATCATCATCCTGCCCTGCCTGGCTTCGGCCTCTCAGACGGGCTCCGCCGGCAGCAATGCCCTGTCTGATCTGGAACAGCTGCAATTGCGGCTGCAGGATATGACGCAGATCTATTCCGGCGGCGAGAACGTGGAGGTTCATCGCGCGCTGGATCAGGTGGTGCTGCCCATTACTCTGTATCAGGATACCGCCGAGGGCCGGGTGGAGCTGGCAAGCTACGAGCTGCCGATCATTGAGATCACATACCGCTATATGCTGTTTATCGATCCGTACAACGGCTATACCGGCGGCTGCTTTGATGCGGAAAATTCCAACGATTATCAAAGCACGCAGCAGTATATGTGGATTCCCAAGGAGCACAACGTACAGGTGCAGTTCAATGCGCTTTCCGATGTAAGAATCGAAACAAACGGAGACAAATGCACCCTGTCCGTTACGGGCGGCGACATAGAAATCACCTATGTGAGCGAACTGGTTTATGATCAGGACGGCGCACTGATTGAAAAGAATGAAACTACCGTGCATGCGCAGCACAACTTCAAAGCCGTGCATGAACTGCCGGAAGGGTACATAGAAAAGTAAGCGCACGAAGGGGCAGCCGGATGGGCTGCCCCAGTTTTATTATTTCAGCCTTTTGCCAATCAGCAGCGCCACGCCTTGAACCAGGCATGCGCCCGCAATGGCAAGCATAAAACCATAGAAATTTGCTTTATTCAGCGGCGGCCAGCCGCAATAGCGCGCTATTTGCGCTGCCAACGCCGCGCCCAGCGTGCCGCACAGGATGTTCCAATGCCATTTGCGGGTGCTGCAGCCCAGCAAAAAACGCGCCAGAAAGCCGGCCGGCGCGCCCAGCACCATCCATAATACTGGCTGCATCGCGGTTTCCTCCCTTCTTTATCAGCATATTCCAGCGCGCATGCGCGGTGCGGATGTGCGCATACTGATGCAGGAGGTGAGGCAAATGAGCGAGCATTGGAAAAGATCAAACCGCCCGATCGACGATGTGGAAACCGTGGCCTCGGCCAACGAATGGACGGGCATGCTGCCCGCTATGCCGGCGGATGAGGATCCCCAGCCGGTGCGGCGCATGATGAACGTGCATCCGCAGCCCAAGCCTGGCAAATTCCGCCCCACCGACAATTAAAAGGGCCCCGCCGTCAGGCGGGGCTTATTGCATGGCTTTTCTTACGCGCGATTGTGTTTCATTATACGATAGGTTCAGTGCTGCGCTTAACTCGGAAACAAGCAACTGCTCGGCTTTTTTCAGAATTTCCTGCTCCGCGCTGGGAATGCGCGACAAGGCGCCATGATGCTGGCATAGGATGCTCTTGACGGTGCAGGCCAGCGCTTGACAGGTGTGAGGCTGCATCAGCTGCCGGTAATGCAGCAGCACGGTTTTGCGGTCATGGGTGTTGGGCGGGCATGGTTGCATTGTGGGAAGCTGCGACAGCAGCGCTTCGGCCTCGGCCTGAGTCACGGGCGCGCGCAAGGGTTGATGCGTGTCTATCGGCGTGTAAATACGACTTCCATCTGCTTCCGAACGCAAAAAATAGTACGGCTTGCCCTTTTCAAAGGTATCAAAATCCGGCACGGCCACCTGTTCAACACGGCAAAAGCCGCTGTCTCCATATATGACATAATCTCCGGGTTTGAACAATGAGATACACCTCCTTATATATATAAAATTATACCATATTTTTAATTCATAGGGTAATACGCTGCTGCCATTTTCGGCGGATCGCGCAGGAATGTACTGAAAATTTGGCAGATTGGAGCATGAAAAAAGCCTGGGATGGATTGACGTCCAGCCCAGGCTTTGCAGATAACAGATAGCTATTTGTTTTACTCCAGCTCGAACGCGCCGGTATACAGCTGGTAATACTGCCCGTGCTGGGCGATCAGCTGCTCATGGGTGCCGCGCTCAATGATGCGGCCATGATCCAGCACCATGATCACATCGGCGTTCTGCACGGTGGACAGGCGGTGCGCGATAACAAACACCGTGCGCCCCTTCATCAGCTGATCCATACCGCGCTGCACAAGCGCCTCGGTACGGGTATCGATGGAGGAGGTGGCTTCGTCCAGGATCATTACCGGCGGATCGGCCACCGCCGCGCGGGCGATGGAGATCAGCTGGCGCTGACCCTGGCTCCGGCCGCCGCCATCGCCGGTCAGCATGGTATTGTAGCCGTCGGGCAGGCGGGTGATGAAATCATGCGCGTTGGCCAGCTTGGCTGCGGCAATGCACTCCTCGTCCGTCGCGTCCAGCTTGCCGTAGCGGATGTTATCCATCACCGTGCCGGTGAACAGGTTAACCTCCTGCAGCACCACGCCCAGGGAGCGGCGCAGATCGGACTTACGAATCTTGTTGATGTTGATGCCGTCGTAGCGAACCTTGCCGTCGGCGATATCATAGAAGCGGTTAATCAGGTTGGTGATCGTGGTTTTGCCCGCGCCCGTAGCGCCCACGAAGGCCACCTTCTGGCCGGGCTTGGCGTACAGGGTGATATCATGCAGCACGGGCTTGCCCTCTTCATAGGCAAAGTCCACGTCGGTCATTTCCACATTGCCGGTCAGGCGGGTATAGGTGACGCTGCCGTCCTGATGCGGATGCTTCCAGGCCCAAATGCCCGTGCGCTTGTCGCTTTCCACCAGCTTGCCGTTTTCCTCGCGGGCGTTGACCAGGGTGACATAGCCCTCGTCGGCTTCTGGCGTTTCATCCAGCAGGCTGAAGATACGCTCCGCGCCGGCCATGGCCATGGCGATGAAGTTGACCTGCTGCATCACCTGGCTGATGGGACGCATGAAGTTGCGCGACAGGGTCAGAAAGGCGGTGATCGCGCCCAGCGTCAGCGTGCCGAAGCCGCCCGTCAGGCTCAGATTGGTGATGCCAACGATGGCCATCGCGCCGCCGATGATAGCCAGGATGACGTACTGGATATGGCCCATGTTGTTGCTTACCGGGCCCATCACGTTGGCAAAGCGGTTGGCGCTGGTGGCGTTTTCGCACAGATCGTCGTTGCGGTGGTCAAACTCGCCCTTGGCGATTTCCTCGTGGTTGAACACCTTGACGACCTTCTGGCCATTGATCATTTCTTCGATATAGCCGTTCAGGCTGGCCAGGGAGGTTTGCTGCTTGACAAAGAAGGTGCCGCTCTTTGCGCCCAGCTTGCCGGTCACTTTCAGCATGGCGAGGGTACACAGCACCACCACCAGCGTAAGCCACACGCTGCAATTGAGCATGGAGATGAACACCACCAGCAGCGAAATGGCCGAGGAGAACACATTGGGCAGCGTCTGGCTGATCAGCTGGCGCAGCGTGTCGGTATCGTTGGTGTAGAAGCTCATCACTTCGCCGTGGGTGTGGGTATCGAAATAGCGGATGGGCAGCAGCTGCATGTGCGCAAACATCTCGTTGCGCACATTCTTGAGGATGCTGTGCGATATGATCGCCATGATGCGGCTTTGCAGGAACACCGCCACCACGGCCAGCAGGTACAGCCCGGCCATCTTGAGGATGGCGGTCAGCAGGCCCGTGTATACGGGCGCGATGCCGCTGGCAGCATCGGCCAGCAGGGGCACAATGTAATCGTCAATCAGCGTGCCCAGGAATGTGGCGGCCGAGGCCGTGGCGATCGCATCCAGCACGATGCAGAAGAACACAACCAGCAGGCGCGGCCAATAGGGCTTCAGATAGCTTAGCACGCGCAGCAGCACTTTTTTGTTGATGGGCTGGCGGGGCCCCATGCCGCGCGGCCCGTGCGGGCCGCCCATGGGCATGCCGCCCTGGGGTTTCTTGGGCGCGTTACTCATTGTCTTCGCCTCCCTTGGTCTGGGACTGGTATACCTCGCGGTAGATTTCGCACCGGGCAAGCAGCTCCTCGTGCGTACCGCAGTCGGCAATGCGCCCGTTATCCAGCACGACGATCATATCCGCATCCTGTACGGAGGCGACGCGCTGGGCGATGATAATCTTGGTGGTATCGGGAATATAGGAGCGGAAGCCCTCACGGATCAGCGCGTCCGTGCGAGTATCCACGGCGCTGGTGGAGTCGTCCAGAATCAGGATCTTGGGCTTTTTCAGCAGCGCGCGGGCAATGCACAGGCGCTGCTTCTGGCCGCCGGATACGTTGGTGCCGCCCTGCTCGATCCAGGTATCGTACTTATCGGGGAAATCCTGAATGAAGGGATCGGCCTGAGCCAGGCGGCAGGCCTCCATGATTTCCGCGTCCGTGGCGTGCTCGTTGCCCCAGCGCAGGTTATCCTTGATGGTGCCCGAGAACAGCTCGTTCTTTTGCAGCACCATGGCCACGCTGTCACGCAGGGTGGTCAGATCGTACTTGCGGGTATCCACACCGCCCACGCGCACAGCGCCCTGGCTGGGATCATACAGGCGGGGGATCAGCTGCACAAGCGTGGATTTGCCCGCGCCCGTGCCGCCCAGCACGCCTACAACTGCGCCCGAGGGGATGTGCAGGTCGATATCGCTCAGGCAGTCCTTTTCGCTGCGGGAGGCATAGCGGAAGCTGACGTGATCAAAATCCACCGAGCCGTCGCGCACGGCCTTCACCGCATCCTTGGGGGATACGATATCGCTCTTTTCATCCAGCACTTCCACAATGCGCTGCGCGGAGGCACGGGACATGGTGATCATCACGAATACCATGGACAGCATGATCAGGCTGGAGAGAATCTGGATTACATAGGTGATCATGCTCATCAGCTGGCCGGTAGTCATGCCCACCGCCGCGTTGTTGCCTGAGGCGATGATCGCCTTGGCGCCCAGCCAGGAAATCAGCAGCGTGCAGGCGTAGATGCAGGTCATCATCAGCGGGCTCATGAAGGCCATGTTCTTTTCGGCATGGGTGAAATCCTGATAGATGGACTCGGAAATCTTATCGAATTTCTGGATTTCGTGATCCTCACGCACAAAGTTCTTCACCACGCGCACGCCGCGCAGGTTTTCCTGCACCACGTTGTTGAGCGAATCGTAGGTTTTGAACACGCGGCGGAAGATGGGGTGCGTGCGGCTCATGATCAGATACATGCCCAGGCCCAGCACCGGCAGG
>ULWQ01014272.1_pt1 | contig 11595 bp, 10 predicted proteins | sample 1960491 | NCBI WGS metagenome assembly ULWQ01 (sample SAMEA4835816, study PRJEB28245) | human gut metagenome | biome: gut microbiome; material: fecal sample | place: Denmark | collected 2008
ATTAAAATTATTGTGACCGCATCTGTAACTTCACCAAGAATTACAGAAATTACTGTTGCCGCCAAGAGTATCAGCACCATTACGTCACGAAACTGCCCGAAAAATATGGTAACAAGACTTGTTTTTTTCCCTTCGCCAAGCGAGTTTTCTCCATTTTCCTTTAATCGCTGTGCAGCTTCTTTTTCAGTTAATCCCATAGTGTCACCCTTTCACTTTTCAACTTTTTTATTTGAAATGTTGAAAACATCTTTGTACATACTATGTCTTTATCTGTAAATTTATGCGTACTTGTTTTTCAACAGAGTGTTAGTTTAAATGTTGAAAAAACTCTGTTGAATATCCGGCATAAATAAGTTTTCCACCGTATTTTTCAACATTTAAACATACGCAAGGTGGAAAACCCCATATTTCGACATTTCTTTACTTATTTAAAAGTAATTATATCTTATTTTAAAGTCAAACACGCGAGATTTTCAACACTTCACACATCAAATGTTGAAAAACTAGCTGTTTCACAAACGATAAAAATACAGATTTCTTAAAGATAATTTACAATGTTCCACGTGGAACATTAAGGAAACATTAAAAAAAATATACGGTGTTGCTTTTATAAAAAAGTTGCAGAAATCATGGCAATTGTATTTACAAAAAGCATGAATAGTGTTATAATTATAAATGTGAGGCAATGATGTATATAATTGCCGCAACTTTTTATGCAAATAATAAAGGCAACACCGCACAAAACTTGTGTGGCAGAAACGCAGATATATTTTTTCGTCAGATTGCATAGATTTTTTGAAAGCATACTGTCTATGATGACGAAAAATTTGTAAGTTTATGACGTGCAAAGTCCTTTGACGTGCTTTGTGCGGTATTGCCTAAACTATCTGTAAAGAAATTTTATCGAAAGGAGTTTGATAATGGGTAAAATATGGGCAGTTGCCAACCAAAAAGGTGGCGTTGGCAAGTCAACTACTGTTGTAAATATTGGTGCATATCTCGGTTCTCGTGATTTTAATATACTTTGCGTTGATATTGACCCACAAGGAAACACTACAACCGGTTTTGGGATAAAGAAAAAAAATGTATCCTTGTCATCTTATGACGTTTTGCTTGGAAAAACTCGTATTCAGGACGCTATTGTTCATACCGACTATAAAAATGTGTCTATTTTGCCTGCAACAGAAGCTCTTGCAGGCGGTGAAATCGAATTGATTAATATTGAAAATCGTGTAAATCGCCTAAAAATGCAGCTTCTCACATGTAGATTAGACTATGATTATATTTTGATTGACTGTCCGCCTGCACTCGGACTTATTACACTCAACGGACTTGTTGCCTGCGATAAAATAATTGTTCCGATGTTGGCTGAATTTTTTGCTCTTGAGGGACTTTCTCAGCTCGTAAACACCATAAAAATAGTAAAAACAAATTACAATCCGTCAATTGACATAGATGGAATACTGTTTACAATGTTCGACGGCAGACTTAATGTTGCAAATGAAGTCGTAAAAGAGGTTGAAAAGTACTTTCCAAATAAGATTTTTGAAACAAAAATTCCAAGAAATGTGCGTATTTCAGAAGCTCCGAGCCATGGAAAGCCTGTCATGTATTATGATAAAAGCTCGAAGGGTGCTGAATATTACGAGCTTTTGGGACATGAATTGCTCCACGAAAAGCCCGAACCTGTTAAGAAAAAGAAGGGACTTTTCTCAAGAAAACGATAGAAAGGATGTTGTAAATGGCTATTGGCGGTCTTGGCTCCGGTTTGGACTCACTTTTCAGCGACAACACGACTGAGGTTCAGGTGAAAAAAACTCTCCGTATAACTGAAATTGAACCGAACAGAGAACAGCCCAGAAAAAATTTCAGCGATGAAGCTATTACTGCTTTGGCTGAGTCAATTCGTGACCATGGAATGCTCCAGCCGATTTTAGTGCGTCCTATGGAGGACGGCAGCTATCGAATTGTTGCGGGTGAACGCAGGTGGAGAGCAGCAAGAATGCTTGGTCTTGACGAAGTTCCCGTAAATATCAAGGAAATGACCGATACTGAGGCTGCTCAGCTTGCACTTATCGAAAATTTGCAGAGGGAAAACCTCAATCCCGTTGAAGAAGCTATGGGATTTAAGGAGCTTATCGAAAAATACGGCATGACTCAGGATGCTGTTGCTAAAACAATCGGACGTTCACGCTCATCAGTTTCAAATTCAATGCGTATTCTTGCACTCCCCGACAGAATTTTAAACATGGTTGAGGACGGAGAGCTTTCCTTGGGTCACGCAAAGGCTTTGCTATCATTTGAAAATGAGGATTTAATGATTGCAACTGCTGTAAAGGCTGCAAATGGCGGACTTACTGTCCGTCAGGTTGAACGTGCAGCTCAAAAGTCACTTGAAAATGAGGACGAACAGAGTGAAAAAAGCAATCGCCGAATTGACAATTATTTTGTTGAGGTCGAATTATCGCTTAAAGAGGCTCTCGGCAGAAAAGTTAAGGTGGATTATGGAAAAAACAAGGGTGCTTTGACTCTTGAATTTTATGATAAAGACGATCTTGCGGCTATCGTAAAGAGGCTTGCGGAGGAATAAAGGAGATTTTATAATGCTAGACATTAAATTAATCAGAACAAATCCTGAGCTTGTAAAGGAAAATATTAAGAAAAAATTTCAAGACAGCAAGTTGGAGCTTGTTGATAAGGTTGTTGAACTGGACAAGCAGTATCGTGAAACTAAGGTTGAGTGTGACACTCTCAGAAATCAGCGTAAGGTAAAAAGCAAGGAAATAGGCGGTTTCATGGCAAAAGGTCAAAAAGACGAGGCTGAACGCATTAAATCCGAGGTTGCTGAAATCGGTGCAAAACTCACTGAAATGGAGGCTCTTGAGGTCAAGCTTGAGGGTGAAATTCGTGAAATTATGCTTGTAATTCCAAATATAATTGACGAAAGTGTGCCGATCGGCAAGGACGACAGCGAAAATGTTGAAGTTGAGCGTTTTGGTGAACCTTTTGTTCCTGATTTTGAAGTGCCTTACCATGTTGATATTATGGAGAAAGTCAACGGAATTGACCTTGACAGTGCAAGAAAGACAAGCGGAAACGGTTTTTATTACCTCTGCGGTGACATTGCACAGCTCCAGTCATGCATACTTTCTTATGCAAGAGATTTTATGATTGACAAGGGATTTACATACTATATTCCGCCGTTTATGATAAGAAGTGACGTTGTAACGGGCGTTATGAGCTTTGCTGAAATGGAGGGAATGATGTACAAGATTGAGGGCGAGGACCTTTATCTTATCGGCACAAGCGAACATTCCATGATTGGCAAGTTCATTGATACCATTGTTCCTGAATCTGAACTTCCAAAGACTCTCACAAGCTATTCTCCATGCTTCCGAAAGGAAGTAGGTGCTCATGGAATTGAAGAAAGGGGAGTTTACCGTATTCACCAGTTTGAAAAGCAGGAAATGATTGTTGTCTGCAAGCCTGAGGACAGCATGGACTGGTTCCACAAGCTTTACAGCTATACTGTTGAATTTTTCAGAACTCTTGATATTCCTGTTCGTACTTTGGAGTGCTGTTCAGGTGACTTGGCTGACCTTAAAGTCAAGAGCATTGACGTTGAGGCATGGTCACCACGTCAGAAGAAGTATTTTGAGGTTGGAAGCTGTTCAAATCTTGGTGATGCACAGGCAAGACGCCTTGGAATCAGAGTTAAGGGCAGTGACGGAGAAAAATATTTTGCACATACGCTTAATAATACTGTTGTTGCACCTCCAAGAATGCTGATTGCTTTCCTTGAAAATAATATTAATGAGGACGGCAGTATCAGAATTCCTGAGGCATTGAGATATTATATGCGTAAGGATAAAATTGAAGTTCCAAAGAAGTAAAATAAACTTTATACAGCAAAAAGGGCGATATTTCGCCCTTTTTTTATTGCTGTTTATGCAATTGTCTATCAATGTTCCACGTGGAACATTCTTAATTACCTTACAGAACTCTGCTGACCACTTATAATCGGTATTCTTACACGATATTCTATATAGTCCTCATACTGAATTTTCTTTGAGTCCGCTGAAATTCCTGCCGCCTGCATCGTTTCGACTGCCTTATTAATCGTATTTACAAACATTTTTACGTTGCGAAACACCTTAGAACGTGTCTTATAACTCTTTTTCACCCTTTCCTGACCTATGTATTCATCAACCAAACGCTCTGTACGCTCCACGTTCAAGCTGTTTTTCACAACTTTTTCAAGCACATTAAGCCTGTCTTGACTGCTGCCAAGCTTCAGCAATGCCCTTGCATGACGTTCAGTCAGATTAAATCTGACTATCAGCTCACGTTCTTCCTTTGAAAGTCTTAGTAATCTGAGTTTATTTGCAATCGTACTTTGTGCTTTGCCAAGCTTTGAAGCTGCGTCCTCCTGCGTCATTCCGTAATATGAAATCAGCTTTTCAATTGCGGCTGCTTCATCAAAAAAAGATAAATCCTGACGCTGAATGTTCTCAACAAGTGCCAGAATTGCAGAATTTCTCTCGCTTATCTCGTGAATGATACATGGAACATAGCGAAGTCCGCACATTTTTGCAGCACGCAGACGTCTTTCACCTGCAATTAATTCGTAAATATCACCGTTTCTGCGAATTGAAATTGGCTGTAAAATGCCGTTTTGAGCAATTGACTCCGCTAATGCACGAATATCAGTATCTTCAAATTCAGTTCTTGGCTGATGAGGATTTGGTATAATCTGATTTACCTCCACCTCGACAACCTTATTGACCTGCTTGTCCCGAGTAAAATTTAAAAAACTAGCCATTTTTTCACTTCTCCTTTCCTGTTAACTTCATTTTATCACTAATGGGAAATAATATCTACACAAAAAAAGCGTTGATTTTCGTGCAATCAACGCTTATATAATGATTTTTTTTTGTTATTACAATGGTTTCTTCTTAATTTGACTGCTATTGCGTGGGTATTTTGTCGGAGTTTGCGATATTTTTTCTATCGCAATTATTCTTCTGGTGTCATTTTCTAAACTATATTGAATATCTGACTTGATTTTTCCTCCAAGCAGTTCGACAGCCTTGTTTGATTCGTCAATTATCTCATTTGGGCCTTTCATGGAGATAAAATATCCGCCAATTTTTACAAATGGTATACAATATTCACTCAAAACAGACAAATTTGCCACTGCCCTTGCACATGAAAAGTCAAACTTTTCTCTGTACTGACTCTCTTTACCATAATCCTCAGCACGCCCATGTATAAATTCAGCGTCTATCTGAGTCATTTCGCAAAGCTGCTGCAGAAAATTAATTCTCTTATTAAGACTATCAAGCAGCGTAATTTTCAGGTCGGGACGATATATTTTCATCGGTACAGACGGAAATCCTGCACCTGTTCCAACATCAATAATGCTTGAATTTGATGGTATATCGACATATTTAAGCAATAAAATACTGTCAAGAAAATGCTTAACAAATATTTCACGACCGTCAGTAATTGCTGTGAGATTGACATTTTCATTGTATTTCACAAGGAAATCAGCATAAATTTCAAGCTTGTCATATACCTCTGACGGCAAATCAAGCTCATATTTTTTAAACAAGTCACAACAAAAATCATAATCAGGAAGCATCTATATCTCCTTTCCGCTGTTCCAGCCACACAATTAAAAGTGAAACATCTGCCGGAGATACACCCGAAATCCTTGAAGCCTGACCAATTGATATAGGTTTTACCTTGTTTAATTTTTCGGCAGCCTCAAGGCGAAGTCCTCTTATTTGGCTATAATCCGTATCTTTTGGGAGTTTTCGCTGCTCTAGCTTTCTCATTTGTTCAATTTGTAAAAGTTGTTTTGAAATATACCCTTCATATTTTATTTGAAGCTCAACCTGCTCGCAGACCTCAAATGATAATTCAGGACGATTTGCATCGAATTTTTCAAGCATTGCATAATTTAACTGCGGACGGCGTATAAGGTCTGCCATTTTACAACCTGTAGAAAGCGGTGCAGTTCCATGTTCAGAAAGAAAATCGTTCAATTCCTGCGACGGTGACATATTTAATGTTGAAACACGCTTTATTTCAGCATTAATTTGTGCAATTTTTTGATTCAGACCGTCAAAACGCTCCTTTGAAATAAGTCCGATTTTGTAGCCAATCGGAGTCAGTCTGATGTCGGCATTATCCTGCCTGAGAATAAGCCTGTACTCACTTCGTGAAGTCATCATGCGGTATGGGTCAGAACACCCCTTTGTCACGAGGTCATCAACAAGTGTTCCGATATAAGATGATGCTCGGTCAAGAACCATTGGTTCTCTGTTCAGGACTTTCAATGCAGCGTTTATTCCTGCGACAAGTCCCTGAGCTGCTGCCTCCTCATAGCCTGAACTGCCGTTGAATTGTCCTGCACCGTAAAGTCCGCTTACTGATTTAAATTCAAGTGTGGGACTTAATTCAGTAGGGTCACAGCAATCATACTCAATTGCATACGCAGGACGCATTATTTCAACTTCCTCAAGTCCTTTTATTGACCTCAAAAATGCAAGCTGAACGTCCTCCGGTAGTGATGATGACATACCTTGTAAATAGTATTCATTAGTATTCAATCCCATAGGTTCAACAAATAATTGATGTCGTGGCTTATCTGAAAATCTTACTATTTTGTCCTCGATTGACGGACAGTATCTTGGCCCAACACCTTCAATTCTGCCGGCATATAAGGGTGAACGGTGGAGGTTGCTTTTTATAATTTCATGTGTATTACTATTTGTATACGCAACATAACAGCTCACTTTATTTTTCAATGTGGATTTATCAGTTTCAAATGAAAATGGGACTATATCCTCATCACCGTCCTGCTTTTCCATAGCATCAAAATTGATGCTTCTTTTGTGAACTCGGCAGGGAGTTCCTGTCTTAAATCTTCTTATTGTGATGCCTGCATCAACCAGACTTTTAGACAAATATTTGCTTGGCAATGCAGAGTCCGGTCCACTCTCGTATGATACTTCACCGATGTGAATTTTCCCTTTAAGATATGTTCCTGTTGCGATAATAACAGCCTTGACCTCATACTCTGCACCAAGACTTGTATGAAGTCCAATTATTTTGTTATTTTCAATAATTACATCAGCAACTTCAGCTTGTTTGATGTACAGATTTTCCTGTTCCTCACAAACTTTTTTCATGTAATTATGATACATTACTCTGTCAGCCTGAACCCTCAGACTATGAACAGCAGGGCCTTTTCCTCTGTTCAGCATTCGGCTCTGAATGAAACACTTATCTGCTCCCTTACCCATTTCACCGCCCAATGCGTCAATTTCTCTGACAAGATGTCCCTTTGCAGTACCGCCAATTGACGGATTACAGGGCATATTTGCAATCTGGTCAAGAGAAATCGTAAAGAGTATGGTTTTGCAGCCAATTCTTGCTGACGCAAGAGCCGCTTCAACTCCTGCATGTCCTGCACCAATTACGGCAACATCATAGCTGCCCATTTTATATGACATAAAATTTCACTCCATATTTTATAAAAATGTTCCACGTGGAACATCTGTAATATACAATAAATTACTTTCCTACACAAAATCTTGAAAATACTTCATCAACTACAGCTACAGTTGCTTTTTCTCCTGTAAGCTCAAGAATATGCTGTACTGCCTCATCTAGTAAAACAGTTATAGCGTCAAGCAACACTCCACTTTCAAGAGCTGATATTGCTTCATCAATCTGCTGCAAGCAAAGGTCAATACATCTTTTCTGACGTTCATTTGCTGCTGTACCGCTTTCAAAATCAAGCTCATTTGCTTTAAAAAGTGATTCAATTGCCCGCTGAACCTCTTGTATTCCCTTGTTTTCCTTTGCAGAGATGTATACAATTTGTATATTATTTGACTTTATTATATCTGAATCAATTTTTTGTTCAACGTCATTTTTATTGATTACAGCTATTGCTTTTTTATCTTTTAATTTTTTAAGTAAATTTATATCGTCCTCTGTAAGCGGACAACTGCCGTCAAAAACTGCGATAATTAATTGTGCTTCATCAAGTCTTTTGTACGCTATATTTACGCCTATACCTTCTATTACGTCATCTGTATCTCTGATGCCTGCCGTATCGGAAAGTCTTAAAGTAAGGTCGCCGATTTTTACAGATTCCTCAATTACATCACGAGTTGTACCCGCAATTTCAGTAACGATACTCCTCTCACAGCCGCTAAGACAGTTAAAAAGCGTGGATTTTCCGACATTCGGACGTCCAATAATTACAGTGTCAATTCCCTCACGAAGAATTTTACCGTAATCATAACCCTTTATCAGACTTCCAAGCTCATTTCTGATGTCCTTCAGCGAGGTCATCAGACTTTCAGGTTCAACCTCCGGAATATCCTCATCGGGATAATCCGCCCAAGCCGCAAGGTCACCAAGAATTTTGATAAGCTTTTTCTTAGCCGACTGCGACTTTCTGAATGCCGCACCGTCACGCAGACTTTCAGCCATTTTCAGCTCGATATTTCCCTTTGCGGAAATAATGTCCATTACAGCCTCCGCCTGAGTCAAATCTAGCTTGCCATTGAGGAATGCTCTCTTTGTAAATTCACCTGCTGACGCCGATTCTGCACCGTTTTTCAGAATTGCCCTTAAAATTCTCTTAGTAACGTAAAGTCCACCATGACATGAAAGCTCCGCAACATTTTCGCCTGTGTAGCTGTTTGGAGCTTTAAAAACGGTAAGAATACAGTCATCAAGACGCTCGTCACCGTCAAAGGCAGTCCCGTAGCTGCAAGTATAGCCCGACATAGTCACAGCCTTTTTGCCGCTGACAGACTGAAAAACCCTGTCCGCAATTTCAAGAGCCGTATCCCCTGAAATTCTTATGACTGCAATTCCTCCGGGAGCATTCGGCGTTGAGATAGCTGCAATTGCTGACATTTTATCACTCTCCTGTATCAAAAAACCGCCTTAATCTGTACTTGTGTACGACAAGGCGGTTCTAATTTTAAAATTCAATCTTGCCGTAAAGACCGCCCTCAATGGTGTCCTCAGGCTTAGGACGCTTATAGTCCTTTTCAAAGCTCGTTGAAAGGTCTATCTTTTTGGATTCATGCTGACGGTCAAAATTCTTTCTTCCGCCGCCTCGTCTTTTGTCATTGCCGTTTCTTCTGCCGTTTACTGATGAAATAATTATCTTTCTGTATGGCTCATCACCGACTGAACGGGAGCTTACTCCGTCAATCTTTGAAATTGCTGAATGAATAACACGTCTTTCGTATGGGTTCATCGGCTCAAGCGGCTGTGAACGTCCTGTGCGAAGTACGGATTTTGCAACCTTTTCAGCGAGCTGCTGGAGAGTAGCCTTTCTCTTTTCTCTGTAGCCGAAGCAGTCGATTGTAATTCTGAAATATTCCTTGTCACCCTTGTTTGCAATCATTGATGAAAGGTACTGAACAGCGTCAAGAGTATCGCCTCGTCTGCCGATAATAGTACCGTTGCTGTCGCTGTCGATATTAATTACAGCACCGTTTTCGTTCTGATAAATTTTATACTCTGCCTTAATGTCCATGGCAGCAATTATGCCTTTAATGTAATCAAAAGCTATTTTTGCCTTTGGGTGAAGCTGTGATTCGTCCTCAATCAAGGTAAATTTGTCGAGAGAATATTCTTCCTCATCATCTGACTTTTCAGTTTCAGGAGCTTTTTCCTCCTTAATTTCATCAACAGCAGCTGACTCAGTCTTTACAGGCTCAGTCTTTATTTCAGGAGCAGAAATCTTCTCCTCAACAGCAGGTTCAGACTTTATTTCAGTCTTTGGAGCTGTTATTTCAGCAGGCTCTTCCTTGACAGGTTCAGCCTTAACGGCAGGCTTTACTGCTGTTTCAGCAGGTGCGGGAGGATTATAAACAGCCTTGACCTTAGCGTCAACATGCCCCATTCCCAAAAATCCTTTTTTACCTTCTTCGATAATTTCAAATTCAATTTTACTCTGCGGTACTCCGAATTTTGCTGAGGCAGCAGCCTTAGCTTCTTCTAAATTTTTTCCTGTAAAAATTTCAGTCATAACAACAAATCTCCAATCTGCCGCAAATTATTATTTGACTGCTGCGGCTTTGGCAGTCATTTAAGGCAACACCGACGAAATCCCGATATCATACGGAGTTTACCATACATATCACTTTATTCTTCATCATATTCATCGCCGTACTTTTCAGCCATACGCTTTCTTGCGTCATTGATAAGCTGACGGTTGTACGCATTTGCTTCCGAACGTGACATTTTTTCTCCGTTATCCTTATAACGAGCCTGCTGCTTTCTCTGTTCCTCAAGAACCTCCTGCTGCTGTTCCATCATTTTCTGCATAAAGGTCTTTTTGCCGCCGTTTACCTCGGCATATTTCTTAGCCTTTTCTCTGTCCTTTTCACTGATTGCGGTGATACGCTCGGTAGTAAAGTAGCAGTTAAGACAGAATGTAATTACAAGTGAGAAAATTGATGAGAAAATCCAGTAGAAGCCTACACCTGCAGGAACTTTAAATGCAAACCATACCGAAATAAGCGGCATAAGGTAAAGCATAATATTCATTGCACCCATATTAGGCATATCAGGATTTTTTCTTTTCTGGTGAATCTGAGTATAAAGAGTATATAAAAGCTGTGCAAGACCTGCAAAAATCGGTATAAGGAAAAGTCCAACAGCAGAAGCATCGCCCCATGAATCAGGCTTTTTCGGTATCTGTCCGAGATTTACACCTAAGAATGAAAAATTCTCATAGAAATCCGAAACAAGCTGATTGAAATTTTCTCCGATAGATGAAAATTTATCCTGATGATGCTCAAAAACGTTAAGTATGCGAAGCTCCTGACGAAGATCGCTTTTGCTTATGGCAGTTCCGCTGATTTCAGACGCCAGATCTCTTGCCTTGCTGATGACTCCGCCGCTGAAACGGATAATATGGGTAAGCGGCTTGTAAACAACGTCCAGAACGCCGAAAAGCAGAATCATCTGGACAACGGCAGGCAGACATGAACCCATAGGGTTTACGCCCTCCTCCTGATAAAGCTTCATCTGTTCAGCCTGGAGCTTCTGAGGATTATTCTGGTAGCTTTTTTTCAGCTTTGCGAGCTTTGGGTTTAAAAACTGCATTCTTGCAGCATTTTTCTGAGTTTTATAGTTTATAGGCAGAAGTATGATCTTGGTAACTAAGGTAAAAAGTATAATTGCAACACCATAGTTTTGCACAAGGTCATAAATCCACATCATAAGATAGCCGAATGGGATTCCGAATATTTCATATAACCAATTCAATTTTTGATACCTCTTTCAATTGTAACACTTTTCAGCGGTTTCTTTTAAAGCTGAATCTTTCGGGAACGGGGTCTATGCCGCCGAGTGACCATGGATTACAGCGCAGTATCCGCCATACTGCAAGAGCAGTACCTCTGAAAAATCCGAAACGCTCCACCGCATTTAACGCATAGCTGCTGCATGTCGGATAATATTTGCAGCGGGGCGGAAAAAGGGGAGATATAAGCCTTCTGTAAAGCTTAATCAACGCTATAAGGACATATTTCATTGCTTTTCACT
>ULWQ01022507.1_pt1 | contig 11551 bp, 11 predicted proteins | sample 1960491 | NCBI WGS metagenome assembly ULWQ01 (sample SAMEA4835816, study PRJEB28245) | human gut metagenome | biome: gut microbiome; material: fecal sample | place: Denmark | collected 2008
CACAAAAATCCCCCGACTCTACGCGAATCGGGGGATTTTGCTGTATTGGGAATTAGTCGTTCAGGATGTCCTTGTTAATCGTGGCGTTGGCATCCTTCACCCACTGCGCCACCACTTCGTCGCGCACGGTGCTCTGCTTGCTGCTCAGCAAGGAGGAGGAAATGGTGTCGTGCACCGTCTCCATGTCCACCGCGCCTTCCGCCACGTCGGAGGTGTACTGGATGATGTAGTAGCCGTAGCTGCCTTCAATCTTGTCGGAGTAATCGCCGACGTTTTGCAGCGCCATCGCGCCCTCGACAAAGGCAGCGTCAAACTGCGTGAAGCCCTCGCAGACCGGATAGCCGGTTGCCGCGTTCACCGCGCCCGCCTTCATGCCGGGGTCGTCGTTGTGGGCTTCCGCCAGCGTGTCCCAGTCCTGACCTTCCGCCAGCGCCGCCAGCACTTCGTCCGCTTCGGGGGTGATGTTCGCCAGCGCCTTCGCCTTCGCGTCCGCCAGCTGCTGCTCAAGGAACGCGCGCTTCGCCTTCGCTTCGGCAATCGTCACAGCCGTCGCAGCCACCGTCTCGTCGAGGCCTTCCTCGAACGCGGACACGGAGCTTTCAACCTCCACGGTCGCGGTGGGCGTTTCGGTGGCGGGCTTGAGCGTCACAGTGACCTGATTCGCCAGCTCGTCCATGTTCGCCACGCCCAGCTTCGCCATCACGTTGGCGGCGTTGTTCTGCTCGGTAATCACGTTGTCCAGCGCGGTCTGGATGTTGGACACCAGCGCGGAATCTTCGTCGCTGTACTTAATCAGAATCTGCTTGACGTTGCGGTAGCCCGCCGGGCGATAGTAGACCGTCGTGCCGTTGAGCACCGCCTTGCCATACGCGGACAGGTCGGATTCGTAGGAGGTCTTCGCCGCTTCAACCTTGCTGTTGAAGTCCGCGACGATTTCGTCCTCCGTCACGGTCACGTCCTTCACCGCGTAATCTTCCGCCTTGCTGATGAGCAGGGATTCGGTCACGCTCTTGCGGACAACTTCCTCCGTGTAGCCGATTTCATCCAGCTTGGCGTTGATTTCCTCCAGCTGCGTTTCGAGGTCAAGGGAGAACTCGGTCGCCGCGCTCTGGCGCAGAGAATCCAGCTGAGACGCGGTATTCTCTTCAACCTTCGTTTTTTCTTCGTCCGTCAGCTGGTCAAGCCCCAGCTCCTTCGCCTTCGCCAGCAGCACAGAACGCTCGACAAGGCTGTTAAGCACGTTGTCGGTAAGGCTGCTCATTACGTCCGCATTGGTGCTGTCGAAAGACAGGCCGTACCTGGAATACAGGGCGGTCATATAGTTGACCTGATTCTGAATCTGCGCCTGCACCTGTGCCTTGGTATAGGTGTCATCACCCACGCGGATGACCACGCGCGCGGCATCGACCGCTTCGTCCTTGACAATCAGCGAGCAGCCGCTGAGAATCATCGTGAGCACCAGCAGCAGTGCCAGCAGAGCCTTTTTCTGCATAAACTTATTCTCTCCCATCTCTATACATTTCATTGAGGGGGTACTTTCCTTATTATAGCGCAAGTCAGCGCGAATGACAAGCAAATCCGCCGGAAAAGGTGTTAAAATTTTTTGAATTTCGGGGGGGCGGAAAAAGGGATAAACACGCGGAAGGATTATGGTAAAGAGGTCAACTCAATCGCGCGAAGGGGTCAAGGGGCAATGCCCCTTGCGGAGTCCAGAGGCGGCGCCTCTGGTAGGGTTTGGGGCAACGCCCCAACTGTTGCTTCGTTAAACCAGCTCAAAGAGAAAAGTCAAGTCGGGGAAACGAGCGCTGAACAGCGAAGCGCTTTCAGCGCAGCGGTTGTAACTTTGCGCGTCCGCAGACGCGCCCCCAAGCCGCTTGCCTGACCAACTGCGCGACCAGCCAGTCTGTTTCCCACGCAAAAAGCGCTGCGGCATCAGCCATGCGCAGCGCATTTCATCCCCTTATGCCCGCTCCCTTGCCTTCGTGCAGCGGCTGACCAGTATGCCGATTTCGTACAGCCCGCACATCGGCAGGCCCAGCGCCACCTGCGACACCACATCTGGGGGCGTCAAAATCGCCGCGAGGACGAAAATCGCCAGAATGACATACTTCCGCTTGCTTCGGAGCATGTCGGGCGTCGTCAGCCCAACGCGCGTCGTCAGGTACAGCACCACCGGCAGCTGGAACGCAACCCCGAACGGCACGAGGAAGCCGAACAGGAAGCTGACGTACTTGTCAATGGACAGCATCGGCGTCGCCAGCGAATCGCCCGCAACGAGGAAGAAATCCACCGCCAGAGAATACACGGCAAAATAGCAGAACACAACGCCCGTCAGGAACAGCAGCAGCGCCAGCACGAACAGCAGGCGGAACTTCCGCTTCTCCTGCGGGTACAGCGCGGGCTTGATGAACCCCCAAATCTCCCAGATGACAACGGGACTGGCGATAATCATGCCCGCCAGCAGCGCCACCTTGAACTTCGTCACCAGCGCCTCGGACATGGTGGTGAAAATCACCTGAATCCCGCGCGCCTGAATGGGGGCGAGAATCTGCGCCATCAGCTGGTCAATCGCCAGATAAAAGACGAGGACGAAGCCGATCAGCACCGCCGCGGCGGATATGAGCAGCACTTTGCGCAGCGCCATCAGGTGCGACAGCATGGATTCGCCCGCTTCCTTCAGTCCATCGGAGGACTCGCCATCGGAGGACTCTCCGTCGGAGGATTCTTCGTCGGGCGTCTCATTCGGGCGCTTGTCTTCCGTCTCCTCGGCAGGGGTCGTCTGCTTCTGCTTCATGTTTCGTCCTTTTTGTCCTCTTTGGACTTTTCCTCCGCCTTGTCGTCCTTCACTTCATTCTTGAAGTCCTTGATGCTCTTGCCCAGCGCCTTGCCGACGCCCGCCAGCTTGCCGCCGCCGAACAGCACCAGCGCCAATACGACAATCAGGATGATTTCCGTGGTTCCCAGACGCATGTTTGTGTCCTCCCTCAGTTCGATTTCGTGTCCTTGTCAAACTTTTCCGCGCTGTCCTGCACGGATTTTTTCGCCTCGCGCAATTCTGCGGAGACATCGCCCTGCTTCACGGTGTCCTTGACGTCGTGCTGAACATCGCGAACTTCCTTCTCCAGCTCGTCCCAGCCGGATTCCTTCTTGATTTCGTTCAGCAGGCGGCGCGATTTTTTCACCGTGCGCCCCAGCCAGCGGGCAACCTTGGGCAAATCCTTCGGCCCGACCACCAGAAAGGCGACCAGCAGCACCAGCAGCAGTTCCGAAAAACCAATGTTGAACATGGCTTGATGACCTCCTTTCGGCGCTTATGACCGATGAAAGAAAGGGAGGGCGTGCCGGGCAGCGCCCATGCAAGCCCTCCCAATGTGATACGAAATGCAGCGGATTACTTGCCGACCTTGCTCAGCGCGTCTTCCACAGCCGCCATGATGGCCTTGCTGGAGATGGTTGCGTTCGTCGCCGCGTCAACAGCCGTGGACTGCGCGTCGATAATCTTGCCCGGCACGGTGTCGTAGGCGGGATTGCACACGCCGGCGGTGTCGCTGTGGGACAGGATGTCGATCTTAGCGATCTTGTCGCCGTCCATCGTGACCTTCACGCGGAGGGTGCCGCCGAAGGACTGCGCTTCGCCGATGTACTCGTTGGGCGCGAGGGTTTCTTCCTCCGCCACGGGAGAGGCAACCGGCAGCTCCGCGAAGCCAAAGTGCGCGTTCAGCAGTTCAACCGTACGGCGCGCCACGTCACCGCTCAGGCCGCCGCAGCGGCGCTTGCGGATGATATCGCCGCGCTCGACGTTCGCAGCCGTCATGAACTTGGTGATGGAGTCAATGCAGTTGACGCTGGGCGCCACCGTCTGCACGGGGGCAGCCGCTTCAGGCTGGTAAATCGGCAGATTGGTGGAGCAGTACCACGCGAACAGATCCTTGGTCAGCTGGCGGGAATCCGCAGACGCGCAGACCAGACCAATCATTGCCACCGCGCCGCCGAGCGCGCCGCACAGCGTGCCGCAGGTGTAGCCTTCCTTGCCGTTGGCGAACATTTCTTCCGGGATGACGGTATAGGGATAGCCAACCTTCTCGCGCAGGGCAACCAGAATCGCCTTGGCGACGCCAAAGCAGCAGCCGTTCTCGAAGTAGCCTTCATAGGCGAGCTTCTCGACGTATGCCGGATCAAGTTCGACATAGGGGTAGGGGTACGCGGGGACTTCCTGACCGTCCTCCGCCTGTGCCTTCAGCAGTCCGGGAACGCTGCCGACAACCGCGGCGCTGCCCAGCAGGGCGGCGCTCTTCTTCAAAAATTCACGACGAGTCTGCATCTGAATACCCTCTTTTTCGTTCCGCATTTTTTGCGGTGTAATACCATTTATTATACACGACGGGATGGGATTGTCAAGACTTCAACAAAATCTCGGCGTAGAATTTGCCGTCGCTTCTTTGTGAGGTTTGACAACTGCACCTTCATTTTCTTGTGATTATGGGGAAAAAGAAAAGAAGAATGCAGCGCGGGCTTCACATGCGGTCAGTCCATCCGAACCGCCAGCACCGCCATATCCTCCCGACCGGGCAGCGTGAGCACGACACGCCCGCTTACGCCCGTTTGCAGCGTCTCGCGGGTCATATTCCATGTGTCCAGCGCCTCGACCCGGTATCTATGCGCCGGCGGCAGCTTGATGATTTGCTTCCGAGCGGTTTGCTGACCGTAATACCACAGATAAGCGTCCTCCGCGCAGTGCGCCGCCCAGAGATGCTCCCCGCAAAGCAGCATGTGCCGGTCGGGCGGAGCCATTCGCGACAGGCTGGCAAGGAAGGGGCGAATCCAGTCGGGACGCTGCGCTTCGTCCTGCTGCTCGGCCTCCTCCCATACGCTTTCCAGCGGCGACAGGAAGCCCGGAAGCTCCTCGATGACGCGGCGCAGAAACGCGATGCGCTTCGGGCTTTCGCCCTTCAGGACGCCGCCGCGTGCCCACCACAGCACGTCGTCCGGCGACAAAAAGGTTTCGCCGTGCGTGCAGGCGCCGCCGCCGACATAGCAGCGCCAGAAGCGCCGAACCATCTCCTGACCGGATATGCTTCCCCAGATATGCGGCAGGTCGCCTTCGTAGCAGCATTCATCGATGACGACGGGCTTGCCGTATTCGCGCAGATAACGAGGAATTTCCGTCAGTGCCCGAGTCTGGATGGAGGCATGGGTCACGTCTTTTCTTTTGAAGTCCCAGAAGCAGAAGCAATTATGGCAGGACAGCAGGTGATGATACGGATCGCAGGAGGCGACAAAGGCTTCGAGCGCCTCCCAGTCCGCAAGCGTTTTCTTCGGCATACACAGGTCGTATTCATTGGCCAGCGACCACCAGATTTCCGGCATGGCGGACAGGCGGCGGAGCAGATAGTCTAAATAACGGAAATTATCCGCCTGCGGCATGGCGGCAAAGCCCCAGCGGTCATAGGGGTGGAAGAGAATCAGGTCGAGCTGAATGCCCAGCGCGGCGATGCGGCGAAGGATGCGTTCCAGACGCTGATAGAAGGCGATGCTTGGACGCGATGTGTCCCACGAGCCGTCCTCGCGGCACGCAAAGGCGTACAGCGGCGGCTCATTGTGGTTGTAGTCGTAATCCTTGGGAAAAACGCACAGGCGGAGCTTATTGAAGGGCGCGGCGGCAAGGGATTGCAGCGTTTGCTCCACCAGCGCGTCGTCCTGCGAGATAAGCGCATAGACGGTTGTGCCGAAGGGAATATAAGGCGCGCCGTCCGCAAAGGCAAAGTGCGTGCCGACGGCGCGGACGATTCCGTGCGCCTCCGGGGAGGACGCTTCGCAGACAATTTCTCCCTCCGCCGTGACCGCGCCGCGGACTTGATAGCGATAAACGCCGGCATATTGCGGCAGGAAGCGCACGACATAAACGCCCCGCCCGTCGCTTTCCCCGTCATAGAAGCCCTTGACCGTCAGGGACTCCTGCGCGCAGGAGAAGGTGGCCGTCAGGTCGATCTGCGCCCACGCGTCCGGCAAAACCTCTCCGCCGAAGCGCAATTCAAACGTTTCATACTGTTTCATGTTCATGTGTTTTTTTCCCCTCTGCCTTTCGTTGAGCCATGCACCACGCGAAGCCGTCCGCACAGCGCTTCTCTGCGTCCTGAAAGTGATTTCCAACGTTCCATTGCAGCGTATGCCGCACGCCCCGCTCGCTGAGCCGTGCGTCCTCCCGTCGGACGGCGTCGCCGACGCTCGCCAGCACGGGATTGCGGCTCTTTTCCTCCCGGTCGCCCAAGCTGAGGTAGACGACGCGGCTGCGAAGCGCGTGCTGATCCGCATATGCGCGCCAGCCGGGAAACCAGACGGAGGGCGATACCGCGGCAACGGCAGCGAAATCATCCACCTGCGCCGCGCTCCACAGGCTGAACAGCCCCGCCAGCGAATATCCGCCGAGGATGACGGGCGCATCCGGCGAAATCGCGTATTTCGCGCACACTTCCGGCATCAGGCGCGACCGCAGCCACGCGAGCGTATCCGCCGCGCCGTGCCCGAAGCCTTCCCTGCCGAACACAGGCGGCGCGTCCCACGGGGACAAATCCACATTCCACGCTTCCACCGGAAACGCGACGTGCAGGAAGCTCCGCGTCGTCTGCGCGGCAAGCAGCGGCATTTCCTGCGAAAGCGTGTTCCGCGCGTCAATAGGCTGAAGCAGCACAAAATCCGGCTGATTGCGCAGGGTGACAAGGCAGCGTTTCTCCGCCAGCGCTTCGGCGGCAGGGAGCAAATCCGGCATATCCGCACGACCTTTCCGTTGGATTGCATCCAGTATACCAGATTCGCCCGAAAAGCACAAGCGAACGCGAAAATTCCGCAAAGCAAGAGGAATTCCGGAGGCTGACGGCGAATTATCCTATGTTTACAAAAAAGGAGGCTTTCTATGTCCACTGCACCGCGCCGCCCCGACCTCGCAAATGAACCCGTCGGGCGGCTGATGCTGCGCCTGTCAATTCCCACTATCACCGCGCAGCTCGTCAATATGCTCTACAACCTTGTTGACCGCATCTACATCAGCTACATTCCCGACGTGGGCACGCTCGCGCTGACGGGGCTGGGCGTCTGCCTGCCGATTATCCTGCTGGTTTCGGCGTTCGCGGCGCTGTGCGCATCCAGCGGCGCGCCGCTTGCGTCCATCGCCATGGGGCAGCGGAACAACGAGAAGGCGGAGGGGATTTTGGGCAGCTGCACGGCGCTGCTGCTGTGCGTTTCGGCAGTGCTGACGGTTGTGCTGTCCTGCTTTTACACGCCGATTCTGCTGGCGTTCGGCGCAACGGAGGATGCCCTGCCCTACGCCCAGCGCTACATTGCCATTTACAGCCTTGGCACGGTGTTCGTGCAGCTGTCTCTCGGCTTGAACCCGTTCATCACCGCGCAGGGTTTCTCCAAGGCAGGGATGCTGACGGTGCTGATTGGCGCGGTGCTGAACACGCTGCTTGACCCGCTGTTCATCTTCGTTTTCCACATGGATGTGCAGGGCGCGGCGCTGGCGACGGTGATTTCACAGGCCGTGAGCGCGGCGTTCGTCCTGCGCTTCCTGACGGGCAGGCAGACGATACTGCACCTGAAGCGCCGTCTGCTGCGGCTGAACTGGAAGTTGCTTGCGCCGTGCGTGGCGCTGGGACTCGCGCCGTTCATTATGCAGAGCACGGAGAGCCTTGTGTCCGTGTGCTTCAACACATCGCTGCGCGCGGCAGGCGGCACGCTGGCCGTCGGCACGATGACCATCTGCTCCACGCTGATGCAGTTTGCGCTGCTGCCCTTGCAGGGGCTTTCGCAGGGCGCGCAGCCGATTATCTCCTTCAACTACGGTGCAAAGCGCCCGGAGCGGGTGAAAGCCGCGTTCCGGATACTGCTGATTTCGTGCTTGGCGTTCTCGGCGGTGCTGGGGCTGACGTGCATCTTTGCGCCGCAGATTTTTGTCTATCTGCTGACCCCGGACGCGGCGCTGCGGGAGTACGCAATTCCATGCGTGCGCCTATACATGGCGGGCGTGACGATTTTCGGCGCGCAGATTGCGTGTCAGCAGACGTTTGTGGCGCTGGGGAATGCGAAGTGCAGCCTATTTCTGGCGTGCCTGCGCAAGCTGATTCTGCTGATTCCGCTGGTGTATCTGCTGCCGCTGTTCATTCCGGACACGGTGTTTGCGATTTTCCTCGCCGAACCGATTGCGGATGTTTTGGCGGTGCTGTGCACGGTGACGCTGTTCATGCATGTGTTTAGGAAGACAATGCGCGGCATTGCGGCGTGATGGCACTTTCAGGCACTGCTTGCCTGTTGTGCAGGGATTTCGCTCCTGCGGGAGCGACCAAAGGGCTTTGCGATCGCCCTTTGGAAACCTTCGCAGTGCACACTCCCATACTTGACTTTTAGCGCACCTAAAAAGGCGCGTCTGCAAAATCTGCGGGCGCGCTTTTCATTGCTAATTGTTCATTGCTCATTGCTGAAGCCGTCCCACCTGCCGGAGCGTGCGGCGCAGGGCGATAATGCCGACGGCGGTCAGGACGTAGAATATCATCAAATACGCCGGGAAAATGCCCATGCCGAGCAGCTGTCCCAGCACGCCGCAGAGGGCGGGGGCGGCAATGGTGCCGATGGACGCGAAAGTCATCTGCATCCCCATGACCGACTGGCTGACGTCCTTGCCGAAATGCAGGGGGGTCATGTAGTTGAAATTCGGGTACAGCGGGCCGACGCCCAAGCCCGTCATCAGCAGCGCCGCCATCGTCAGGACGTTGTTGCCGGAAACAAGCAGCGTCGTCTGCGACACGCCGAGGATGCCCATCGAGATAAAGATAATCTGCCACGGGGTCAGCTTCTTCGCCGCAACGCCGGAGAGGAAGCGCCCCAGTGCCATGCCAAGGTAGAAGTACATCGTCGCGCGCGCCGCCAAATTCGCGGGCATGTGCTTCGCTTCCACCATGTACGTTGCGCTCCAGCCGCCGCAGATGACCTCAATCGCGCAGAAGGTCAGGAAGAGCAGGCAGGTCATCAGCGCGCCCGGAATCCGCAGCGTCTGCGAAATCGGCAGGACTTTCATCTTCTTTTCCGCCTGAATGGACTCTTCGCCATGCGCCTTTTTCCACAAGGGCAGCGCCAGCAGGAGGATGCTGCCGATAAGCGCCTGAATCAGGCTTGCCGTGCGGTAGCCGCCGCGCCAGCCGACCGCGCTGTTAATGACGACGGACATGATGTACGGGCTGACCATCACACCAACGCCATAAAAGCAGTGCAGGAAGGACATGACGGTCGCGTTATAGTGGATGGAAACATAATTATTCAGCGCCGAATCAACGCAGCCCGCGCCCAGCCCAAGCGGAATCGCCATCAGGCACATGAACCAGAAGCTGCCCGAAAAGGAGAAGCCGAGCAGGGCGGCGGCGGTCAAAAGCGTTGAGAACGCGGTCACTTTGCCCGTGCCGAGGTGGGAGATGATGCGCGCGCTGTTCATGCTGGAGGTCATCGTCGCGAGGGAGCAGAGGATGCTCACGGCGCTCTGGGACGCAAGCGGCACACCGAGTTCGCGGTAGAGGACGGGCCACGCCGTGCCAAGCAGCGAATCCGGCACGCCAAGGCTGATGAAGGAAAGATAAATCACGACAAGAAGCAAGGTCGCCATCAGGCAAAATCCTCCGAAAAATGTGGATGCTTCGGCATTTTAGCACAGTCGGCGGCGTTTTGCAAGCATATTCTGATACGAAAAAACGCACCGCCGCGGGGACGATGCGTTTTGCAGGATTTCCGCTTTACTTTTCGCAGTAGACCAGCGCATCCACGGTCGTGGGCGTGAGGCCTTCGCGGCAGAAGTACATGAGAATATCCTCGTAAATGTACAGCCGAACGGTGATGGTGCTGCCCGGATGCACGCCGATGCCGCTCACCACTTCCGTGTTGATGAACAGCAATTCGCCGTTCTGGTCGTACAGCGCCGCCACAATCTCGTAGTCGTAGAGGATTTCGTCGGTCGTGTTGGTGAAGGTGACATCCACATAGTTGTCATCCTCTTCGTCCGGCTCAAAGTGGATTTTCGCTTCCGACGCGAGCTTTTCGTACTCCTCGCCGTCATCGACCGCCTTGATGGAGAACTTGCAGTCCGCAACTTCGGCGGTGTCCAGCGCGTCGTCGTAGATGCTTTCGCAGACATACGCGTATTCGCCGGGCGCAAGGTACACGTCGGAGGGCTTGGTGTGCACATAGTTTTCGGTCAGGATGATGTTTCCATCCGCATCGAAAAGGACGATATTGCCCTTATAGTCGGCGTAACCGGCAGCGTCTCCGGTGTTCTGCACCTTCGCGAAGAAGAAGCCGCGCCCGTCGTCCTCCATGTTGATGAAGCGCTGTTCCACCACGGTGATTTTCGCTTCAGGAGCAGCCTCTTCCGCGAAAGCCGCCGTCATCAGGAGCGCAGAACAGAGTATCAGGAGCATTGCGATAAAGCGTTTCATGATTTTCATCCTCCACCCATATTGATGCGTCCATTATAGCACAGCGCGCATTCTGCGTCAACAGGCGCCCCTTGACAAACCGCGCCTTTTGCGCTATGATACACCTGTGCGAGGTGATCAGGCGATCGCGTGCCAGCAATGGTATGAGGAAAGTCCGAGCACCACAGGGCAGGATGCCGGCTAACGGCCGGTGGAGGCGACTCCAAGGAGAGTGCAACAGAGATATACCGCCGCATTTCGGTGCGGTAAGGATGGAAAGGCGAGGTAAGAGCTCACCCACGGCTTGGCGACTTGTCCGTGCTGTAAACCCCATCTGGTGCAAGATGCGTATGAGGACACATGCGGCTGCCCGTCGCGTCCTCGGCATCGCTTGAACCTGCGCGGCAACGTCAGGTCTGGATAGATGATCGTCCCTCGACAGAACTCGGCTTACGGTCACGCTCGCATTTTTTTCGCATGATTTTCGCCCCGGAAGCTGCTGATGCTTCCGGGGTGAATTTGGTATATGGCAGATGTGCAAAAGAGGGGGGCAGCAGAAATTGGAAACCCAGCCGGGGGATGTTGGCTATCCTCCGGCTGGGTTTTGTTTGCGCTGATAGGGGCGGGCAGGCTATGTGGTCGCGCCCATTTGGCGCGACACTGCACAGTGGGTCGATAAAGCAGCTTGGGGGCGCGTCTGAGGACGCGCGAAGTTACTGGCAGGGACGCTTCGCTGCCTGCGCCTTGTTGACTTTCCCTTTGGAGTGGTCGCCCGCGGAACGGTTGGGGCGTTGCCCCAAACCCCACCAGAGGCGCTGCCTCTGGACTCCGCAAGGGGCAATTGCCCCTTGACCCCTTTTCGCGATTGAGTTGGTCGCTTTTCCCTACTTCTTCCGCGTGTCTATCCTCTTTTTTGTGCCCCCATTAAGTATTCCCTCTTGAAGTACCCATCCAGATTCCCATATTCGCTCACCGTAATCTGCCCGATATGCATCCGTCGCATAATCGCCCGCAAAATGCAGATTCCATGCACCACAATATCCGCGCGGTTCGGCTGCAATCCCGGCAGCTGCTTGCGCTGCTCCAGCGTCATATCCGCC
>ULWQ01070689.1_pt1 | contig 11411 bp, 16 predicted proteins | sample 1960491 | NCBI WGS metagenome assembly ULWQ01 (sample SAMEA4835816, study PRJEB28245) | human gut metagenome | biome: gut microbiome; material: fecal sample | place: Denmark | collected 2008
ACAGGGCGAGCATTGCGGGCTTTTCGGCGTCCATATCGCCGATCTCCCAAACCTGCCCGCCGGGCGTAAAGTCCCGCATGAACTCATACACCTTCCGCTTTGTGCCGCCGATATAATTTGGATTTTTCGTTTCCGGCTCTTCGACGGTCACACCGCCCTCTGTGAACGAATAGCCCGTCAGATATTCAGGCTCGTTGAGTGCCGATGTGATGTAGACGCCGAGGAATATCAGCACGAATGCCAGAAGAAGGCACCCTGCCACCGAGTGTGCCCGGCTGCCGCACAGCATTGCAATGAGCGTAAAGAGCGCGGTGAAAGCGAACGTCAGTGCAATGCTCAGCGCGCCGTAAAGCAGCAGCTTCGTCGGTGCCGACTGTATCTTACCTCCGAGCAGAAGCCCGATAACGCCCTGCGCGAAAGCAAAAACAATGCAAAATACGGTGCCGGCACAGCAGCAGGCAATAAGATCGGCAAGATATATATTGCCTCGGCGGTGCCCCGCTATCAGCTTGTTGCGCAGCGTGCCGCCGGAATAATCGCTGCCGATGAACAGCGCCGTCAGAAGCGACGTCAGCACCGGCACTATCGTAACATAGGTGAAAAGGCTGAAATCCATGATCCACACGGTGCCCTCACGGCTGATGCGCACGGCATTTATCACTGCCATCGATGCCCCGAGAAGCATCATAAGCACCGCGATAAGGCGGAACGCTCTGTCCCGCAGCAGGCGCGAGAAGATTGCTCTCAGCAACTTACGCATTGCGCTCACCTCCCACAAGATTCATATAAAAGCTCTCAAGGCTTTCGTCCTGCTCCTTTATGCTGTTTACGGTGCAGTTTTCCGCGGCAAGCGCCGACACGAGCGCCGTGACCGGGAGCTCGGCGTAAATATCCGCCCGTGTGTCGTCGGAAATACTGTAATCGGCGCCCATTCCGTCAAGCACGCGCGCAAGCACACTTGTGTCGCTCACTTCGATGCGCATACACTTGCGGCAGCGCGCCTCAAGTTCCGCGGCGCTCATTTCCTTTACCATCCTGCCGCCGTCGATAAAGCCGTAATGCGTTGCAAGGCGCGAGAGCTCATCGAGAATGTGACTTGAGATCAGCACGGTGATGCCATGCTCACGGTTGAGCTTCAATATCAGCTCACGCATTTCGATGATGCCCTGCGGGTCAAGACCGTTGACCGGCTCGTCGAGCACCAGAAAATCGGGATCTCCAGCCAGAGCCACGGCAATACCGAGCCGCTGACGCATGCCGAGCGAAAAATCCCCGGCTTTCTTTCTGCCGGTGTCGCCGAGACCGACAAGGTGCAAAAGCGCGTCGATCCCGTCGTCTGACGGAAGCCCCAGCACACGGTATTGCTGACGGATATTATCCCGCGCCGTCATTTCGGGGTATATCGCCGGGGTCTCGACCACGGCTCCCATCCTGCGGCGGCAGCGCAATATTGCCGCATCGGTATTTTTTACGCTCCAGAGAGTGTAACTGCCATCCGTCGGCTCCTGCAGACCGCATATCACGCGGATGAGTGTGGTCTTTCCCGCGCCGTTGCGCCCGACAAAACCGTAGATCGAACCTTTCGGTATGCGCATGGTAAGACCCGACAGCGCAGTAAAACCGCGATAACGCTTTGTTATCGCATTCGTTTCAAGCACATATTCCATAAAATAAGTACCTCCTTTGCCTGATACCGCTATGATACGGCAAAAGGGTCAAGAAAGCGGTCAAGAAAAAGGTCAAGAAATCGCCAAGATCCCGAATTCAGTCGAAAGCCTATTCCCCATACCGCTTCGATGCAGTCCCGCCCCGTCGCCTCACGCAGCTTTCCGCGCAGATTGCTGACGTGCGTTTTCAGCGAACTTTCGGTGCAGTCGGGCGTGTCCTCGCCGATGCGGTCGAGCAAGACCGATTTTGCCAACACCTGCCCCCAGTTCTGCATGAGCAGCTTCAAATGGCATATTCCGTCCGCGTGAGCGAAACGGGCTTTCCCGCAGCGGTCAATGTATGCGACGCGGTGTCGAGTCTCAGGCTGCCGTGCACATAAACAGCCGCGAGCGGCGCGGAATATTCGCGCAGCCTCACGGCAACGCGCGCCGTCAGCTCGTCCGTATCAAACGGCTTTGTAATGTAATCCGCCGCGCCGCCGAGCAGCAGCCCGACCTTATCGCACACCGCCGCCTTCGCACTGACGACAATTACGGGAATGCCGTGCAGCTGCGGCAAAAGCTCTTCGCCCGAAAGCCCCGGCAGCATAAGATCGAGCAGAATAAGGTCCGGGCGCTCGTTTTTCAGCAAAAGCCGCGCCTCCGTGCCGGAATAGGCACGCAGCACGGCGTAGCCCGCGCGCTCTAAAACTTCCTGCTCCAGATTTCCGATAGCCTCGTCATCATCGATTATCAAAACAGTCTGCATCATCGCAAAGTTTCGGTTTGATCAAACCGCCCTCCAGCGCTTATCGGCTCGATCGTGATCGGCGTTGCATCGGCAACAAAGATCACGGCGTCATACGCATTTTGCGGTGTGCGCATAACGCGATAGCTGCGCGGAATGATGTTCATGAGAAAGCTGTACGCTTCTCCCACAGAGCCCATCGGAATGTTATTTGCTATATGCTCCGCAAGCGGCGAATCCTCGGGCACGATCGAAAGATCAAGAAAGCTGACATCAAAGCCGCATTTTTTCGACGCCTTTGCAAGCGGGTCGCGGGAGTAAAACGTGTGCGCGATGCGCTCTCCGGTATACGGCTTCGGCAGGTTGCAGACCGACTTATAAAAATCCGTCCCGATGGCAAAATATCCGCTGCCGAGCCTTTCGGCAAGCAGACTGCCGAGCACCGGAGTACCGGAGTTCGGGCACTGCATGATGTGGTTGTTGTGCCCCGAGATCATGATACGGCTGTTCCCGCGCGCCTGTTCCAGCTCCGCGATCCACAGTGTGTTTTCCGCCATCATGCGGTCACGCTGCTCGTTCAGTTCACCCACATCGTTTATATATTTGCCGAGCTCTATATTCTGGAGCAGCACGTCGGCATAATGTCTCGCCTTCGACTCGTTTGCCGGCAGCTTTTCCCTTATCGCACGGATCGTCTCCGCGCGCTCCGCGGATGTATACAGGTCCGAATAGGCATTCTTTTCACCGTCCCATATTTTTTCGAACCCGGATGTGTCGATATCCGCTTTTTTCAGTTCTTCGAGCAAATACCGATAACTGTATGCGTGCTGTTCCATGTCGAAGCCGTAAAAGCGGATGTCTTCCCCCTCCGCGGCGGAGGCATTGTAGCTGCGCATCCATTCCGCCAGACTTTCCATTTCGTCGGTGCGGTAGATGGCAAAGCCGGTGGCGGAGAGAGCCTCCGCAGCCGTGCCGTCGCCGCCGTGGATATAGCGATCGATTGCCTCGCACCCGCCGAAGTCACCCTCCAGCGCAAAAGCGCGGACGCCGTATTTTTCGGACAACACTCTGAACACATCGAGCCGCAATTGTTGAAATTCACGGTTCCCGTGCGTTACCTCGCCCAGTGCAATGATCTGCGCACCGTCGGGAACGGTGATATCGGAAACAGCAACTGCATATTTTGAAAATTCCTCTGTGTCGGCACATTCTCCCGTTCCGAAACCGCCGAAACGGGCGTATGTCACCGCGGTCGCCGCTGCCGTGACCGCGATCACCGCAACGATGCCCAGCGCGATGACCGCCGCCGATATTTTACGATCCTTTTGTTTATGCATTTATTCCGCACGCTCCAGTTCAGCAATATCTCCCGACTGAATGGCGGGGATATTGCGCTTTATTTTTTCATGATCCCAATCCCACCAGCGCAGCGTCTCCAGCTTATCGACCGTTGCGTCGTCAAAGCGTCGGCGGATGGGCTTGGCGGGAACACCGCCGACTATGGTATACGGCGGCACATCCTTGGTAACGACTGCGCGGGTGCCTATTATCGCACCGTCGCCGACCGTCACGCCGGACATGATGACCGCCTCATATCCGATCCACACGTCGTTTCCGATCACCGTATCGCCCTTGTTGTCCCACGCGTCGCGGATATTTTTCGCATCAAGCCCCCACTCGTCAAAGAAGATGGGAAAAGCGTAATCAGACAGCGACTTAAGCGAATGATTCCCGCTTGTGAACAAAAATTTTGCTCCGCAGGCGATCGAGCAGAATTTGCCTATCTTCAGCCTGTCGCCGTTAACGGGATAGTGATACAGAACATTGTTCTTTTCAAAATCGCACGGATCGTGCACAAAATCGTTGTAGATCGTGTAGTCGCCGACTTCGATGTTCGGGGTCGTGACCACATTCTTCAGGTAGACCGTCTGCTTGTCATGCGGACGCGGATATATCCTGTTTCTCATTCTGAAATGCTCCTTTATTTGTTTTCGAAATAAAAAGGTGGATCCCGAGCGCCGCGTTGAATCCCGTTGCCGCAAACACGCTGAAGCGCTCGACCACACCGAAATATGCAGCCGGAACTATCTTCATCCCCATCGCGCCGACGAGCATCATGCAGAGCGCAACGGCGGCGCAGATGCCGTATGACCGGCAATCTCTGCCCTCCCTTTTTGCCCCCGCGATGATGATAACGGTCAGCGACACGATAGACAGCAGCACCACCAAAGCCGTAACGACCATGTGCATAACGTCCTGAAACGCGCCGGCATAACCGCTGTCGGAGAGCGGGAACATACGGTAGCCGACTGCCGAGATCCACTCCATGACGGCAAAAAGATAGATCCCCGCGCGCAGCAGCTTTGTTTTCTGCCCCCGGATTCCGATGCATACGACCGTTGCGCACACGACCTCGCATACATTATAGAGCGCGCTGAGCTGATTCCACAGTGCCAACGACGGAGCGTTTGCGGCGCTGAGGTCGCTGACCGCCTGCGCCATCCGATCATAACCCGGGTAAGCAAGCGGAGCAAACACCACCGCCGACGCATACGAAAGAAAGCTGACTATGCCGAGCAGCCCCAGCTTTTGCACCAACGTTTTTTTCATTTGTTTTTTCCTCCCATCATACCGTCGCCGTGGACCATGCCGAAAAACAGCCGCACATGGTCTCTGAGTTTTTCAAGGCATTCGCCCTCCTTTTCGGGCTGCCTGTCGCACACGCCGATAAGCGTCATGACCGGCGCGACATACATCATGGCAATGGCATCGGCATCCGCCGCGTAGGCGCGTATCTCGCCCGACGCGATAAGCGCGCGGAATATACCCGCATGATATGCGATAAGGCAGTCAACATAACGTGCCGTGTAAAGCTCCGCAAGCTGCGGAGAGCGGAACTGCTCGATCGTCATCATCCGGCGAAAGCGGCAGATAGTCACGTTATGCAGGGAATATTCGAATATCTGCTTCAGTTTTTCAAAAAGAACGTCGGCGGTTATCTCCGTAAACGCGGGAACATCCCGCGCGGAATCCTGCACATGGATGTTTATCTTCCCCGTGTCTGCCTCATATCGCGCCGCTGCGGAATCCACTATCGCACCGAATATCGCCTGCTTGCTCGGATAGTGGTTATAAAGCGACGGCGCCCTGATCCCGACAGCCTCGGCTATCTCACCTACGCTGACCGAATCATACCCGCGCTCCGCAAACAGCTCAAGCGCTTTTTCGATTATTTTCTGCTTTGTATCTTCCTGCTTCATGGTGTCTCCTCGCTAACTAATGTTCGTTAGTTATATTATAGACCTGTCCCATGCAAATGTCAAGTATAAATACGGACGAATTTTTTGCCTGCACCGGCGCAACGGTCAAAAACGCACAGCTCCGTCGCGGCATCCCCTGCGTTCCGGCTCAGAACCTCGGCAGCCCTCCCGCAAATCGCTTTGCCTTTTCCGTGAGCGGTCCTTTTGCCCCATGGTAAAGGCAATGTCGCTGCTGCGGATGGAGAGCAGCGGCATTCCGGGTGAAAGCTGCAAAAACGCCATCATCTCACCCGTAAGTCTGATCTCGCCCGTCTCGGAGATCGGCAGCCAACAGTAGTCACGCCCCTTGTACGGTATAAAGTCGCCCGCGGGAACCGTGTGATCCGCAAGCCCCCGCGTTTCCGCCAGAATATGCCCGAGCTTTGACGGCAAAAGCAGCCCGCGCCGCGTCACGCAAAATCCGCCCGTGCTCCTGCTTCCGGTAAACAGATATACACTGCCCTCCGAGGCAATGCGGTATTCCTCCACCGCCTGCGGCGGAAACCGCACGAGCCCTTCGGGGCGTATGACCGATTCGCCGAAAATAAATTTTCCGCCCTTGTTCATCTGCGGCATGTGCGCCGCTCACTCTCCGATAGCGTTTTTGGCTGCATCCCCGCGCTGCTCCATACGGGAGATAAAGCGGTCGATGTGGCTGCCGAGCAGCGCATACACCGCCTCCTTGTCCTCCGCACCGTCGTAAACGCTGTATAAAAGATACATCGGACCGTAAAATTCAAGTGCCAACTGCATGGCGTCGGCATCCGAGACGGTCATTTTGCGAAAGATCGCCGCCATGTATTCCACAGGACCCGAGGCAAGATAGTTCTGATACAGCCGCGCCATCTCCGCGTCGCGGTACTGCTCGACCGTCAGCATCCTGCGAAACTGCGACGGGAACTCCTCCTCCGTCCAGTGGCGGAACTGCGCAATGCTGTACGCGCGTATCTTTTCGACCGGCGTGTTCATATACGCTTCGGCAAAACCGTCCGGCTCCGCTTCGGGCATTTCGTATTCCGCTGCGCGCTCATAATCCATGTCGCTCATGCGTTTGAGGATGCTGTCAAATATCTCGCGCTTGCTCCCGTAATGCTTGTAGAGCGCCGGCTTGGTGATGCCGAGCTGCGCCGCGATATCGCTCATGGAAGTGCCGGGGTACCCGTTCTGCGAGAACAGGCGCAGGGCGACCTCCGAAATTTTCGTTTTTGTTTCTCCGATCATAATTTCCTCCGAAAAAAGCAGTGACCGTGCGGTAACTAATATTATAGTTACCGCACAGTCACGTGTCAATACCTTTTTTGATTTTATCCTATATTTTTTGAGAAAACCGCTGCGCTTATGCCCGCAACGTCATCCGACGCATTTCAAAACTCATCCGACTTATTTTTGACCAGCACCTCATCATAAAGATCATAATAACTGTTATACGGCTCGGCATCGGAATAATCGGCAAGTCCGTGACTTACGGCAAATTCTATATCCTGCTTGTTTGCGTGAATTATGCCTTGGATATTCTCGTGACCGACCGAATATGCCCAGCACTGATTACCTATGAAGAATGACAGATCCTCCGGATATGACGGACAAGACCATGCACTTAAATGATCGACCTCTTTAAGGATCTCCTTTGCGGCGGGATCGGTGCGGTAAAAAACAATATTATAGTCATAAATAGGGTCCACTCTTCCCGGCGTTCCTGCCCAACTCGAATCATAGCGGCTTTTCACCTTATACTTTATCAAAGCATCCTTAAAATGCCTCATAATGTGCGAATATCCGCCTTTTTTTCTGTGTGAATAGACCAACATAAAATAGTCCGCACGGGAAAAAGCATAGTCTAAAAAATCATAATACACCTGTCCGCGGCAATAGTCGGTTCGCTGATCCTCACCCTTGAAAAATATTATTTTATCCATTTTATACACCTTTGCGGTCGGTAAAGCCGAATGTGACCGTTTATGCACCGCGCCTGCATCATACCGGATATCTTTTTTAGTGTCAGGCTTTTCCGTCAATAAAACATTCCCCCGTCGCTGTGCGCATGGCATGGCGGCGGGGGTGCAAACTTCTTTAGGGAAAAAGAAAGTATTGCTTCGATGTTCGGCGGTATGTCGCATCGGAATAAAATGCCACCTTACTATACATAACGGACAAAATCGGGAAATGTGACACCGATCCGCGATTTTTTCAAAATAATTTTTAGACTTTCACTGCCGTTTGGGCGGCAGAAGCGTTTTTTATGCCTCGGCGGGCTGAGTATCCGCTATGCGCTCGGCATACACATCCACCTACGCACCGAGCCCGATAAAGTTAATCTTTTTGAACGCCCCGGCAGACAGGGCATAAAGCAGATGCGCCCCCTCGTGGACGATATAATAAGCGACTACCGCCGCCAGAATGCCTATGTATTGACGTACTCTTTTTGACATAAAAAATTTCCTTTTATATTGTGATAATCATACTTTCCGATCGCTCGCGCCGAGACACGCCTCGGCTTTCGTTATCATTGCTTTTTATCTTCGCACGGCTTTTTCGGAACGCTCCTTCCAACGGCGCTGCCGCTATGATAAAATCAAAAACCGTATTCATGATACATCCTCCTTGTTTTCGTTTTGCGGTATTTGACGGCCGGTTTTTGCAAAGAAAATGAAGTAGACCAGAAGACCGTCGATGATAATATCGTAAATGCGCAGCCGATCGAACAACAAAATGCCCGACGCGACCGAAACGAGCACTATTCCCACCCCGATGACCTTGGGGATAACGCTACACCGTTTCGTTATATGGGCAAAACACGCCATAAGCGGCGAAAGCAGGGCAAATACCGTCCAGCCGATGATAAACGACCACCCGTATACCCCATGTGTGAGCATTGCCGCCGCGTAATACGTGAACAGCATTCCGAAACAGAACGGCAGGATGTTCAGCGCGGCGTCTTTCATCGTCGGGCTGTATATCGCTATCAGCGTTCCGAGCAGGATCCATACCGACATCTGTGAGAATATCTCGCCGAGCGTCGGGCAGAAAATATCGAACAGCCGCGCCGCCGCGCCGAGCAAGAGCCCGCACGCAAGCATGGAAAGCGGGCAAAGCAGCCCGCGCCTTTTTATTGTCCTGTCTTCAAGCGCGGCGGGGCGTGACCGCACGTCACTGCCGTATGTCGCCGAATGTACATTCTTTTTCATGTAATGATCTCCCGTCGATCTTACGCCTAACTACCGATAGGTAGTCGGAAGCGTGCAGTATATTGCGGTCGTGCCGCGCTGCGGCACGGACCGCGATCCACGTGTCGGCTCATTTCAGCTTTCTGCCCATTTCTATCCTTACCTCATGCCGTCCGGGGTCGTTGTTGGAGTAAGAATACAGGTCAAAGCCGATCATTTCAAACCCGTTCTTTTTATAAAACGCGATCGCCTTTTCGTTGCACGACTGCGTTTCAAGAACTATCATTCGCGCGCCTGCGGAGCGCGCTTCATTTATTATGACTTCCATCAGAGCGGTACCGACTCCGGCGCCGCGCCTTGACGCGTCGAATACGCAGATGTTGCTTATGCGAAAGCGGCTGTTCCAGCTTTCGGGCGAGCCCTCAACATACCCGAGCAGTTCTTCTCCGCAAAATGCACCGAATGCCACCGGAGCCTCGAGCCACTCGCCGAAAAATTCATCGTCAAACGATTTTTCGACTGCCGCACTCAAGGCTGTATAGCTTATCCGAAAGCCGTCCGCCGTCGCACGGATATCGTAATAACCGGACGTTCTGTATCTGGCGGTAAATTTGCGCCCGGCATATTTTTCTCTGTCAAGCGGTCTTATTTCCATAACGTGCCTCCGTTCTTCCGACCGCACGCGCTCAATCATGCGCACCCGCACCGTATATTGCGAAAAATTGCCGTATATGCCGCTCGATCAATCCCATGATCTCCTCCTCGCGCGCCGGTTCACGGTCGCATAGGTTTATCCAGACCGAAACCGGAAGGCACAACTGCGCCGCCATTATCTCCTGGTCGCCCCCTCCGAGCTTTCCGCGACTGATAAGGAACCCGACGAACCCCGTAAAATACCGCATTACATCTGTATAGTTCTGCTGTGTCTGTAACTCGCTCAGCTCGGGATTTCTGAACTGCTCGATCGTCAGCATCCTGCGCGAACGGCTTATCTGCGGGTCGTGCAGGATATATCGCACCTGTCTCAGGACCATCCGCACGGCGGTATCCGGCGTGATATCACGCATGCCGGACGTAAATGCGGGGTCATCCCAATCCGCACGCGAAAATATGGAACGCTCACGGTACCGCACCAACCCACCGCGCACCAGCTCGTCAAGTATCTCCTGCTTGCTTGCAAAATGACTGTAAAGCGACGCCTTGCGGATGCCGACAGCCGCGGCGATCTGCGCGACCGAGGTCGCCTCATATCCCTGAGTCGAAAACAACTCAAGCGCCGCGTCCAGTATTTCCTGTTTTGTATTTCCCTTTTCCATAGCACGACCTCCGGATACTTTATTGAGCGCTGCTCATACATATATTATACCTACCTAACGGTCGGTTGTCAAGAGGCAAAAAAGATCCGACGCGTAATTATAAATACAGCGCGGTCAAAAAACGGTCGGTGAACCGGCACTTGCCTTATCACCGACCGTATATGCGGCAGGATGCACTCCGTCCATGCCACCGCTCACGCGGAACCGAAATAATAATCGTTGCTTACGAATATTCTCGAATTGTGTTTCAAAGCAAAATCCGTAAATCTTTCTATCTCATCCGTCATGTCCCTCTCGGGGCGTATCACCATAGTATGAACGACACTATGTTTTTTGTCATTCGATTCAACCGCCCCGCAGACAGTAATAAGCCCGGGCTCGGGAAGGTTATCTGACAAAAAGCTCAGTGAAGTATACCTTCGTGTCGAAACCTTTATACTCTGCACATCCGACCAACAAATAAAAAAGTCTCCGTCCAGCATCCCGATATCTGTAAGCACTCCAAATTCGGTGCTTTGCGTCTCAATGTATTTTTTCGCCTGACGTATTACGGTCTGCCTGTCACTGTGTCGAGCCGCATAAATGATTCACATATGACTCTGTATTCAGTGTTATCGTGTACTGTTATGTAAACGACCGGAACGACGGGCAAAATGGCAAGCACCGCAAGCCACCGATATGACGTCATAAAGCCGAGAATCACAAATATGGCAGACATCAAAAACATGGCTACCGTAACGCTTTTTCCTGCTGCCTTTGACGGGCTTTCTTTACCGAGGATCACCTGACTCAATCTTTTCAATCCGATATCTACTTTTTATCATTTTCAACAAAGGGGCGGGGCATGAAATTTAAGATGCGATTTGCGGATAACCCTGAGCGCAGCGGACAATATATCGTCACCGCTGCTGCATTTTCATTATATCAGATATTGACCGTTCTGTCAAGCAACCGCTTTCCCGTGAGGCATCGGCGGCGTTTTTTGCGGGATCGGACGCTCCTCACCATATATAACGGGAAAAGCCGGGAACCGTGACAACGGTTCCCGACTTTTCGGATATTATTTACCTGCTATTACGCCGGGCAGCGCCCGGGCAAGCCGCGGAGATCACTTCGCCTGCTTTGCTATCTCATCGAGCAGTATCTTCTCCGCATAGCCGCAGGCGCGCTCGACGGAGCCCGCCTCAAACGGGTTTGCAAGATTCGCATAGCGCAGCGTTTCAAGGTAGCTGCGGCTG
>ULWQ01021387.1_pt1 | contig 11355 bp, 7 predicted proteins | sample 1960491 | NCBI WGS metagenome assembly ULWQ01 (sample SAMEA4835816, study PRJEB28245) | human gut metagenome | biome: gut microbiome; material: fecal sample | place: Denmark | collected 2008
GCACAGTAAGCGATACAGATAAGTTTTGTGCTTCATGTGGTGCTCAGCTTAACTTCCCAAAGCCTCAAACAGAAGAAAAGGAACCTGTTGAAGTAACTCCTGAAGAATCTGTAGAGCAGGATGAAGCTGAAAAGACTGAAGAAGTTGTTGAGGCTGAAATTGTTATTGATGAAAAAGATGAAGAAAAGTAAATTAATTAGTAATTAGATTGTTTTTGTACCTCTTTATGCAAAAAGCCAAGCAAACGCTTGACTTTTTCAACAAACAAGGCTCTCAGAATATTCTGAGAGCCTTGTTTTGTAAACATATCAGCTTTTTTTCACCTGTTTGCTATCGTATGACATAAATTCGGCAAGATTAAGAATATGATCACCGATACGCTCAAAATCAGTTATCATTTCAGAAAAAATAACATTTATATCACCGTTGCATGTACCTGAATGCATTTTTTCAAGAAGTTTTCCACGATAATTTTCTGTTAAAGCATCTATATGTTCTTCTGACATTTTTATCTTATTAAATGTAACAGCTGAAATATGCAGTTGATTAAAGTTAAGAAGTTCAAGACTGTTCATAAGCGTCATTTTCATTTCTTCAATTTCAGAATACTCAGTCTGATTAATTTTGTACTTCTTTTTTTCAAGCAATTCCGAATATTCCATAATATTAACGGCATGATCGCTTATACGTTCAATATTTCCTATTATCTGAAAAAACGAGTTTAATGCTGCCGCATCTTGTTCGGTCATTTCAATTGAGCTTATACTGGATATGTATTTTGAAATTTCAGCATTCAGAAAGTCTACGCAATCCTCATTCTTGTTTATTTGCTCAATTTTATCTTTATTTGGAGTTATTACACTGTCAAAGGAAGCCTCAACATTGAAAAGTGCAATTTCATACATTCGCTGTATTTCACTTTGTATTTGTGAAATTGCAATGCTTGCCGAACCAATAGAATGGCTTACTACTGATGCCGGAGAAATAAAGTGCAGTTTCATCGTATCTTCATTTTCATTTGCTGTTTCAGGAAGAATAATTTTCGCTATTTTCTCCATATATGAACCAAACGGCAAAAGAATAAGCGTTGTTGTTATATTAAAAATTGTATGAACATTGGCAATCTGAGCTGATGAATTATCCGGAGTTAACGATTCGACCCAATCTGTAAAAGGTAAAAGCATACATATGGTAACAAATACAATAGTGCCAATAATATTAAACATCAAATGAATAACCGTTGTTCTTCTTGCATTCCTGTTTGTGCCAATTGATGCAAGTACAGCTGTTATACATGTTCCTATATTCTGACCAAACAGAACGTATACTGAATTTGAAAGTGATATTATGCCGCTCTTTGATAATGCCTGCAAAATTCCGACTGATGCTGATGATGATTGAATAATTGCTGTGAATATTGCACCTGCAAGTATTCCGACAAGAGGATTTGAAAATGTTGAGATTATATATGTAAATGTCTGTGAATCTTTAAGTCCACTCATACTGTCACTCATTTCGGACATACCCATAAATAAAATGCCTAGTCCGCCTATGATGTAGCCAAGATGATAAAGTTTTTTTGATTTCAGAAAAACAATAAATACTATGCCCACAATTGCCATGATTGGAGCTGCTTTTCCTACATCAAGAGCAATAAGCTGTCCTGTTATAGTAGTACCGATATTTGCGCCCATAATGACCCATATTGCCTGCCGCAATGTCATCAATCCCGAATTTACAAATCCTACAACCATAACAGTTGTTGCAGATGACGATTGAATAATGGCAGTAATAACAGCTCCGACTGCTACACCTAGAAATCTGTTTGATGTAAGCTTTTCAAGAATAAGCTTCATCTTATTTCCTGCCGCTTGTTCAAGACCGTCGCTCATCATTTTCATTCCAAGAAGGAACATGGCAAGTCCGCCAAATAGAGATGCGATTTCCGTAAAAGTCATAAATTTTGCCTTTCGTTAATAAGATTTGCAGAAGAATTAAGAGCAATACCACACAAAGACTGTACGACAGATGGTGTGCAAAGCTGTCAGGTGAGCTTTATGCGGTGTTGACTTAATATTCTGCATGTAAATTATATCTCAAAAGGCTGTTAAAGTGCGTTAAGAATGCTTGTTTGATGTTAAGATTTTGTTAAGAACCTATATGCAAAAAATCAGCACCGCAAAAAAGTTTTGCGGTGCTGCCTTAAATAATTATCTTTTAATAAAGTATTCCTCATACCATACAAGGAAAGTATAAATAGTCCATATTTTACGCCAATTATCTGAATTGCCCGATATATAATCATTAAAGATTGCATTAATTTCTTCAAGGTTAAAAAACTGTGCAGCCATTTCACTCCTGAACTTATTTCTTACGTCCTGATTATACCTTTCATCAGCAAGCCAAATGCGAATAGGCACAATAAATCCAAGCTTTTTACGAAAAGCAATCTCACTTGGCAATACCTTTGAAGCAGCTGTCCTTAATGCAACCTTATTCTGTTCGCTGTTAACCTTATACTCTGACGGCATTCTTGAAGCTATATCAAAAATTCTAAGATCAGTAAGCGGCATTCTGATTTCAAGTCCTGCAGCACTGCTCATTTTGTCAACATTAAGATATATATCGCCCTCAAGCCATATTTGAATATCCACATCAGACATTTTTGTAAGAGGATCAAGTCCCTCTGTTTCATCATATATATTTTTTACAAGATTAATCGGAAGTACATTCGGATTATAACTTTTGAGAATACGCTTTTTTTCGTCTTCTTTCATTATATTGGTGTTGCCGACATAAAAATCCTTGAGATTATCGCCATAACGTTCTGCATTACGATACATATTATATCCGCCAAAAAATTCGTCTGCACCCTCTCCCGAATAACATAGCTTAGTATGCTTTGCTGTTTCCTTACAAGCTATTGCAAATACTATTGCCGATGCATCACCTAATGGCTGCTCCATATTATACATTACATATGGTACAATATTAAAATATTCTTCGGGAGTAATCAAACATCTTGAATTTTTGCGTCCAAGCAGGTCAGCAGTTTTCTTAGCAAGAACAGACTCATCAAAACGCTCATCATCATATCCGCATGAATCCGTCATTTTCGCATCGGACATTGCAAGCACATAAGAGGAGTCAACACCGCCTGACAAAAATGATTCTGCTGTTTCATTGGCGTCTTTTACCTCAGTCATTATATGTTTAAGAGTTGAATGAATTTCGTCTGCCCATTCTTCAAGTGTATTAGTTTTTTCAGGATTAAATTCAGGTTTCCAATAGCGGACAATATCAAGTTTTCCGTTCTGCCATGTAAGATAACAGCCTGGCATAAGCTTTTTTAATCCGCTGAAAAATGTATCCTCACCCGCAACATAGGTAAGACTCATATAAATCTGGAGCATATCAACATTCAGTTTCTTAACAAAATCAGGATTTTCTGTAATCTTTCTAATTGTTGTACCATAAAGAAGATTATTGTTATCAGTCATGTAATAGTAAAATGGCTTTGTGCCAAACTGATCTCTCATACAGAAAAGCTTTTGCTCTGATTCGTCCCACAATGCAAATGCAAACATACCATAAATATGCTCTGACATTTTACATCCCCACTTTATGTATGCACTGCGAATAATCTCTCTTTCACGTTCTTCACGACTTAAATCAGAAGGAATCTCCAGTTCACTGCACAGGTTTCTCCAGTTGCGGATATGACCTCGATATTCTTTTATTTCTATCATAGCTACACCTCATTAAATTTATAATATTATAATATATTTTTACTCTTTTATTTTACTACATTTCCTTACTGCTTAGAACAAGTTCTTATTGTAAAATTTGTATGCCGATTTCAGTTAAAACTGTCTTAATTATAGTAATGCTATAATGATACATCAGGTATAACTTCTATACTTCTTTTAAGAATACCATTTATGTAAGCAATAGCAACGCCATAATTTGTAATTGGTATGTTTTGTGCTGTTGCACATTTCATTCTGTATTTTACCTCACGTTCATTCAGCATACAGCCTCCGCAATGAATTATGAGAGAATATTTGCTTAAATTTTCAGGAAACTCTGTTCCTGAGCTGAATTCAAAATTAAGCTTTTTCCCGGTATATTTTAAAATCCAGTTTGGCAGTTTTACCGTACCTATATCATCACACTGACGATGATGTGAACACCCCTCTGAAATGAGTACAGTATCATTATCATTAAGCTTATCAAGCATTACTGCACCATTTACTGCTGTATTTAAAAGTCCTTTAAATCTTGCCATAAGAATTGAAAATGATGTAAGAGGAATATTATTTGGTGTTTCCGAGGATATTTTCTTAAATGCCTGACTATCAGTTATAACAAGTTTCGGCTTGTTTTCAAGTATTTTCAGCGTTTCACTGTATTCCGTATCCCTTGTAACAACAGCAATTGCACCTGCCTCCAATATATCCCTTATTGCCTGCTGCTGAGGAAGAATAAGACGGCCTTTAGGTGCTGCAGAGTCAATTGGAACTACAAGAACAACTATATCATTTGGTGAAATCAAATCTCCCACCAATTTAAGAGTCATTGTATCTGTTACAGAAAGGTGAGCAATCATTTCTTTAAGTTCGTATATGTTTTGATTATTCAACGCACTGACATATATCTCATTCTCTTTCAATTCATGAGTTTCAGACGATAAGTCAGACTTATTATATGCAATGCAGTATGGAATTTCCTTTGATTTAAACAAATCAATAAGCTCCTTGTCACAGTCTGTCAAACCGCATGATGAATCAGCAACAAGAACTGCAATATCAGTTTTATTCAGAACTTGTTTTGTTTTTTTCACTCTGAGTTCTCCAAGTTCACCTATATCATCATATCCGGGAGTATCAATAATCATTACTGGTCCAAGCGGAAGAAGCTCCAGCGACTTGTATACAGGATCGGTCGTTGTTCCTTTGGTATCTGATACAATAGCAATATTCTGATTTGTTATGGCATTTACAAGACTTGATTTTCCTGCATTTCTTCTGCCGAAAAAACCTATATGAATTCTGTTTGCACTCGGTGTATCATTAAGGCTCATAAAAAGACTCCATTCTTCAGACAGCACCGAACAAAGAACATCAAAAAACTTTGTACAGTACTGTCTTAACTTATTATTGTTCAAATCATAAAAGCAATACCGCTTTAAATAACACTGAACAAAGAACGTCAAAAGGCTTTGTACGGTATTGCATTATTTATTATACATCTATAATGATTTTTAGTCAAGGAAAGAAAACAAATATGAATTTTTATAATAAAAAGAGCAGAAAAACTAAATAAACTTAGCTTTCCTGCTCTTTTATTAAGGAGAGAAATTATGCTTAAAAATATCAAGTATTAACTGTAACTTCCTGAAGAACCAGTTTTATTTCAATATCTTCATTTGAACGGCTGATTGTCAGGGTTATTTCATCGCCTGCTTTATACTTATTCTTTATTTCATTCATTTCTTTAATTGAAGAAACAGCCTCACCCTCAATTCCAATAATTACATCGCCGACTTTAATACCGGCTTTTTCGGCTGCACTTCCCTCTTCAACCTCTCTGACCCATATTCCCTGCGGAATATTATAGTATCTTGAGTATAATTCATCAACGTCCACACAGCTTATACCAATCTGAGGCTTTCCTGTTACATAGCCATAGCTTATAAGGTCATCAATAATGTTTTTTGCTTCTGAAATAGGAATTGCAAATCCGAGTCCTTCAATACTTGCTGATGATGAATAATTAGATGACATTTTTGCTGAATTTATGCCTATAACCTGACCGCAGCTGTTAAGCAAAGGTCCGCCTGAGTTGCCCGAATTGATTGCAGCGTCTGTCTGAATAAGCTTCATTTGCTTTTCGTTAATTGAAATTTCTCTGTTTAATGCTGATACAATGCCGCTTGTAACAGAACCAAACAAATCAAATCCAAGCGGATTACCGATTGCAATAACAAGCTCACCGACTTCAAGCTCATCACTGTTGCCGAATGTAGCAGGAGTAAGGTTATCAGCATCAACCTTTAAAACTGCTATATCACTTTCTGTATCATAACCGACTATTTTAGCCTCTAATTCAGATTTATCTGAAAAAACAACTGAAACATCAACAGCCTTACCGCACTGATACTCACTGTCATCATAAATAACGTGAGCATTAGTAATAATGTAACCATCAGCAGTCATTACGATACCTGTTCCTGTACCTTTGATTTCATTTGATTCAGGTGTGCTTGAACTGCCCCAACCCCATGAAAATGCTGAATTTGAATTTGACTTATACTCAAATGTTGATGCAATACCTACAACTGACGGCATAGCCTCCTCAACAATATCCGGAACAGACTTTGCATCATCACGTGAAGCAAGGTCTATAAGACTTGGAAGCTGAGAATCCTTTTTTGATGAAGCGGAATTTGTGCTGCTTTCATCGGAAGCTTTTGTTTCATCTGATTTATCAGATGACTCGCTTTGCTCCTTGTCAGATTTTTTATCATCATTGACCATAATGGAAAGCTTAGAATCATGCTTTTCAAAATACTGATATCCTTTTACAGAGCCTGTACCTACAATTGCCATGCAAAGAATAAAAGCGACAGCTTTAAGAAATCCTCTTTTTTTCTTTTTCGGCTTAGCTCCGTCTGTATCATGTTCATCCGCAGAATAAGTATAGCTATAGGAATTTTCAATAGGTTGAGATTCATTTTTGGTCTCATCAATATTATTATCATTTCTAAACACTGACATAAAAACACCCTTTCGGAAATATTAAATATTACTGAAAACAACATACGCTTTATTTTATTGTATATTGTTTAACTGGTTGATTTCTTTTATATTTAATATTATAAGCTTTTATGTGATAATTTTATGATAAGGTACAGAAAAAACAGTGTTTTATGTTGAAATCCTATAGATTATTCTGTAAAAATCCCTGCAAACTTGAAGCTGCTTTATCCTCGTCCTCGCCCTCTATGTTTACAGTAATTGTTTCTCCGCTTTTAACACCTAAGCCCATTACAGCAAAAATACGTTTTGCATCAGCTTTTTTCCCGTCTTTTTCTATTGTTATATCAGACTTAAATCTGCCTGCCTCTTTTACCAATACACCGGCAGGACGTGCATGAATACCTTGTGCATCTTTTATTGTATAATTGAAACTTTTCATATTTTAATCTCCATTCATTCATTTTAGCATAATTATAATTTATCCATTAAAATATAAAAAATTCATGAAATCAAATATTATTTAAAATATTTTTTCATATATTCGGGAATTTCACAACAAATTTTAATATCATTGAGATAATACAGAAATGAGTTCTTATTAAAATTAAACTCCAGTTTATATGCACATAATGCCTGATATCTGCAATTATACTTTTTATTAACATAAGTATTTCCATATTTATTATCGCCCAGCAAAGGAGCATTAATATGTGCAAGGTGAGCTCTTATCTGATGTGTTCTTCCTGTAATAAGGTGAACTTCTGTTAATGAAAGTTCATTTTTCTCATTTAAAACTTTGTATTCGGTTATTATTTTTTTATATCCTTCTATGAATTTATCAGAAATTAAAACCTTATTTTCTTTGCTGTCTTTCTTATGAAATGCTGTAAGAATGTCACTTTCTTTCGGCGGACGTTTTGAAGTAACACATATATATTTTTTTGAAATACAATTTCTTTCTTTTATTCCGGTATTTATTTCTCTAAGTGAAGCGGAATTCTTGGCAGCAATTACGAGTCCTGAAGTATTTTTATCAAGACGGTTGCATAATGCAGGAACAAATGAATTTTCACTCTGAGGATCAAACTGCTTTGTTCTGATCAGATATATTAAAATTCTGTTTATTAATGTATCTTCACTTTTTTCGTTGTCAGTATGAACAACAAGTCCGACAGGCTTATCAACAACAAGTATATTTTCGTCCTCATACACAATATTTATATCCGAACTGTTATCTGTATTTTTTATATTTAAACGTTCATCAGAACTGCAAAAATCGTCTTTAATATATAAGGTGAGCTTGTCATTTTCCGAAAGAATATCAGAGCCTTCGCATCTCCTGCCATTAAGCTTTATATCCTTTTTTCTGAACAATTTATACATCATGCTCTTTGGCAATTTTGGCAAAGCTTTGGAAATAAATTTATCAACTCTCTGTCCGCTGTCATTTTTATTAATTATATATTCTTTCACTTTTTATGCTCCTTAAAAAACTGTTTTCGCAAAACGTTGTTCCGAGTATATCACATTATACTTTAAAAGTCAAATTGACATATTTTATATATACAAATTATTTTTAAGAATTTGGCATAAATGTACAAATTTTAAAAAATCAGTTGTCTTTTAATTATTGTTATGTTATAATTTACTAAGGTTAAATGAAAGGAAAATGCTTATGAATAAATTTAAAAAAATAATTTTGGTGATGTCACTATGTGCATTAACTGTAAGCTCATGCTTCACTTCACCGTTTTTATGTTTCGACAACATCTACGCTGCTGACGTTTCAAATAATGAATACAACGACACAATAATGATTAATTTAAATGAACTTTATGAAAATTCACTGCTTAATAATAATGAAGCATCAAATGCTGTAACAACTGCTACTGTTACTTCAACTGTAAAAGCTTCCGCAGTCACCACTGTTGCAAAAAAAACAACCGCAAAGGTCGTTACGACTACAACTGTAAAAACTCCTGATGTAAAGACTTCTACAACTGCTATTAAAAAAGATGAACCTGTATTTAATGTGTTTGATGTTTATGATGAATACCAAATGCATATAAACACTACTACCACTACTACAACTGCCACTACAACAATAACTACTACGACAACCACCACTACAACCACAAAAATATCACGAGGTATTGACGTTTCTCAATGGCAAGGCAATATTACATGGACAAGCGTAAAAAAATCAAATATAGATTTTGCAATGATACGTTCAGGCTATGGAAACCTTACTTCACAGGAAGATCCTAAATTTAAAGATAACATCAAGGCTGCTCAGGCACAGGGGATACCCTGCGGTACATATTGGTACAGCTATGCAACTACTGTTGAAGACGCTTATCGTGAAGCAGAAGCCTGCTATCAGGTCATTAAAAATTATAAATTTGAATATCCTGTTGTTTTTGATATTGAAGAAAATCGTCAAAGGGATTTAAGTACTGCAACTGTATCGGGAATTATTGAAGCATTTTGTTCAACACTCGAAAGCAAGGGATATTACGTTTGCCTTTACAGCTATGCTAATTTCCTTAATACTAAGGTATATGAATCCACACTGAACAGATATGATATTTGGGTAGCTCATTATACTACAAATAAAAAACCTGATTTCAATGGAAAATATGGTATGTGGCAATATTCAAGTACAGGTAAGGTCAATGGAATATCCGGTGATGTTGATTTAAATTATGGATATAAAAATTATCCGGCAATCATCAAATCGAAAAAAATGAATGGTTTTAAGTAGAATCGCCTTAGAAACTAATCTCGTAATATAAAAAATCTATTGACACTTTGATAAAAATATGATATCATACACATATCATAAATAAATTAAATCATGGGCGAATGGAAATCCATTCGCCTATTTTATAGTATCTTGAAAGGAAAGCAATGATAAAATTTATTACAGGTATATCAGGAAGCGGAAAATCCACACGTTTAATGGAATATATAAACGAACTTTCAGAGCAGAAGAAAGAGTTGTGCATAATAGTTCCTGAACAATTCTCTTATGAATTTGACAAAAACCTTTATTATCATATCGGAGCTGTTAAATTCAATCAGCTTTTTTCGCTGACGTTTACAAGTCTTGCAAGACAGCTTTTTCAGCTTTACGGTGATATTAACAGAAACGGTATATATGCAGATAATCTCTCAAAAATCATCATAATGCAGGAAGCGTTAATTAATATATCCAAAGCTCCTGACGGATTCAGAGAATTAAAAAAGCATTCAAAAAAGCAAGGCTTTATATCAGATATTCTTAAACTTGTTTCAGACCTCAAAAAAGCTAATATAACGCCTTTAAAGCTCAATGAAAAGTCAATGCTTTTAAATGGACGCTTATGCAAAAAGGCAAATGATATCTCTGATATATATATGGAATATGAAAAACTATTGAAGTCTTACGGACTAAAGGATAATCTTAACGATATTTCAGAAGCCGCTAAAATTGCTGCATATAATCAGTATTTTAAAAATAAGACCGTTTTTATTGACGAATTTGAAAGCTTTACAGGTGACCAGTATGAACTTTTGAAAGTTATGATTTCTGATGCTGATGATATATACATATGTTTGCGTACAGAGGACGTAAACGCAGGTGAATTTACTCTTTTTGAAACAGTCAACAGAACATATAAACACTTAACCTCGATTTGCAGGGAGCTTCACACCGACTATTCAAATGAAATATGTGACGGCTCATTCAGATATAATTCAGAGGACTTGTCTTTTTTAAATAAAAACATACTCAGAAATAAAACAGCAGACTGCAAATGCACATCAGACAATATCAGCATTTTTGAATGCAGTGATTACTACAGTGAATGTGAATATGTATGTGCCGCAGTAAAACGTCTTATACATGATAATAATTTCAAATACAGTGATATATGCATTATTTCAAATAAAATTCAGGAGTATGCAGGACTGCTTGAATCCACATTTAAACGCTATGAAATACCATATTTTCTAAGTCTTGAAAAAAGCGTATCACATACATCACTAATGGTATTTATATCATCTTTGATTGATATTCTTGTTTCAAAAGCATACAATTCGGATATGATATTCCGACTTGTTAAATGTGAACTGCTTGATATAAGTCTGACTGAAATATCACTTCTTGAAAACTACTGCTACAAGTGGAGCATAAACGGCAGTAAATGGAATAAACCTTTTTCTGCTGATACTGACGAGGCAAAGGAAGCTGAAATTATAAGAGAAAAAATTATTGCTCCGCTTGAAGAACTTAAAAATAAATGTAATGACTGCAATGTTAAAACAGTTTGCAGTGAAATTTACAATTACATAATCAAAATGGGTACGGATAAAAAAATCGCTTCAATTATGGGTGACTTCATTCAGGAGAATAAGGATTACCTTGCTTCCGAGCAAAAAAGGATATGGGGTTTTCTTATGGATATTCTTGACAGCCTCAACAGTATCATTGGCGATAAAGTCATTTCAATGAGTGAGTTCAGTCTGCTTTTCAAAACGCTGCTTGCACAGATACAATTTTCAGTTCCGCCGCAGACATTGGACAGCGTAACTGTTGCATCTGCACAAACCG
>ULWQ01069067.1_pt1 | contig 11354 bp, 8 predicted proteins | sample 1960491 | NCBI WGS metagenome assembly ULWQ01 (sample SAMEA4835816, study PRJEB28245) | human gut metagenome | biome: gut microbiome; material: fecal sample | place: Denmark | collected 2008
AATCTGCGGCTAAGACACAGCAGGATTATTCAAATCTTGCTCAGGATGTAGGAACCCTGTACTCGGAAATATCTTCATTGGGAGACAAACAGGGAAATATGGCGGGAGCACAGGGAATAAGTCCAGATAATATAAAAAATATTTATGGAAAATTGGATAGCATAAAACAACAGGGAGGCGGGGTGGCATCAACGATTAGTGATATGGCATCCAATCCCAAAGAGTTAATGATGGGGGTAACTAAGGTGTTGGCATATAACGCCTCGGAAGAATTAAAATCCGCAATTGCATCCGCCTTGACAAAAGCATTAGTGAAACAAAATTTAAAGTCTTCTCTCTCGGATGGAGATAAAGAAATTAATAGTTATTTGCATAATCTTGGAGTGAAAAAGACTCAGGGAACATATTTGGAGTCAATTGATTTTAGTCATTCGGAATTGTTCCCGGCTGGCAATAATGAAATTAAAATTATAGCAGTGTATGAGGTTGAGGCACTTCCGCTTTTAAATATTGATGCTTCTTTTCGTATTGTACAGACGGCAAGAACAAGGGGCTGGTTGAAAGGCGATGAAGATCCACAAATAACAACGAAGGATACGGAAGATGATGTGAAGGCAGAAGGACAGGAGGAAGAAAATTGATAGCAAAAGTTATTGTTTTTATGGCAATTACCATATTGCTCGCTTTGGGTGAGTATTTGTATTTATACAAGCAGTACTCACAAAAGAAAATTTTGTTATTTTGCATTTTGTCCGGAGCGATAGGATTCGTTTCAACACAAATTCTTCTTTGGCATTATCAAATTCATTTTATGGAAATTTTAAAGAGGTGTATTCTGCTTATGCTTCTTTTCCCAATTGCATTGTGTGATTGGAAGAAAATGATTATTCCAAACAAGATTCTTCTTTTTGGATTGATTGTCAGAATTTTTCTTTATCCGTTTGAATTTTTCTTTCGGACAGAACAATTTTTGGTCATAATAAAATCTGACTTTATTGCACTTGGAATTATGCTGTTGTTTTTACTGGTTGCATATTTTTTGGTGAAAAATGGTGTTGGAATGGGAGATATAAAATTGATTTTATTAATGAGTTTATATCTTGGAATTCAAGGGATTTTTGGAGTGCTTTTTATGTCCTTGATTGTTATCTTTTTTGCGGGTTTGTATCTTATGATTATTAAGAAAAGAAGCAAACGTGAGTCAATTCCATTTGCACCGGCTATTTTGGCAGGAACTGTAATATCAATTTTAGTTAATGGTATATAAAGGAGAAATTTGCTATGAGAAAAAGTAATCGATGGGTTATTGCGTTAGGTATTTTAGTCATGGTTGGTGTGGCATGGTATATGCTTATTACCACTGTAAGAGACACATCAAAAAGTTATCAAACGGCGTTAAATTCAGCAAGAAAATTTGCTAAATTAAAAATCAATAAAGATGCGGAGGAGAAATATTTTGAGGCTTATAATATTTCTCCATCCTATGAATTGAGTGTAGAAATAGCGAAGTTTTATAAAAACACAGGCGAGGACCAAGAATTTCTTGGTTATACAGAATCGAAACTCGAAGAATATCCAGATAGTTCAGAGTTATATGACGTTTTGATTGACTATTATTATTCACAGCAAATGTTTGAGAATTGTGTGGATTCTTTTGAGCAAATTGATAAAAGGGGAATTTCCTCTAAAATAATTGAGAAAGTACGTGGGAAACTAGAAAAAGAATATGAAATGGGATTTGTTTCCTATCAGGATGTAAAGAAATATCGAAATGGATTCTGTGCAGTGATGGGAGATTCAGGAAAATGGAGCTATGTAACAGAAAAAGGAAATAACGTGATTGATAGCCGTTATTTGGAAGCAACTGGCTTTTCAGGGGATGGCACAGCGGTCGTTCGAGATGACGAGGATTGCTATATTATAGATGATGAAGGAAATCGAAAATTTGTAAACACGAAAAAACAGAGCGTTGAGGAGTGCCGTGCTCTGTCGGAAGGACTTATGGCAATCAAAGTAAATGGGAAATTTATTTTTGTAAAAGATGATTTTTCAGAGGCTTTTAAAGGAAATTATGAGGATGCAAGTGTATTTTTTAATGGTGTTACATTTGTAAAAAACAATGGAAAATGGTTTTTGATTAATGAGAAGGGAAATCGTGTAGGAGAAAGTGAGTATGATGATGTAATCTTGGATGAGATAGGATTTTCTGTCCGGCAAAAGAGGGCATTTGTCAAACAAAATGGAATGGTTATCATGATTGATACGAATGGAAAAAAGATTGGACAGGATTCTTATGAAGATGCGAAACCCTTTAACGCAGAAGGATATGCTGCCATTAAGAAAAATGGCAAATGGGGATTTGTCGATATAAACGGAAAAGTTGTAATTGAACCAAAGTATGAAAATGCGCGCTCATTTTCGAATGGTAACGCCGCTATTATGGAAAATGGTAAGTGGGGATTTATTAACAAAAAACAGAGCCAAATAGTTGAATGCCGTTTTGATGATGCGAAAGATTTTTCCCCCAAAAAGAGTTGTTTTGTAAAAGAAAACGAACAATGGAATTTGATTGTCTTTTATATGTAAAAAGGAGTGGACATTATGCTTACATATGCCGTATTTAGTGATAAGGGTGATAGGCCATATAATGAAGATAGTACTTATGCTGTTGCTACAGAAAACAAAGGCTGCTTTGCTTTGGCTGATGGATTAGGAGGACAGGGAAAAGGAGATGTAGCATCAAAATTTGTAGTGGAGGAAGTCAAAAAGAAATATGACCAAAAGAGAAAAAAATGTCTTGAAAAATTTATTACGGATATGGTGAGTGAATGTCAACGGGATTTGATGGAAGTAAAAGGACAGGAAGATATAACCGAAGATATGATGACGACATTAGTTGTTTTGCTTGTCGATGATAATCAAGTTAGCTGGGGGCATGTTGGTGACTCCAGATTATATCATTTTTCAGATGGAAAAATAGTTGAGAGAACAAAAGACCACAGTGTTTGTCAAGTCCTTGCAGCAACAGGAGAAATTGACGAGTCAGAAATTCGCCATCATCCGGATAGAAATCGTTTGTTACGAGCGGTTGGCATGCACGATCAAACAGGAATATTGAATTCAGTGCAGACAATTGAAAAAAATGAAAACAGGCATCAATTTTTGCTTTGTTCCGATGGCTTTTGGGAATATATTGATGAAAAACATATGGAAAAAACTCTGAAACGAGCGAAAACACCGGAAATATGGCTTGCTAAAATGCAAAAGATAGTACAAAAAAACGGCAAAAACAATAACATGGATAATTATACGGCAATTGCCGTTTTCCTAGATTAACAGGAGGCAGAAAAATGAGTGAGATGGAAAAGAAAATATGTCTGGGCTGTATGCAGGAAATTAACGCAGATGATGTAGTGTGTCCTCATTGTGGGTTTGATCCGAATAATTACCGGGTGAATCCGAGATGCCTGCGCCTTGGAACAAAGCTTGCGGGGAAATATATTATTGGAAAAGTAATTGGTGAAGGTGGGTTTGGTATCACATATATTGGATGGGACGAAAAACTGGAATTGCCGATTGCAATTAAAGAATTTTTTCCACCGAAAATAGCAAGCCGAGATACAACAACGGGAAATAATACAATTTATGTATTTGATGGAGCTGAGGAAAAAAGTTTTGAAGACGGCATGCGTCGTAGTGTTAAAGAGGCAAGAAGTATGTCTAAACTCGAAGCTTACGAAGGTATTGTTTCGATACGTGATTTTTTTAATGAGAATAAGACGGCATATATCATTATGGAATATGTAGATGGTGACACGCTAAAAAAATACTTGGAACAAAATGGAAAGATGTCACCGGAAGATGTATTAAAAGTGATGAAGCCAATTATGAAGGCATTGGAGCAGATGCACCGGACCGGATTAATTCATCGCGATGTCAGTCCGGATAACATTATGATTCGTCGGGATGGACAGGTTAAATTAATTGATTTTGGTTCTGCGCGTGTGGCACAGGAAGATGACGAGAAGAGTCTTACGATTATGTTGAAACGTGGTTTTTCTCCGGAAGAACAATATCGTTCAAAAGGTCATCAGGGGGCATGGACAGATATTTACGCCTTGTGTGCTACTATGTATTATATGCTGACAGGAAAGATTCCACCGGAGGCAATGGAGCGTCTTGCGAACGATGAATATAAATCGTTAAAAACATATGATGATGTTAAACTTGATAAGAAAATTGCATCTGCAATTGATAAGGGACTTTGTGTTTTTGCAAAAGATCGTTATCAATCGATGAGCGATTTAATTTATGATATTTATGGAGAAGAAGAAAAACGTGTCATTCCTAAAAATGAAAGGATGTCTACGGGAGATGTAAGTTCTGTAGGTGAAACAGTTTTAGATGAAAACAGTACAGTATTAATGGAAGATAACAATAAAACTGTTTTAATGGATGATGCGGAGAAAATGGGGAAAGTAATCGGGGGGAGAAATACAACTTTAAAGTTTAATAGTAAGAAAAAGTTAATGGCAGTGATTGCGGTTATTTGTGTTTTTGTTCTGGGCGGTATTGGAGTTTTTGCGGCGATACGATCCGGTAATAGAGCGGAGAAATCAACAGATGTTGTCTCACAAGAGAAAGCAATTAAGACACCGACAGCTTCTCCTTCTCCAACGGCTGAGATTACGGCAACACCGGAAATTAAAAATATTCCTCTGCCAAATTGTGTGAATCAAAAAGTGGATGTAGCAAAACAACAGATATTGGCTATATCAGATGAACCAGATATTATGATAGATGAGGTTTATAGTGATAGTGTTCCGGCTGGAATTGTTGTTAGGCAGAATCCAGAAGCGGGGTCTATGGTGCGTGAGGGCGACTTTATGGAGGTTGCATTTGATGTAAGTAAAGGACCGAAGTTAGTGACTGTACCGAGTGTGAAAGGAAAAAGTTTATCTACGGCGAAAGCAAAACTGAAAAAAAGTGGGTTAAAGTATAAGACAAAAACAAAATACAGCAGTTCCTACTCAAGCGGAAAAGTAATTTCGCAGAGTAAAAAGACGGGAACAAAAGTTAAGAAAAAAACAACCGTTCATCTTGTTGTAAGCCGAGGACCGAAACCTCAGGCAACACCTAGACCAACGGTGCGTCCACAGCGACATACAACAAGTTCGAGCAGCTCATCTAAAAAGAGTAAGAAGTCAAAAAAGAAAAGTGATTTTCAGGTGATCGGAAGCGATGACTATGTAGTATTAGATTAGACAAATTTGGTATTGCCCTAAAGGAGTGAGTGTTATGAAGAAAACATGTGCAAAATTATTGATAATGGCATTGGTGTTGCAAAGTGTTTATTTGACAGCTAGTATTACAAATGAATCTGCAAAGGCGGCAACTTTAAATTTACATAATCCAACGATGATAAATGGTGTGTCGACTTGGGATTGCGTATACTTTGGAACCTATTGGCAAAATGATACGAATCGTGATGGAGTAGCAGATCAAAATGATGCAAAGGAGCCAATTAAGTGGCGTGTGCTGCAAGTTGATGGGGATGATGTGTTCCTTATGTCGGATAAAAATTTGGATTGTCAAAAATACAATAATAATGAAGTTGATGTTACATGGGAAACTTGTAGTTTGCGAACATGGTTATACAGTGATTTTTACCGAAAGGCATTTTCAACAGCAGAGCAAAATGCAATAAAGGTTACGACCGTAGAAAATGACAAGAATGAGGTGTATGGAACATCAGGTGGAAGGGCAACAGAAGACAAGGTTTATATTCCGTCAATAAAAGAAATTTCAAATACAAAGTATGGATTTGATGGTGTATATAGTAATAGAAGTAACACACGTGCTGTTAAGAATACGGTTTATACAGCACAGCGTTGTAAAACAAAAGAATATGGAGCGTGGTGGCTTCGGACGCCTGGAGCTAATCGTCAACAAGCTGCGCTTGTTGACGGGTGGGGCTATGTATATGGAGGTAAGGAATATAGTGGATTAAGTGTTTCCAAAGAATTTTTAGTTGTGTGTCCGGTTATGCATATATCAATATCGTCGGCATTGGGGAAATTAGAACTGGCTGGAACTGTGTCTTCAGATGGGATAGAAACAACACCGGAAGTAACGTCAACCCCAACGTCAACCCCAACTCCAACTCCAACGCCAATCCTAAAGCCAACCTCAACGCCAACCCCGACGCCAACGTCGGCAATTGTGCCAGAAATCACACCAACAGCAGATGTGACGTCGAAATCAACAAGTACACCAACGGTAACACCGAATCCAACTGTAAAAGCAACTAAATACCCGCAGAAAGAACCGATTGCATCAGCACTTCCGGATAAAACCGCTAATAATACATTGGCAAAGTCAACGGTAAAAATGGGAAAGATATTTAACGATAAGGGGCTCAACTATAAAATCGCAAAATTGACGGACAAGAAGGGCAAACTGACTTTGATAAGTGTAAAAAATAAAAAGACCAAAAAGATAACGATACCGAAAGAGGTTAAAAAATATGGTTACAAATTTACAATAACGCAGATTGGCAAAAATGTATTTACAAGATGCAAGAAATTAAAGCAGTTAACGATTAAAAGCCGAACAATTACAAAAATAGGAAAGAACAAATTTCCTAAGAAATGTAAAATTGTTGTACCACAAGTAATGAAAAAGAGGTATACAAAACTATTGAAAAAGAAGTAGGAGTAAGTGTTATGAAGAAAACATGTGCAAAATTATTGATAATGGCACTGGTGTTACAAAGTGTTTATTTGACAGTGAATGTTACAAATGAATCTGCAAAAGCGGCAACCTTAAATTTACATAATCCTACCATGATAAATGGTGTGTCGACCTGGGATTGCGTATACTTTGGAACCTATTGGCAAAATGATACGAATGGTGATGGAGTAGCAGACCAAAACGATGCAAAGGAGCCAATTAAGTGGCGTGTGCTGCAGGTTGATGGGGATGATGTGTTCCTTATGTCGGATAAAAATTTGGATTGTCAAAAATACAATAATAATGAAGTTGATGTTACATGGGAAACTTGTAGTTTGCGAACATGGTTATACAGTGATTTTTACCGAAAGGCATTTTCAACAGCGGAGCAAAATGCGATAAAGGTTACGACCGTAGTAAATGACAAGAATGAGGTGTATGGAACATCAGGTGGAAATACAACAAAAGACAAAATTTATATTCCTTCAATAAAAGAGGTAACGAATACAAATTATGGATTTGTGAATTATAATTCGAGGAATGTTACCAGAAAGGCAAAAAACACAGCATATACAATGAACTATTTTATAAACCAATCCAATGTGTCTCAATATGGAGTATGGTGGATTCGTACGCCAGGAGCAAATCACCAACAAGCGGCAATTGTTGATGGTCCAGGATATGTATTTGGCGACAGCTATTATAGTGGCTTAAGTGTTGTTGATAAATATGTTGTTGTTCGCCCGGTTATGTACATATCATTATCTGCATTTGATAAATTAGAGTTTGCAGGAACGGTATCGTCAGATGGAGAAGAAATTGAGCCTACACAAACACCAATTGTAACACCAACGGCTGAAACATCAATTACACCAACGGTAACACCGAATTCAACTGCAAAAGCAACTAAAAATCCGCAGAAAGAAACGATTGCATCAGCACTTCCGGATAAAACCACTAATAATACATTAGCAAAATCAACGGTTAAAATGGGAAAGATATTTAACGATAAAGGTATCAACTATAAAATCACAAAGTTGACGGGAAAGAAGGGCAAGTTGACTTTGATAAGTGTAAAAAACAAAAAGACCAAAAAGATAACGATACCGAAAGAGGTTAAAAAATATGGTTACAAATTTACAATAACGCAGATTGGCAAAAATGTGTTTACAAGATGTAAGAAATTAAAGAAATTAACGATTAAAAGCCGAACAATTACCAAAATAGGAAAGAACAAATTTCCTAAGAAATGTAAGATTGTTGTGCCACAAGCAATGAAAAAGAGGTATACAAAATTGTTTAAAAAATGGAGGAGGTAACATTTTATGAAGATAAAGGGATATTTATTTTTAACAGTTGCAATGTTTATGATGACAATACTGTTTTTTGGGAGTGAATCAAAAGCTGTGATGACATCGTGGAGTGCAGAACAGCCGCCAGAAGGTGCGAAAGGAGTGGAAAAAAGGACAGAATATCGGTTTCGTGATAAATCCACACAAACATCTTACAGTACATCATTAGGTGGATGGACACAGGCGGGAGGCAGTTGGGTTGCTTCAGGAAGTGGACAAGTCGACTATGTGAGTTCTTTTCCAAGTGGTTTTGAGGCGGGGAGTGGCATTTATCAATATTACAATCGTGTACCGGTAGCCCCTTCGGAAACAGCCACAAACAAGACAACAGTAAGTACCAGTCACATTGGTTATATATATTATCACTGGTGCAGAAATGGAACCTATTATGGAAATCAGAAGAATCGGACAGTGAACGGAGTATATACGGATAAGTTTTGGAATTTCCATGCCTTTTTTACCTCTTCACCGTTAGGATGGGATTCCAAAGGTGCATTTTACGGTGATTTACCACAACATTGTAATGATACTTATTGGTGGATTGGATATGGAGAAGGAGTTGCGGCTAATATTCCAGTGTATCGCTGTTCTTATCAACAGTACAAAAAGCTTTTTAATTACTATAAATGGTCAAAATATTCGGATTGGTCAGCATCTGCACCGGTGCCCGGAAGCAATCGTGAAATTCAGAAAAGAATAGCGTATCGATATGAAGAAGATAGTATTAAAAGTATTGCGCCATCAATTGTAACGACTTACACGGTAAAAACAAGTACCGGGAAGTCTGGTAAAAACGCTGCCAAAAAGAAAGTAAAAATTCGTTTGAAAATGATGATTATAAGAGGCTTTAAAGGTTATCAGATTCAATATGCGACGAATAAAAAGATGAAAAAAAGCAAAAGTATCTGGGGAAAAAAGAAGAATGTGGCAATTTCTGTAAAGAGAAAAAAGATATATTACATTCGAGTGAGATATTATAAAAATAAATCCCATTCAAAGAAAAAGGTTTTTAGTAAGTGGAGCAAAATTAAAAGACTTAGTGTAAAAAAATAATTTTGCAACACTTGTATAGGACATCGTTATCTTGTCAACCCTAACTCAAAAAGCAAAGGAGACGATTTTTTGAGTTACCAGATTTTAATGGACAGCTGCGGCGATTTATCGGAAGGAATGAGAAATAATGAGCATCTGCGGATGATTCCTCTGCAAATCCGAGTGGGGCAGAAAGAGTGGCCGGACGATGGACATATCAATAAACAGGAGTTGTTTGATGAAATTTTAGAGACGGATGTGCTGCCAAAATCGGCGTGTCCGGCACCGGATGCTTATTTGCAGAAGTTCGATAAAAATGCAGACCGTATTTATGTGATAACGGTTTCTTCAGCTCTTTCCGGTTCTTATAACAGCGCGAGCCTGGCGAGAAAACTTTGGCGGGAGGAGAACAAAGGAAAAAAGGGGCAGAAAATTTATATCATTGACAGCAAAAGTGCATCCGCGGGGCAGACATTACTGGCAGGAGCATTGATGCGTTGGGAAAATAAAGGGTATTCCGAAGATGAAATTCGTAAGCGGATCAAGAAACTTCGCAGGGATATGATGACGAAATTTGTGCTAAATGATTTGACGATGTTAGAGCGAAGCGGAAGATTAAATGGTCTTCAGGCAAAACTTGCGGACGCTTTTCATATCTGTCCGATTTTGGCATCGACCGATGAAGGAACCATTTGCCAGACCGGTCAGGCGAGAGGTATGAAACGTGCGTTGTCTGCGATGGTTCGTGCAATTGGAAATGAAAATAAAGAAAAAAAGATTTCGCATATTGTAATTTCACACTGTGGGCAGGAGGCAGGAGCATATGAAGTAAAGAAAAAATTAAATAAGATACTCCCGGATTGTCAGATTCACATTGTTGAGACGGGAGGGATTGCAAGTGTTTATGCAGGAATTGGCGGTATTATTCTGGCATATGCATAAATCCATTAATGAGGTGGCAGACGGAATCAGTTGCTAGTTCCGTATTTTCTTCCCATGGTATAAAAACTTTCTTGTCTTTTCGGGTGAGCGAAAAAACAGGAGAATCCCAGTCGGTGCCAGCCGGCAGCGGAAGAAATCTGCCGTCTTTTTTGATGTAGCAGTTAGCGGCAGTTGCTTTCTGACGGTAGGCAGGTTCGACAAAACAGCCAACGCTTTTATGTACCGCCATATCTTCCTTTGGCAGATAATAATAATTTTTATAGTCGGCAAAAAAGTGGTACAGCGTACCTTCCCAAAGCGGCACCTCGATAGAAAGGGATTTCCCTTCAAAAGAAAAGGAGATATCACCTTTTTGAAAGGAAAGATTTGCCGGCACTTTTTTCTCTAAAGTGTCGGTAAATAAAACGCTGTGTTCCGTTGTCTGCACACTCGGGCATATCGGTTTATACGTTGTGTAGGCAAGGAGAAGTGCACATACAATGGTACCAATCAAATCATCTTCATTATGAAAGAGCAGTCTTTTCTTTTTTTCTAAGGATTCCGGATTATGAAAAAATTTCTCATGCATAAATTCCGTGTAAAGTGTGATACATTCTTTTCCGCTTAAAAGTTCATGTCTGGTAAAACCAGCAAGACGCTCCATTGTAATCAATTTTTGGTTGGGAACAGGGAAATATTTTTTGATGTGTTTGACTGCCCGGTAAAGGTCAAGTGTCTGCTTCCCGGCAAACGGGGACGGCATATGATTTGTGCGGTATTTCTTTTCCAGATAAGGGATGTCAAAGGTAGCACCATTATAATGCGCAATCCATTCGTACTTTTCTGAAAACTCAGAAAACGCCTGCAAAAGACTTGCTTCACTTACATAATCATCGGCAAACCATTGGTTTAGAACCCACTCATTATTTTTAAAGGTAATCGTGCCAATCAGATAAAGAGACGAAACAGCAGCAGAAAGTCCGGTAGTTTCAATATCAAAAAAGCAGATATTTTCTGCCGGAGCCGGTAAGATAGACGCTGCATTGTTTAGTTGTTCTTCATAGGAAGTAAGTACCTTTGCTGTGTGTTCCATGGTTAATCCCTTCTCGTAAAAAATCTGCACTTATCATAGCAGAAAATCTGAGGATGTGCAATGTTTGTGAAGCTGCTAGATAAATTTTAGCGGATGAAAAGGGGCGGCTATAGTATGACTTAGCCCAATTACCAAGTTTTATACAATTAGTTTATGCCATATGTTTGCTATCAATTCCTTTGTATTCCAGTAATTCCGTAGAAAAACTTTGTGACGAGTGGGTT